>Ga0209299_1000371_pt1 | contig 25413 bp, 16 predicted proteins | sample S_140806_MF_Meta_FD_187326 | JGI IMG/M metagenome (GOLD analysis project Ga0209299, IMG submission 187326) | Freshwater microbial communities from Lake Simoncouche, Canada to study carbon cycling - S_140806_MF_MetaG (SPAdes) (version 2) | ecosystem: Environmental > Aquatic > Freshwater > Lake ...
CGCCGGATTGGCGTTGCCGGTGAAAATCTTCATCTCAGGTAGGCTCATGTCGGTTAACGTTTAGCAGAGTCCAAGGAGGCGGCCAGCGAATCAACCTTTTTGAACAATTCAGGCAGACGGCGCGAAAGGACGACCAGGCGTCGTTCCAGGCCGAAGGGCACGGCGGGCGTGCCGTTCATGAAGCCGTCGGCGGGCACATCCTCGAAAAGGCCCGTCTGGGCGCCCAGCTTGACGCGGTCGCCGAGGGTGAGATGGCCGGCCACGCCGGACTGTCCGCCGAGGACGCAATGGTCGCCGAGGGTCGTGCTGCCCGCGATGCCGACCTGCGCGGTGATGAGGCACTGACGGCCGATGCGGACGTTGTGGGCGATCTGGACAAGATTATCGATCTTAGTGCCCCGCCCTACCACCGTCTTGCTGAAGCGGGCGCGGTCGAGGGTGGAGTTAGCACCGACCTCGACGTCGTCCTCCAGGACCACGTTGCCGATCTGCGGGATACGCTGGATCTCGCCGTTGACCGGCTCGTAACCGAACCCGTCGGAACCGATGACGGCGCCGGACTGGATGCGGCAGCGGGCGCCAAGGACGCAATAGTCGCCGACGACGACGCCCGGCTTAAGCCAGCAATCGGCATGGATCGACGCGTGGGCGCCGATATGGCATCGTGCCTCAAGCACCGCACCCGCGGAAACCGAGGCGCCTTCGCCAATGACGCAGAGCGGACCAACGTGGGCGGCGGGGTCAACCTTGGCGGAGGCGGCGACGACGGCGGAAGCATGGATGCCGGCAGCGGGCCGCGGCCAGAGGCGCGCTTCGAGCACCGAGCAGAGGAGCGCCAGCGCGTAGGAAGGATTATCGACGCGCAGGAAGGCCTGACCGACCGACGGATTACCCGCGAAGGCAGCAGGTACGAGAATCGCACCCGCTTTCGAGGAAGCGACGGCATCAGCGTACTTAGCGTTACCGAGAAACGAGAGGTCGGAGGAGGTCGCCTCGGCCAAGGCGGCGATACCCGTGATCGGACCGACGCAGGCACCCTCGACGGCTTTGGCTCCGGTCAGGGAGGCAAGTTCGGCGATGGTGAAGGCGAGTGACATGGTCCTAAATGAAGCGCCCCTGACTGGCAGGGGCGCGGCAGGGTCTTACTTAGCGGCCGGCTTGTCGCCGGCAGCGGGGGCAGGAGCAGTCGGAGCAGCGGGAGCGGCGTTGATAGCCGGAGCGGTGACTGGAGCCGAGGCCTTGTAGGCGGCGTTAAGTTCCTTGATCACGTCTTCGGTGACATCGAGGGAAGCGTCGGAGAAGAGCACCGGAGCCTTGCCGATGATGAGATTAAGGCCTTTGGCCTTAGCGACTTTCTCGGCCTGGACGCGGGCGTCGGCGACGATCTGCTTATTCATCTCTCCCACGCGCTGCTGGATGGCGTTGCGGGCTTCGTTGACGAAGTTCTGGAGTTCGGCGCGGCGTTGCTGGAAGGTCGCGTTCTTCTGCTGGAACTCAGCTTCGACAGCCTTCTTGCCGTTCTCGCTGAGCATCGGATCCTGGCCGCGCTTCTGGATTCCCTGGAGGTCCGTCTGGAGCTGTTCGACAGCCTTGATCCGTTCGTTGACGGAGCCTTGGGCGGATTCCTCGGACTTACGGATCTCCGCCTGGAGGTCGGTGGCCTTGGCGTATTTCTTGAAGATCTCTTGGTCGTCGACGATGCCCACGTTAGGGGTCGCGGCGAAGACGGAGGCGGAAGCAAGCAGGAGGGCGAAGAAGGACTTCATGGGAGGTTCTGTTTTAAGAAGCGGTTAGCCGGGCAGTTGGCAATCAAAAGACCGTGCCGAAGCTGAAGTTGAACTTCATGCCGCCGGCATTCACATCGGCACCGCCCGGGGCCTTGGTGGTCTGCAGCGGGAAGCCGAAGTCGAGGCGCATGACCGCCCCGCCCAGGAGGATGCGCATGCCTAGGCCGTAGTCGGAATTGGCTTCAGCGACGCTGAAGTTGGACTCGGAGCGGTTGACGACGCCGTAATCGTAGAACGCCGCAAAGCGGAGGTTGTCCGCGGCCTTGATCGTGTACTCGGCCCCGAAGTAGCCGTACGTCATGCCGCCGACCGGCTGATAACCGTTCGTGGTGTCATAGGTATCATAGGCGCCGACATCATTGTAGTCGAAGCCGCGCATATCATAGGCACCCCCAAGATAGAAGCGCTCATAGAACGGCGTGTAGCCGCCCGCGCCGGTCATCAGGCCGACGCGTCCGATGATGCCGACCGTCTGCTCGGCGGTAGGCGAGATCAGGAACCAGCGGCCGGTGCGGAGCTCCGACTTGAGGTATTTGACGTCGCCGCCGAAGCCGTTGCCGGCGAGTTCTTCGGTGAGAGAAATGCGGGAGCCCTTGGTCGGGAAGTTATATTCATCCCGCGTGTCGTAGGTCAGCGAGGCCGTCAGCGAGGAGATGACGCGCGGTCCGGCATTCCCTTCGATCTGGACGTCAAGCGGAGCGGTCGCCGTGACGTTATCGACGGACATGCGACGCAGGTTGTAGCCGATACGTCCTTCGATGTTGCTGAAGACACGGCGGCGCGCGTAGAGGCTGATGCCTTCGGAGAGGACCGAGTAATTGGAAGAGGCGTAGCCCGCGTAGCGGCGTTCGATGGAATAGCCGACCGCGAGGTCGCGTTCAAACAACGCCGGCTCTTCGAACGAATGTTCGAAGGAATTGGTCAGGCTGCCGACGGAGAGGCGGACGCGGAACTTCTGGCCGTCACCGCGGTACCAGCCTTCGGGATTGGAGAAGTCGAAATTAGATTCGGCGTATTCGACGAAGCCGACGAGGCCTTCGACGGTGCTGAAGCCGGCGCCGAAGCTCACCTGTCCGGTGGGGCCTTCCTTGACCGTCACGCGTAGGTCGCTCTGACCTGGAATGGGCGTCGGGACGGACGTCACGCGGACCTCCTCGAAGAACTGAGTATTGCGGAGGCGGGCTTCTGATACGCGGGTACGGGCAAGGTCGAAGACCTCGCCAGGCCCGAGGGCGAGCTCGCGGGCGATGACGGTGGACCGGGTCTTGGTGTTGCCCTGGATCTCCACGGCGCGAACCGTATGGCGCTGGCCTTCTTCGATCTGGAACTTCACGTCGATCGCGCCGGTGGAGAGGTTCGGCTTACGCACGACCTGAACGGAGGCGTTGATGTAGCCCATCTGGCCGTAGTATTCCCTCAGCTTATCCGTGGCGGCCTCGATCGCGGGGACCGCGAAGGCCTCGCCGCCGGTAATCTTGTCGAACTCGGCGGGGTGGGCGCCGCGACGCAACGAAGGTTCGGTGACGACCTTGCGCATGGCATCGGCGGAGAAGAGCGGGTCGGTGGCGCCGAGACGATTGCCCTCGAAGGAGATCGCGCCGACGGTGTACTTGCGGCCTTCCTTGATCTTGAAGACGACGTCGACCCAGCCGGAGGTGCCCTTCACGTCTTTGACCTCGCAGACCTTCTCCGGGTCGGCGTCCTCGACTTCGACGTCGAGATAGCCTTTGGAGCGGTAGTACTCGCGCAACTTCTTGCAGTCATCGCGATACTGATCCGGGTCGAGGCGTCCGCCGCCCAGGAGCCAGGACCATTTGTACCAGCGATATTCGCTGGTCTTGAGTTCGGCCGCGGACCAGAGGTCGTAACGGTCGAAGGCGGTCGCGCCTTCGAAGCGGAAATTATCCACCTTCAGTTCCACGCCTTCGTCGACGATCACCGCGGCGATCTTGCCGCCGGCGACGTCGCGCAGCTGCGAGGTGACGCGGGCGAACGGGTGTTTCTTGCGAAGCTCGTTCTGGAGCTTGATCTCCGAGCGACGCAGCTGGGCCATATCGAGAGGCTCGCCGATCTTGACGTCCTCGATCTCGTTGCTCGTAAGCCAACCGATCTTACCGACGACTCCGTCGCCGCCGATGTATTCGATGCCCTTGAGGATCGGCCGAGGCTCGACCGTGACGACGATGTCCACCTCGCCGGTCTTCGGATCCAAGATCGGCTCGACCATGGCCTGGGAGAATCGTCCGGTGGCGTAAAGGGAACGTACCGTGCTGGCGACGGCGTCCTTGGAGAAAGGCTGACCCTGGCGCAGGGCGACGAAGCCGAGGACGAACTGCTCGGAGACGGTCGCTCCATCGGCCTTGATACGGATGGAGCGGATGAGGGGCTCCTTCGTCTCCGGGGCGACCTGGGCTACGCCCACGAGAGGTGCCAAGGCTAGGGCGAAGCAGGCGGCACGAAGCCAGCTGCGGCGGAAGGAGGGGTTATTCATTATTTCGGTAATCTTTGGCCGGAGATTCGAAGCGTGTCAGCCCCGGATTAAAGAGCAAGTTGATGTCAGAGGTAGGTCCGTTACGATTCTTGGCGACGATCAGCTGGCGGGCGTAGCAGCCATCCTGGCCGGCCTGTTCGGCCTCGGCTTCCGCCGCCTTACCCTGGCTGACGGGGGGCTTGGAGATCAGCATGACGATATCGGCGTCCTGCTCGATGGATCCGGACTCGCGAAGGTCGGACATGCGGGGCTGGCGGGCTTCGTCCTCGGATTTACGGTTCAGCTGGGCCAGGGCGATGATGGGGATCTTGAACTCCTTAGCCATGGCCTTGATGCTGCGGGAGACCTCGGCGATCTGCTGTTCGCGAGGCAGGCCGGAATCCAGCCCGTTGATGAGCTGGATGTAGTCGATGACCACCATGTCCAAGGGGGTGCGGGCATGGACGCGGCGGCACTTGGCGCGGATCTCCAGGATGTTCTGACCGCCGTTATCGTCGACCACGAGGGGCAGGCCTTTGTACTCGTTGGCGGCCTGGACGAGGTCGACCTGCATACGCTCGTCGGGATGGGCGGTCCGGAGCTTCTGCATGTTCACGCGGGCACGAGAGCACAGCAGACGCAGGGCCAGTTCGCGGGCCGGCATTTCAAGGGAGAACAACAGTACGTTGGACGGCTTACGGGCCTCGCTGGGCTTGGGGAAGAGCGCGGCCTCGATGAAGTTGAGCGCGATCGAGGTCTTGCCCATGCCAGGGCGGGCGGCGACGACGACCATCTGGCCCGGCTGGAAGCCGAAGGTCATCGCATCAAGGTCGGGGAAGCCCGTCGGCACGCCCTGGACGGAGTTGCGGTCGCGGATGATACGCTGGACGAGCTCCATCGCCTCGGCGATCGGACCGTCGATCGTCTGGGCGGATTCGGAGATGCGGTCTTCGCTGATACGGAAGAAGGATTGCTCGACCTCCTCCAACAGGCGTTCGATACCCTCCGCGTGCGTGTGGGCCTTCTCGACGGTCGTGACCGCGGTGGAGATCAGCTGCCGCAGGAAATGCTTCTCGCGGATGATCGCGAGCCAGTGGGGAGCGTGTGCGCTCGACGAGATGAGGCCCGTCAGTTCGTTGATGTATGTCGCGCCGCCAGCGGACTCCAGCTTGCCCTCGCGCCGGAGCTGTTCCGTGAGGGTGATCTCATCGATACCCGTGCTCGCCTGGTTGAGCTGGACGGCGACGGCATAGATATCCTGATGCTTCGGGTCGAAGAAGTAGTCCGACGTGACGCGTTGCTCAAGACAGCGCTGGAGCGTGTCGCCACCGTCGATGACGATGCTCGCGATCAGGCCGCGTTCGGCGTCGAGATTATGAGGGGGAACTCGGTCGCCGTAATTGGGAGCGGCGGCCTGGCGGGAGCGGGGGCGGCGGCCGGAAGGGGAATCGGTCATGTGGAAGGCGGTACTGTGCGCTTGGCCGTCTGCCATGGATAGCCAGAAATAGACGCAGATTATACCCAAAAGACTGTGAACAAGGATGCAAGCAATTGTAACATTCGCCGCCAAATCGACACATTTAAGCCACCTGCGTTACGGCCGTGCGACAGGGCGAGCGCTGATAAGTTAAAATATAAAAATGGGGGGCAATTGGTTAGACGGTGGGGGGCGGGTGGACTGAATGGGCGGCATGATTGCATACATTCTCATGCTCGGCGCACTCACGCCAGAACCTGGGTCGACGCAAATCACCCTCAAGGCGATGACTTTCGACGCACCGGAGTCGGAAATCGTCGTCCTCGGCTCCGCTGGCCAGCCCGAACCCGTCACCCTTTATTCCCACGCGCTGAGCGAACCGATCGTCTGCCGCACCAAGGAAGGCAAGCTGACCTTCTTCCGCAAACCGAAGACGGAGGATCCGAAGGAGCCGCTGGTCCCTCTGGCCTCCCTGCCCGCACCGCCGGCGGAGGGTAAATATATCGTGGTCCTCTCTGGCGCCGGCGAGACGTCCCGGCTGAACCTTATCGCCGATGGCGGCGGAGCCGCCGCCGCAGGCACCATCCGGTTCTTCAACCTATGCCCACAGCCGGTGGGACTCAGCGCGCCAGGCGTCAAACGCGTGCTGCCTTCTGGTCAGGAATTCACCGTGCGCCCGCAGGTGAAGGCGCAGCAATACGGTCAGGCCCAGTTCTTCCTGCCGGGAGAGGACGGCGGTTGGCGACTTGCGGGTGGGCTGCGCTGGCTTCAGCTCGACGATATCCGCTCGCTCCTCTTTCTCGTGCCCGCGCCTGGCGAGGAAGGCATCATCAAGGTACGGGGCGTAGAGGAACGCGTGACCGCAGATGCCAAGAAGTCACCCGCAGGTCCCGTGACGCCCGCCAGTGGCAGCGAAAAACGCCGGACTGGCCTCTTGACACTCCAGTAGGGTGAAAGCAACGACCTCAGCGAAGCCGGGCGGGCGGGCGGGCTTCTCGATCATCCTCTCCCTTACGATGATGACGATGATCGTCATGCTGCTGCTCGTGCTGATGAGCTTTCTGACCATCGAATCCCGCGCATCGAAATGGTCTGCCCTGGCGACGAGGGCGCGCCTCAACGCCCTGATGTCCGCGCGTCTCGCGCTAGGCCATCTTCAGCAAGCGACCGGACCGGACACCCGCAGCACCGCGGCAGGCGAGCTGGCATGCACGCCGGCACCGATCAGCCCATTTGATCCCGGGTTGCATTGGACCCAGCGGCCGGGACAAGGGCAGCGTTATTGGACCGGCGCCTGGCGGACCGACAAGCCGGACGAGCCACCCCAGTGGCTGATCAGCGGCAAGGGTGGTAACGCCTCCTCCTACCTCGCGCAGTCGGTGAGCCTTTCAGGTGCCGCGGATTACACCAAATCCTACTGGGCGCCTTGGCAACGCGACTACCCCAGCAGCTACGCGGCGGGAAACAAGGAAAGTTACGCGACGCTCGTCGGCAACGGCAGTGCCACGCTGGACCCTGGCCCGGACGGAATCCAGGGAACCGCCGACGATATCGACGGACGCATCGCGCTGCCCAAGATCCCGCTGCCAGGCCAATGGGCTAACAGCACCACGGGCAGCTTCGCCTACTGGATCGGCGACGAAGGCGTGAAGGCCGCCATCGGACTCGCCGACCCTCGGGACGTGACCAAAGCCGCGCCAGCGGGCCTCGATACGATTAACGCCCTCCGGTCGCCCGGACGGCGCAGCACCGAGATGCTGCTCGGACTGAAAAGCGTCGATATCAAGGAGCCGAAGTTCTCGTCCGTTTTGTCTCCGGCCACCTTGCCCCTCTTGCCCGGCTACGACCCCAATGATCCGGCGGCCGCCGGCCTGCCGCCAGGCAAGCTCGCCTTCCATCACCACACGCTCTGGTCCGCCGGCGTGCTCGCCGATAGTTACCGCGGCGGCCTCCGCCGCGACCTTTCGCTCGCCTTCGAAATGGAGGACTCCTTGTTCGATAAATCAGACTTCGGATCCGGCAACGGCCACGAGACTGTGATCGAAGCCTACACCGCGGACCCGATCCTCGGGCAGCGTCGCTCGTGGTTTCCCAGTTTCGGCACCGCCAAGACGAACCCCGGTACCGTCACTTCCTCAGATCCGCGGCCCCGCGTCTGGGTGCCGATGTACGAAGACAACATCGATAACCCCGGCCGTAACCTCGGCACGAACGGCACCAAATACCTCCCTTGGAGCCCGGTCTTCATCCGCGAGGACGAGATGCTTCAGTCGCTCGTGGACACGAGCAAGAATAGGCCGGACGTGACGACGAACACGGCGTGGGACGGACAGCCTCGTCGTTTGGTCGGTCCGCTCTGGCACTTGGTCCGGGATTACTACCGGCTCTACAAGGAAGTCGACTGGAACGCCGGCAAGCCCGCACTCGGAGCCCGGTCCTTCTTCCCTAACACCAACCAGTTCGACAAAGGCGGCTACCGGATAGCCAAATACGCACGCTACGACCTGGACAACGCCCTCTGGTCCGGCGGCGGCAAGGTCACCTCTCCCTACACCGACGGCTACGACTCGACCCCCGACCCGCTCGGTTGGGTGAACGGACTCAAGGGCGGCGACCTGACCGGCCACGGCGTCGGGCGTTTCATCCCCCGCCCAGTGCGAGGTGCATACATGCCCGCAGTCCACCGTTTCTCGATGGTATTCTCGCTGCGTACCGTGCAGTCGGGCGCCAACTACACGCTCAAGCTGGTCTGCACGCCGATCCTGGTCATCCACAACCCCTACAACGTCCAGCTGAAACTGAAAGAGCCGACGACAGGCGAACCAGACCCGCGCATCAAGGGCGGGCTGAAGATCTCGTTCTCCCAGTTCGACCAGATGCGTCTGCGGGTGTTCACCCACGTCGGCAATGATCCGGCGCAGGCGTTCAAGACGACCGCAGACTCCAGGCTCTTCGACTCCTTGTTCAACTTCAATGCGGCTTCCGATGCCTCGACCGGCGCCAACGCCGAGAATCTCGTCGCGGTCGTGCCGGCGACCACCCTGGAGCCCGGCGAGTTCGCCGTCTTCACCACGAAGGATCTCGTGGACGCGTCCACGCTAGGTAAGTCAGTCGACGCCGCGAATATCCCGATCCTGAACATGCAGCGCGGGTTCTATTTCACCGGCGGCTTTCACGTCGACGTCCGCGCCTCCAGCACGACCGCTCCTTACCTGTTCAAGGCGGCGGACCAGGTCAAGTGCTGCATCGACCTGACGAGTTCGATGTACTGGCACCATTGGATTTACCTTAACTCGGGCTGGAAGAAGAGCCTGAAGGGCGACACCGTGAGCGCCGACGGCCAAGACCTCGGGGCAGGTGAAGTGCTCGGGACGAGCCGTAACAACTCGCTCGCCAGCTACGCGCACTACATCAATGTCGGCGGCGGTGGGTTCGGCGTCACGCACCTCGGCGACGCCGGCAGCGTGACGAACCCGGTCGTCATCGGCCCAGTATCGTCGATCCGCACCATCACCGAGACGGCGCCAGGGCCAGTGGTCGCGGCATTCGACACGCGGGCCCGCGTCGCGGACACCGCCCGCACCAACAGCTACGACCGTAACTTGCTCACCTACTTCTCAGCGCAGGCCAATCCCGTGCCGGCCGCCCACCCGGCCTGGCTCTTCAGCAACCCCCTGCCCCAGACCTCTTCCAATCCGGCGCTGAACGGACTCCCCGGCATCGGCATGGCGAGCCTGCGTACCCAGCTCTTCGGAGGCGACGAACTGGCCCTGAACGGCTCGGCCAATTCCTGGAGCAACCTCTTGCAGATCGACGCCGCAAAAGCCGACGGAGCCAACGGGCTCGGCGGCCCTTCGCACGGCGTGGGCGGACTGAACGCCACGATGGCGGTCGAAGTCCCCCTGACCGCGCCGGTCTCGCTCGGTCAGTTCATGCATGCGAATCTCACGCCTTGGGACTGGATGCCCTACCGCTCCGTGGGTAACTCTTTCCCGTCGATGGTCGTGCCGCTCGACAAGAGCTGGACCCACGGGACCCCGCACACCAACGCCAGCACCATCGGCGGACACACCTTCGGCGACATGAGCTACCTCATGAACAACGCCCTGTGGGATAGCTTCTTCTTCTCGGGCGCCGCCCCGGTGCTCAGCGATGGCTCACGTAGCGGCAACTACAACGCTGTCCGCGCGAAGAGCCTCACGCGGGTCATGACCGATTTCGCGGGCGGCAAGGGTGCGCTCGCCAACCCCCGCATGAAGCTTTTCCCGAACGACAGCGCCTCCGCGAGCGCCCTTCTCGCCAACGGCTTCCTCACGGACAGCAAGGGAGCCGCGCCGGATGGTTACCGCCGTTTTTCCAGCTACCTCCTCAACGTCGGCGCCTTCAACGTGAACTCCACCTCGGTCGAAGCCTGGACGGGGCTCTATGGCTCGCTGAAGGGCTTGGCCCTTGGGTCGCAGGCTGCGGATAAGCCCGCGGCGACGAACAATGCCCGCGTGCCCCGCATCATCGGCGACTCCTCGCAGGCGCCCGCTACCCGGAATATCGCCGACGCCGCCTATTGGAACGGTTATGCCAATCTTTCCGATACGCAGATCCGGGCGCTCGCGGTCGCGACCGTCGCCGAAGTGAAGGCCCGCGCGCAGTTCCTCCAGCGCACGGAGCGCGATCAGGAGTACCCGCCCGCCACCCGCCGGTTCCGCCTTTTCCCCGCCGCCCAGAATCCGGGGACGCCTTTCCTTGGTCTCTGCGAGTTCGTGAACCGTTTCCTCGGTCCGACCAAGAAAGCCGGGGCGTTCGTCGCGGACGACGCATCGACCAACACCTCCTATTACCGAATAAAAAACGACCCCATGGACGTCGCCCGCCCAGACACAGCCCTTCCGGTCGCGGCAGAAAAGGTACGCTGGATGTTCCGTTCAGGTACCTTGGAATCGGCTATCGCGCGCGCCGACAAGGCCCTCGGCTCCGAATCCCTGGCGAAGATGCCCAGCGGATCCAGCGCGAAGATGATCGACTACACCGTTTCGCATAACTGGACCAATGGCGGTGTCGCTGGCGGCCGCACCGGGATGCCGCCGGGACTCTATTTCCGCAACGTGGAGATCCTCGACACCGATAATGTCAACCGCACCCACACGGGCTTCGGCGCCAACGGCTGCCTCTTCCAAGGCGACCTCCTGCAGGCGCTTGGTCCGGCGCTGGCGACGCGCTCCGACACGTTCAAGATCCGCGCCTACGGCGAAGCCGACGAAGACATGGGACCCGGTCAAGGAGCGGTGCTCGAAATGGTCGTACAGCGCACCCCGAACTACATCGACCCGGCGAACGCCCCGCACGATCGCCTGCGCGATGCCGGCCGCCTGCCGGTCAACGTATTGCTGGGGCGTCGCTACATCATCCTATCCTTCCGCTGGCTCTCACCCTCTGAAATCTAATCTCCCCATGGAAACGCTCAGCCTCCGGCATATCCGCAAGACCTTCCCCACCCCGAAGGGACCGCTCACCGTCCTCGACGACGTAAGCCTGACGATCGCGCCCGGGGAGCTCTTCTTCCTGCTCGGTCCCTCCGGCTGCGGAAAGACGACTCTGCTCCGCTGCCTGGCCGGACTGGATTTCCCGACCGGCGGAACCATCTTCTTCGGCGACCGTGACGTGACGGACCTCGCACCCCACCTTCGCGAGACCGCCATGGTCTTCCAAAGCTATGCCCTGTGGCCGCACCTGAGCGTGTCGGAGAACATCGCCTTCGGGCTCGTCGAACGTAAGGTCCCCGCCCTGGAACGCGACCGACGCGTACTCGAAGCTTTGGCCTCCGTCCGCCTCGATGGGCTGGGCGATCGCTCCATCGACCAGCTTTCGGGCGGACAGCAGCAACGCGTCGCCCTCGCCCGCGCCTTGGTCGTTCGCCCTCGCTGCCTGCTGCTCGATGAACCGCTCTCGAACCTCGACGCCCAACTGCGTGTCGAGATGCGCCAAGAGATCCGACGCATCGTGAAAGAGAATGGCCTCACCGCCGTATACGTGACGCATGACCAAGAAGAAGCCCTCGCCATGGCGGACCGCATGGCGGTCCTGAGCCACGGCCGCGTCGCCCAGGTCGGCACCCCCGAAGAAGTCTATCGTCGACCCGTCACCTCGGAAGTGGCGCGGTTCATCGGTGAGACCAACCTGCTCGCCGTCGAGATCATCGGACAAGACGGGGCAACGGTCTCGGTACGTTCCGCCGCCGGGGTCCTCACCGGCATCCTCGGCGACCCGCACCAGAAAGCCACGGCCGGACAGCTCGCGGAACTTTCGGTCCGCCCTGAAGCCTGGCGGCCGGCAACTGTCGGGGAGGCCAATGCGGTGACCGGTGTCGTCGTCGAAAAGATCTACCTCGGACAGCGGGCGCAGCTCACCCTGCGAACCGAACTGGGCCTCCTGCGCATCGTCATCATCAATCCGCCGGGCGACTTGACGACCGGCCATGCACTCACCGTCGCCGTCGCGTCCTCGGACGTCGTGGTGCTTCCGCGTAAATGAAGTCGAATCGGGCATGGTGGATCACCCTAGGCACGCTGGCGCTGCTGATCGCCTTGCCCATGCTGCTGCGCAAGGACACGACCCAGCGCCCCGCCCCGGGTACGCGGCGCCTCGTCGTCTTCACGCCGCACAGCGAAACGATTCGCCGCGAATTCTCCGAAGCCTTCTCCCGCCACTGGCGCGCTGCGCACGGCGAGGATGTGTACATCGATTGGCGAAGTCCCGGCGGGACCTCCGAGATCCGCCTGATGCTGGACGCCGGCTACAAGGCGGCGGACGAAGAAAAGCGGGCGGGCATCGGTGCCGACGTTTTCTTCGGCGGCGGCGAACCGGACTTCGCCAGCCAAGCCAAGAAAGGACGCCTCGTGCCGCTCCACGCCTTTACGCGACATCCGGAGTGGTTCGCGACTGGCGGACCGATTCCGGAATTCTTCACCGGCGAGCGCCTTTGGGCCAAGGATAAGACTTGGAGCTCCTCCTGTCTTTCCCGCTTCGGTATCTGCTGGGCCCCGACCCGCTGGCGCGCCAACGGCCTGCCGGACCCGGTCCGCTGGGCGGACCTCGCCGACCCACGTCTCCGCGGACAGTTGGCGCTGGCTGACCCCACCAAGAGCGGCTCCGTGGCACGAGCGTTCGAGCTCATCATCCAGGCTGAGATTCAGCGCAGCCTCCAGTCGCCCGAACGCTCAACGCTGCCCGAAAAAGAACGGTTGGCGCTGGGTTGGATAGACGGCTTCCGCTTGGTGCAACGGATGGCGGCCAACGCCCGGTACTTCTCCGATAGCTCCACCAAGATTCCGCTCGACGTCGCCGACGGCAACGCGGTCGCCGGCATGTGCGTGGATTATTACGGCGCCGCCTTCGCCCATCAGGTCAACCGACCCGACGACGTGCGCCTGATCTGGACCGCTCCCGCCGGCGGCACGACCGTGAGCGGCGACCCCATCGGCGTCCTGCGGGGCGCGCCCGAGGAGAAACTGGCCCAGGCATTCGTCGAATTCGTCCTCAGCCCCGAAGGGCAGGCGCTCTGGAGCTCACCCGTCGGCGCTCCGCACGGCCCGCGTGAGCGCGAACTGTTCCGCCCTCCGGTCCGCCGCGACACCTACGCGACTTTGCCTCCGGAGCGCGCCGCCAAGTCGCCTTACGTCGGCACCGACCATCTCCAATACCGCCCCGAACTCACCGCCGCGTCCTTCGGGACAATCCGCCGTGCGGTACGCGTGATGTGCATCGACACGCACGAAGAACTCAAAGAAGCCTGGGCCGAGATCATCAAGGCCGGCATGCCAGCAGACGCCTTGGCCGTCATGGGCGACGTCAGCGCCCTGCCCTATCGCGCCGGCGGCGAAGGCGATCCTGGACTCGAGAGCCGCGATGCCCTCGTCTCGGCGCGACGCATGACCGAGCTCGGCGCCATCTTCCGAGAGAACTACCGCCGTGCGGCCGAACTCGCGCGCCGACACCAAGAGAACCGCTGACATGAACCGCCGCACCGCCTGGATCCTCTGCGCCGCCGTCGGGCTTCTGCTCGCCGTCGGCTTCCTCTACCCCGCCTTCTGCGTGCTGCGCGAGGCGTTCGTCGACCCGCTCGACGGCGGCTTCACGTTCGGCTACGTCCTCGCCGTGCTGCGCGACCCGCTGTACCGCGACGGGCTCACCAACGCCTTGCTCCTCGGATTGGCCAGCACGGTCGTGGCGGGCCTACTCGCCCTACCCCTCGCGTTGCTCAATCACCGCTATAATTTCCCTGGCCGCGGCTTCCTCGCGCTGGCGCTACTCGTGCCGATGATCCTGCCACCCTTCGTGGGCGCCATCGGCATCAAGTGCATCCTCGGAACGGAGGGTTCGTTTAACGCCGTGCTGGCCGGACTGGGCTGGATGGATCCGCTACACCCGCGTGACTGGATGGCCGAGAACCGTCTGCTCGGGATCGTGGTGATGAACGCGCTCCACCTTTATCCCATCCTCTACCTCAACCTCGCCGCCGCGTTGGCGCAGATGGATCCGGCCATGGAGCAGGCCGCGGCCAACCTCGGCTGCTCGCCGTGGCGCCGGCTTACGCGGGTGACCCTGCCCATCATCACCCCGGGACTGTTCGCTGGCGGAGCCCTCGTCTTTATCTGGGCCTTCACGGAGCTCGGTGTGCCACTCGTCTTCGACTTCCCGCGCGTGGCGCCGGTGCAGATCCTGGACGGCATCAAGAACCTCGACCGTAATCCGCTGCCTTACGCCCTTACCACCATCGTGTTGCTCGTGGCCAGCGGCGTCTTTCTGGCGTCCAAACTCCTGTTCGGCAGCGGCCGGCACGGCGCGGCGCCCCGCCCAAGTCTGCGCTCGACCCCGCAGCCGCTGCTCGGCTGGCGCGGTTGGGCGTGCAGTGGGCTCTTCGCGGGCGTCGCGGCATTGGCCTGCCTACCGCACCTTGGCGTGGCCCTGATGTCGGTCTCCGGCCATTGGCATAACTCCGTACTGCCAGCCGAACTGACGCTGGCGCACTGGCAGGAAGCGCTCGGCAGCGCCTTGGTCGTGCCTTCGATTCAGAACAGCCTGTCCTATGCCGGATTGGCCACCGCCATCGCGGTGGTCATGGGTGTCGCCGCCGCGTGGGTCATCGCCCGGTCGGACCTGCGTGTCCGCCACCTGCTCGACACCCTCACGATGTTGCCGCTCGCCGTGCCGGGTCTCGTGTTGGCTTTCGGCTACCTGTCCCTGTCCCAGGAAGGCAAACCCTTCGCCGTGCTCGTTGGCGCCGGCGGCAGCCCGCTCCTGCTCCTCGGGCTCGCGTACGCCGTCCGGCGCTTGCCTTATGTCACGCGGGCGGCGATTGCTGGCCTCCAACAGTGTGACCCCGTGCTCGAACAAGCCGCGCGTTCCATGGGAGCCTCGGGCTGGTCCACCCTGCGCCGCATCTCCCTGCCCTTGCTCGGGGCGCACCTCGCCGCCGGCGGCGTGCTGGCGTTCGCCTTCTCGATGCTCGAGGTGAGCGACAGCCTGATCCTCGCCCAGCGCGCCGAACACTTCCCCATCACCAAGGCGACCTTCACCCTCATGAGCGCGCTCGGCGACGGGCCGCAGCTAGCCGCGGCCCTCGGCGTATGGTCGATGGCTTTCCTCTCGGCTGCGCTCATCGGCGCCTCGTTGCTCAGCGGAAAGCGCGGCGGCTTGTCGGGCGAATGAGCCGTCAGTCGACTTAGGCCTTGCGCCTACGCCGACGGATAGCCGCTGCTGCGAGGAGGAGCGCGCCGAGACCCACGCCATAGGTCGAAGGCTCGGGCACGGCTGCAGTGAGCGTCATGATCTGCGTGTCTTGATCGAAGGACATCGCCCAGAGGCCAGCGCGGGAAGTCGAACCATCGGAGTAACGGAACTGCGAGACGTCGAATTCGAAAAGGTCGGCGATATTCGTGGCGAAAGTCGGCTTCGTCACGGAGGAGGCAGACGCGAAGTCGAACGTCTTGCTGACCCCAGGGTTCATGGACAAAGGATTGCCCGCGACGAGGTCGCCCGGTGCGGCGAAAGAAATGATCCGGACCATGATCTTGTTCGCGGCGGAAGCCCCACTGAGGTCGAGACCGATCGTGAAGTTGAAGGTGTCGTAGCCGAGACCGGCGGCGTCCGAGGCGTCGTTCAGCTTCCACTCAATGACGGACTTACCCGCCAACGTCGCCGTGTTGTTGGCGGTCAAGGTCGCAGCGTTCAGCTGGGTGAGCGAGGAGTTGGCGGCAATCACGCCACCGGAGTTGACGGTGATTACATCAAGCTGGCCGTTGCCAGAAACACGGCCGCCAGAGTTGACCGTGACGGCGTTGGCGATGGAAGCGCTGACGAATAACCGTCCGCTGTTATTGACGACAACCGCGCCTGTAGGCGCACCCAGCGCACTACTGACGGTGGAGGGCGTAGCTGCCTTCACCTGGAGCGTACCGGCGCTGACCGTAACGCCTCCGGAATAATTACCAGCTCCCGAAAGAATCTGTGTGTTCCCGCCCGTCTTCACGAGGGCGATGGTACCGATGCCGTCCGAGATATAGCCTGAAAAAGCCTTCCCGGGGCTGACGGAACCACCCAACGTAAGGACGGAGGGAGAGGAAGCGTTGTTGACGAACTTGAGGTACTTGACTGCCGTGACATTTGCACCGTCGGCCAAGTAGGCCAGCTGCTGATTCTTGCCGTTGAGGTCCAACACCGGCACGCCCACGTTTGTCTTCGTGCCGACAATCAGACCCGTCGTGGTCGGCAGCGCGTTATCGACCCCGAGGATGATACTACTGGCGCCGGTGATGCTGGGCGTCCCAGCGTTGATGGTCGTATTCCCGGTGTAGGTACTCGCGCCGGTCAGCGTCAACGTGCCCGCACCGCCGCCGTTTGTGGAATTATTGGATAGGTCGACGTCGGAATCACCCGAAAGGGAAAAGATGCTCAACGCGCCGCCCGTGGTGCCACCAACGGTGGTACTGAAAGTGGTCGAAGGCGTGTAGGCCTCACCATTCCATGAGCCCTTGGCGAAGGCGATCGCGCTGCTGTTCAAGGCGATTTCCGGTATGATCGAGCCGCCAACATCCCCAGACGTGTTGGAGAGCAGTCCGCCGCTGGCAGCGAGTTTGAGCTTGCCGGTACCGGAAATCGTACTGTTACCGTCGACGTCGAAGCGGATTCCCCCATTCAGGACGAGGTTGCCGGTCAGGATGGTGTTTGCGAAAATCTTCACCGTCCCAGAAGCCTGTCCAAGCACGAGATCACCAGCACTGACCGTGAAGCCGGTCCCGGCATTAGAAGTCACCGTGCCGACCGTGAGGCTACCCGCTCCCGTCTTCGTGAGCATCCCGGAAGTGGTAAGGGCGCCGAGCGTCAGGCCATTCGCACCCGTATTGATCGTGCCGCCACTGGCGCCGACCGTGAGGGTGTTGCCCGACATCGACACAGCCGAGGAAGAAGTGCTGACGAGACTGGCGCCGCTGCCATTGAGGCTGATCGAGCCGGTGCCGAGGCGGCCGGCGCCATCGACTTGCACCGTGCCTCCTGTGATGGTAACGCCCCCCGTGAAGTCGTTGGCGGAAGTCAGCACCAAGGTGCCGGCGCCGGACTTCGCGATACTCGTGCCGCCGGTAATCTTGTCCGTAGCAGTAGAACCGCTGAAAGTGAACGTGCCCGATGCCGCGGAGACCGTGATAGAGGTGGGAGCCAGCGAGCCAGACAAAGTGATGATGCCACCGGCGGCGTTATCAAAGGTGACCTTGTCGGAGGCGGCGAAAGCCGTGGCCGAGCCACCAGACGTGAAATTAGCGGTGCTGGAATTCCAGGTGCCATCGATAATCAGACCCCACGTGAGGTCACGGACACCGACAGGCACGCTGAGGCGAAAATTATCTACCCCGGCATTCGCATCGCTTCCCGTTTCGTCGGCTTCCTTCCAAGCAAGGTAAAGATACTGACCAACACCCCAACTCAACGAGGACAAGTTACCAGAGATGGTCGCGATCTTGAACATGGGCGAAATGGACGCCTGCGTCCCTGGAGCCCCCGTACCCGCACCAGCTGCCGGCGTACTAAAACCCATCGTGGTAGCGGTCATCGCTGTATCCGAGAAAGTGCCTGGGGCACCCACAGTATTTAAGGTACTGACAGCAGTAGAACTTACTAGGTAAGAAAGTGGATACCGATTGACCGTGCTCGATGGATTCCGGTTCATGACTGCGTCGTAAGAGAGACTCAGCGTGTTAATCGTAGAACTGGACGTATTTTGGAGCACCAAACCAAAGAAGCCAAAAGCCGAGCCCGACCCTTCGGAGCCGAGCGCACGACCACCAGAGGTGTCATACAGTTGCCGGAAGCCGCCCGAGCTACTGGAACCAGGATCCGAGCCATACCACTTCGTGCTGGAGGTAGTCCAAGCGTTAGCCCCGGTCCCACACTGTGGCAATATATACCAGCCTTGCACCCCTGAGGAGCCGGTAATGAGGTCCGAGACTTCCTTCATGGTGTTGACATTTAAAGACTGCGTCAGCGTTCCACCCGATAGGATGACCGTACCCGTCATAGTCTGGAAATCCTGCGTGTAAGTCGCGCCGTCGAACTGGATTGGGCCAGCCGCCGCGCCTGCGGCGCCGAGCGCGAGTAAGGCGGCGAAGGGAAAAATTCCTCGGCGAGGAAGGCGGACGAAGAATGGGCGCACGCCGACATACTCTCAGCCCGAGTCTGCTTATCTATTATTAATATCTCACGAGGAGTTACGTGTTTTTGTCGGGAAAGTGGCGGATGTGTGTCGTGCTTTTTCGGCTACGCCATGGTGACAACGGTGTAAAAAGCCATCCGTCCGTCACGCGGATTTAACCCAGTTCACGGTGGGGTTTAAGGTGCGCCTGCCCATGGTTGTGGGTCATATGTTTCTTAAAAAAATCCTGCCAGTCCTCGCCCTCGTCGCCGCGCTACTCACGTCGAACGCCGGCCGCGCCGAAGAGAAGGCGCCGACGGCGAAGCGCTGCACCGTGATGGCGTTCAACGTAGAGAACCTCTTCGACCTCGATGCGGTATCGCTGTACGATGATTTCTCGGTCACGGGTACCGGAGCTGAGCGCTGGACCCCAGAGAAGCTGGCCGCTAAACTTAGCCGCCTAGCGGCCGTACTAAAGACCTCGGAGAATGGCCGCGGCCCCGACGTCCTGATTCTCGACGAGCTCGAGGCCGACCACACCCCGGCCACCACCATCACGCCCGAGGCCTTCATAGCTGCACACCGCGATCGGAACTACCGCGACATCCTGAAGGGCGAGCTCACCCCCGAGCAGAGCGGAGCTCCCATCGAAGCCTGGCTCATGAAGGCGCTCGAAGACGAAGGCCTGACGGGCTATAAGCTCGTCCTCGGCGACGTGCTCGACCTCTCCAAGGAGGCGATCCATTGCGCCATCCTCACCCGACTGCCCATCAAGAGCACCCGGCAGCATCGCGTGGAGGAAGCCCGCACGATCGTCGAGGCCGAATTGGAATTCGGCGGCGAGTCCCTCTTCGTTTTTGCGAACCACTGGAAGAGCGGTGCCGGCAGCGCCCAGACCGAACCCACCCGCATCCAGAATGCCGGCGTAGCCCGCACCCGCCTCGACGAAATCCTCAAGGCCGACCCCAAGGCCAACATCATCTTCGGAGGCGACCTTAATTCCCATTACAACCATAAGCAGCGCTACCCATACATGCCCAAGACCGGCATCCAAGACGTGCTCGGTTCGCAAGGCGACGCCGGCAAGTTGGCGAGCGGTGCCGCCGACCTTTACAACCTCTGGTTCGACGTCGAGCCCGCCGAGCGGAAGTCCGACGAATACCAAGGCGAGTGGGGCACGCTCATGCATCTCGTCATCTCGCGCGGGCTGGCGGACGGCAACGGTGTCGACTACGTCGGCGGTAGCTTCGGCGCCATAATCCTCCCGGGCCTGAACGCTCACGCCTACCCAGTCGTACCCTGGCGCCTGAGCAACTACGGCCCTGGCGCCGGCGTGAGCGATCACTTCCCCGTCAAAGCTGAATTCGTCCTGCGCACCGAAGCCGGCGCCTCGCCGCTGACCCGCCCCGAACTCGCTCCGGCACTCGGCCTACCCGCGTTCCCCGCGGAATTGGACCGGAGCAAGCTGCGCGACGCCAAGACCTTGTCGACGTTGAGCCCGGAGCAGATTACTAAGAGTATCGGCGAACTGTATCTGCTCGAAGGTATCAACAACGGCGGCACGAAGCCTTCGATTACGATCGGGGAGACGCGCTATCCGGTCTATGTGCCAGACCCCAAGCTCCAACAGGCCGTGAAAGCGATGAAGAAGGGCGTAGCCGTCAAATGGGTGGGGCAGCTCAACTTCTACAAAGGCCATCTCGAATTCGCCATCGTGAGCCCCGACTGGATCAAGGCGCGCTAATCGCCCAGATACCCAGGCACAAAAAAGCCCGCCGTTCGGCGGGCTTTTGTTTGGTAAGCAGTAAAGGATTACTTCGCTTCCTTTTCCTTGCGGGGCTTGCGGGCCTTCTTGCTCTTATCGTCGCGGTACTCGCGCTCTTCGGCCTCGGGGGCCTCTTCAGCGGCGACTTCGATCGGGTTCTCGGAGACGACTTCGAACTCCTGCTCGACCATGACGGAGCCATGGAGGCGGATGCTCGTGGTGTGCTTGCCGAGGAGCTTGACGGGTCCCTGGCCGAGGTGGATGCGCTTACGCTCGATCTCGATGCCATGCTCGGCGAGCTTGGCGGAGATTTCGGCGGTGCTGATCGCGCCGAACATCTTGCCTCCTTCACCGGTCTTGACGGCGAAGACGAGCTTGATGGCGGCCAGCTTGGCGGCGGTCGCGTTAGCGGATTCGAGGTCGCGGGATTCACGGACTTCGCGGGCCTTCTTGAGGGCCTCGACGTACTTCGTGTTCGAGCGATTGACGGGGAGCGCGATGCCCTGCGGGAGCAGGAAATTACGCGCAAAGCCCGCGCGGACGCGGACCTGCTCGCCTTCGGCGCCTAGGCCGTCGACGGGCTTGATGAGGAGAACTTCGGTGAATGCCATGGTCTTTCTTGGGTTATAAGGTTGGTGAGGAAATGATTAGAACGGGACGTCGTCGCCGCCCTGGTCGCCGGAAGGAGCTGGGGTGTCGTTGCCGCCGCGGGAGCGCGGAGCAGAACCGCCCTCTTCGCCGCCTTGGGCCTTGCCACCGATGAAGGTGAAGTTCTCGAGGACGACGCCGAGGCGCGAGCGCTTCTCGCCGGTCTTCTTGTCTTCCCACTGGTCGAGCTTGAGGCGGCCTTCGACGAGGATACCGGAGCCCTTACCGCAATACTTGGCGATGATCTCGGCCTGCTTGCCGTAGCTCTCGATATCGACGTAGGTGACTTCCTCGCGCTTCTCGCCTTCCTTGGTGGAGTAGGAGCGGTTGACGGCGAGGGAGAACTTCGTGAGGGCCTGGCCGGACGGGAGGGCGCGGGCCTCGGGGTCGCGGGTCATGTTGCCCGCGAGGATCACGCGATTGAAGGAAGAAGCCACGGCGAGGCGGGGTCGGTGATTACTTGGTCACCTGCACGAGCAGGCGGTTGATGGTACGGTCGAGGCGCAGCTTCTCGCGGAAAGCGGTGGGCGCGGTGACCGGACCTTCGAAGTGGAACTGGACGTAGAGGCCGGAAGGGAACTTGCGGTCGACGACGCGGGAGAACTCCTTCTGGCCGAGGTTCTCGACCTCATTGACCTTACAGTCGATGGACTTCAGGACTTCCTTGAGCTTGTCGATGACGGTCTCAGGCGCATCCGTCGAGCCGCGGAGGTCGAGGATGAGGCTGGCGCGATAGTCGCGGCGGATCGTGGCGGTGGTCATGGTGATGGTGATTTTCTGTTGGTGAGGTTTTGGGCGGCCGGGAGGCCTTGGGAAAGGAGGGTTTCGAGGTTCTTGATGAAGTCAGGCGTGCGCTGGGTCAGGTTCGCGAGGTCGGCGTCGGGGAAACGTCCAAGGACGTGGTCGGCGAGGTCTTGGCCGGGGTGCTTCTTCGGTCCGATGCCGAGGCGGGCGCGGACGAATTGTTCGCCGAGGTGGCTGATACAGCTGGCGACGCCGTTGTGTCCGGCGGCGGAACCTCCCAGGGAGAGGCGGAGCTGACCGGGCTCGAACGCGATGTCATCATGGAGAACGACGAGCTCGGAGAGCTCGATCCGGTGGAACCGGAGGAAGGCCGCCAGGGGCGAGCCGCTGTCGTTCATGAAGGTGAGCGGCTTGATCAGATGGACGGAGGAACCTCCGAACGTGATTTTCGCGACCGAGGCCGGGAAACGGCTCTCTTCCTTCCAGACCGCGCCGGCCTGCGAGGCGAGCGCGTCGATGACGATCCACCCCGCGTTGTGGCGCGTGGCGGCATATTCTCGGCCCGGATTGCCGAGGGCGGCGATGACCGAGAATGACATTTGACTTCAAAGAACAGGTACCGGGGACGCCCGGCGCGGAAATTACTTCTTGGCGGCAGGCGCAGCGGCGGCCGCAGGAGCGGCGCCGGCGGCAGGCGCAGCACCGGCGGCAGGCGCGGCGGCACCATCGGCGCCAGGAGCGGCGGCGGCACCGGCGACGGGGGTCGCTTCGGGTGCGGCTTCTTCTTCGGCCATCTCGGAGCAGACGACGACGACGCGCTTGGGGTCGCCTGGGAAGGTGATGCCCTTGGGGGCCTTGACTTCGCCGACGTGGATGGACTCGTTGACCTTGAGTTCGGTGACGTCGATCTCGATGAACTCAGGGAGATCCTTCGGGAGACAGCGAACGTTGATGGTCTGGGAGACGATGGCGAGCGTGCCGCCGTCGGTCTTGACGCCATGGGCCTCGCCGATGGCGCGTACCGGGATGGCGGCGGTCATCGGGGAATTCGGGTCGATCTCCATGATGTCGATATGGAGGAACTTCTGGGTGATCGGGTGGCGCTGGAACTCCTTGATCAGGGAAAGGAACTTCTTGCCGTCGACGTCGAGGTCGATGAGCGAGGCGGCGTTACCTTTGGCACGCATGAGGTCGCGGAACGCTTCCTGGGCGACCGACACGCTCTGGTTGCCGGACTTGCCGTAGATGATGGCAGGAATGGAGCCATCGGCGCGGAGGCGGCGGGCGGGGCCGCGGCCATGGAGTGCGCGGCTGGTGACTTTAAGGGTGAGCTGCTTCATGTTGGTATAAGGTCTTTTGGTGCCTAGTAAGTCGCGGGCCCGCGTTGTGCGGCCGTGCCTTGCCTAGGGAAAGGAGGGTCGAACCTGATAAACCCAGCCGCAGAAGCAAGCGGTAAATTAAAAGGGGGTCTTCCTAGTGGAAAACCCCCTTAAAACCGACTTTCTGGCGCTTCGGCTTACTTGTAGGTAGCGAGGAAGGCAGCCACGTCGGCCACTTCCTGGGCGCTAAGGCCCAGCTGCTCACCAGACATCATGAGGGACTGGGTCATCTTTTCAGGGCGACCGGCAATCCGCTCCTTGGGCACCAGCTGGGTGATGCCACCGGTGGAGGTGATGACGGAGGGGTCGTTGGCGGACTGAAGCCGGCCATCGATCCGACCACCCGCCTTGAGCCTGATGGATGAACCTTCGTAGCCCAGAGCGATATCGGCCGAGGGGTTGACGATGGCACGAACGAGGGCCTCGCGGCTCTGGCGGCCAGCCCAACCCTTGAGTTCTGGGCCGTAAGCCGGGCCATTACCGTTGAGCTGGTGGCACATGATGCAGCGCTGGGCCAAGGCGGCACCCTTGGCGGCGTCGCCGGTCTTCGAGAGAACATCCTGCTCGGTGTAGGTGCCCGCCGGGGCTTCGGGAATCTGGATAGCATTCACGACGACTGTCTTGGCGTCATAGACGCCCGCGTTCTTGAGCTCGGTGCGGACATCGAAGGCGGCCCAAGAGCCGGTCATGCGCATCAGGGCCCAACCCTTGGCTTCAGATGCGGACGGAGAATCGGCGGCACAGAGCTTGATCATCGCAAGCGCCGCTTCTTTGGTCTCGACGAACGAGAGCGACTCGACGGCGAGCGTGCGAGAGGCCTGAGAAACCTTGGGCGAGCCGGCGCGGTCGAGGAACTCCTGCACCGCGGAAGCGGGATGGAGCAACCAGGCGATCCGCTCGACTTCCGGAGACCAGGCTTCGGCGCCATCCTTGGCGAGTTCGGCCTTCACCGCAGACCAGACAGCGTCCTGCTTGTTGGCGGAACCGATGCCGAAGGCGGCGATGGAGTTCTTATCGGAGACGTCCAGACGACGGGCGAGCTCGATCAGGATCGGCACCGCCTTGTCGGCCGGCGCCGCGTGTAGCGAGGTCGCGACATCGCGACGGACGGCGACATCGGAGTCCTTGGCGAGTTCGGCGGCGACGCCGAGGGTGTCATGACCGGCGCGGCGGAGCGACTGGAAGGCGAGACGACGCAGCGAAGGGTTCGCATCCTTGAGCAAGGCCTTGGCGCGGGTGACGCCTTCTTCGCCGAGGTGAGGCAGGAGCCAGACACCGCGGGCGGCGACATAAGGATTCGCGTCGCGGAGAATCTCCGAGACGGCCGGCAGCGACTTTACGCCGAAACCCTTCAGGGCGTTGAAGCCAAGGTGACGGACATTGACGGCCGGATTACGCAGCACCGCGGCGGCGCCTTCGGGCGTCGTGACATCGATCTTCGGGATGACGGACTTGAAGCCCTTGGGAGCGATGCGATAGATCGCACCGGTGCAGGTGTCATCCAAGGTCTGGTGGCCACCAACGCGGGGATCATACCAGTCGGCGACATAGAGGGCGCCGTCCGGACCGACAGCGATATCAGACGGGCGGAAGAGGATGCGCTCATTGGGCTTGGCGGCTTCCTCCAGGGTGATCCGCTTGAAGTCGGTACCGGCGAATTCGCCGGTGGTATTCGAAGTGATGAGGTTCCGGCGCGTGGATTCGTTGAGGGCGAAGGTACCTTTCTGCGCAGCCAGTTTGTAGGCCAAGACAGTATTGCGCGAAGGCTCGCAGTTCAGGAGCGTGCCTTCCCAGGCGGCTCCGAGGGCACCGTTCTCGTAGACCGTGATGCCGGTGGGCGAACCGCCGCCGTAGACATCGCCGACGTCCATGGTATCAGGATCGTCCTGACGCCAATGCGCGCGGGGCATCGGCTGGCCGGGGCGCTTGACGGACCCGTAGCTGGCGCCGGCAGGGGTGGTGTAGCCAGCCGAACCGTATTCGAGCACGAAAGAAGTGCGGCAGCTCTGCGAGTCGTCGTTGTCACCTTGGAAGAGGTCGCCGAGCGACGAGGGGAAGCTTTCGTAGCTGTTACGGTAGCCGTTGCCGAGGATCTCGAGACCGGTGCCGTCGGCGTTCAAACGGCCGGAGAAACCAGAGGACCAGACGAAACCGTCGTCGCTCTTGGCGCCGGCAACAGTCTTCGGGTCGTAGGGCCAAGCGCCTCCGCGCATGTCGACATAGCCGCTGGAGATGCGGAAGGTCTTGCCCGACTTGTCGGTGACTTCGCCGCCGCAGTTGCCGGAATTGACGTAGAGCTTGCCATCCGGCCCAGCGACCACGGCGTGGAGCGAGTGATCATGGTCCTGACCGCCGAAACCCGTGAGGAACGTCTCCTTCTTGTCGACCGCGGGGTCGAACTTGCCGTCGCGGTTCACGTCAGTGAACTTCGTGATGGTCGGGGCGTGGGAGACATAGACGACATTGT
>Ga0209299_1000377_pt1 | contig 25156 bp, 33 predicted proteins | sample S_140806_MF_Meta_FD_187326 | JGI IMG/M metagenome (GOLD analysis project Ga0209299, IMG submission 187326) | Freshwater microbial communities from Lake Simoncouche, Canada to study carbon cycling - S_140806_MF_MetaG (SPAdes) (version 2) | ecosystem: Environmental > Aquatic > Freshwater > Lake ...
CAAATAAACAACATTTTTACAATAAACACTTGCAATATATTTTAAGTTAGCTTAATATCTAAATACGGCAATGTGCCGTGTTAATTAGGAGAACTCTTATGAGTGAGCAAGATCAAGACTTTCACAGCTTTCAACAACATTTGGAACGCATCTTTAAAGACCTCGAAGATGGGGTATTTATTACAGCAGATGAGATAGGTGACCTACGCTATGCGTGTGGTTTGCCATCACCAATCCGCAACACCCATGTAAACCCTGTTTTGCGTGATGTTATCAATGACATTGGCAATTGTTTTGGCAACCCTTTAAATACATTTCCTACAATGTGGAGCAAAAAATGATTATTTCAGATAACAGCAAAGAATTTAAGATAGCCCCTGCTGGGTTACACATGGCGCGTTTGTATAGCATCATTGACCTTGGCCACCAATCCGTAGAATGGGCTGGCGAATCCAAAATCATGCACAAGGTTGTATTGACTTGGGAATTGCACGGTAATGACGATACCGACCAGCCATTAAAAACCGATGACGGTAAACCTTTGATTGTGTCTAAGCGTTATACGGTTAGCCTTGGAGATCAAGCTAGATTACGCCAAGATTTAGAGGCTTGGGGCAATAAAAAAATGACTGCTGAAGATCGTAAGAATTTTGATCTTAAAGGCTTGTTAGGCCGTTTTTGCATGGTTAATATCACGCACTCAGAAGATGGCAAATACGCCAACATCAGCGGTATTAGCCCTGTACCGTCAGCATTGCGCACCGCCCAGCCAGAAGGCATTAACCCACCATTACATTTCTGGTTAGCTGAATTTGACCAAGCTAAGTACGATGCGTTGCCAAAGTATTACAAAGAAAAGATTACAGAATCATCTGAATGGCGCGGTCAAAAGGCTAGGGATGCAAATGAGCCAAAGACTGAAGATACTAACCTTGACGATATTCCATTTTAAGGGGCTAACATGAAATCATTTTTAGAAGAAAACAACCTTATTGGGCCAATAGAAGTAACTTTGCGTGATTATTTTGCGGCTAAAGCTATGCCAATGGTTTTCAAATTTGTTCAAAATGCAATCACAGAAGATGGTGAAAGTTTTGAAATTGAAGATGATCAAAGAGAAAATAATATTTCATCAGAAATGGCTGTAGTGGCTGAATATTGTTACATATTGGCTGATGCAATGATGAAAGCTAGAAATGATAGTTAAAGAAAAGGTACAAGAAAATGGTCATTGGTACACAAAAGACGGCACTCCAGCCTATACAACCATCGGCAAAACTGGAGAGCGGCCAACAACGCTTCGCGATGCACGGAAAATTGGACTTTTGCCAAGTGTTACAACAATTAACGGAATGTTATCAAAAGCAGGCCTTGATACATGGAAACAGCAACAAGTCCTCTTAGCCGCCCTAACGCTTCCTAGAGGGCCACAAGAGCCTGAAGATGAATGGCTAAAGCGTGTAATGCAAGATAGTAAAGCTACTGGTAGGGAGGCGGCAGAACGCGGTACGGCCATCCACGCCATTATTGAAGGCTACTTTGAGCAGATGTATTTGCCAGAAAAGCCAGCTTATCTTGACGCGATTGATAGTATTTTAAAAGATACTTTTGGTGACCAGCCGTGGCTTGCAGAGCGTTCTTTTGCTCATCATCTGGGATTTGGTGGCAAATGTGACTTAATAGCCAAACCCATCAACGGTCAGGGTAATGGGTTTGTAGTAGATTTCAAGACAAAAGACACCGACCTTGATAAAGTTGATGTATATTTTGAGCATGAAATGCAGTTAGCGGCTTATCGTGAAGGACTAAACTTGCCTACTGCACGGTGCGCTATCGTATTTGTCAACGGAACTACAAACCAAGTAAAATTGATAGAAGTGGAAGAACCCCAGCTTCAAAAGAGTTGGGAGTGTTTCCAGCATTTGTTAAGGGTCTATCAGATCAAGAACAATATCTAGTTTCCTTCACGGGAACGGGGGAAAGCAAAATTGCTTCACATACAGGATTGTGAGTACCCCACCTTTTAATTGTTGTATTTTTGCACTTAGGGTATATCCCTATAAAATAATACTTGCATTGTTAAGTTAGCTTAACTAAACTGGTGTTACTCAATAACGAGTGAGATAGAAAAGGAAATAAAAATGCAAAATTATTTAATAACAGTTACACCAAAAAACATTACTTGGAATAACCAGCAGTACACCGTAATCAAAAGAGCCAAAGATGCTCCATCAGCTATAAAAAAAGCTAGGTCTGAGTACAGCGACACATTTTGGAGTAAAGATTTTTCAGCGGCAACATACAAAGCAAAGTTAGCAGATTAATAAACTGCCCTTCGGGGCATACTTTTTAAAAAGTGAGATAGACATGAGCAAAAATTATTTATTTTCGATGTATGTTGGCGATACCTACCTTGACATACACGGTTCAGCAGAACCCGATGAGCCTAGCTTGGGCCATTCAGGAAGTTTAGATATAGAAGATGTATTTATTTGCGACACCAAAACCAGCGTGTTAGAAATGATACACGCCCTTAATTTTAATGAATTTGTTAAACAAGCAGAAGAAGCCTACTCAGAACTGGAAAAATCATGAAATATTTATTATTTTTAGCCCTATTAGCATTAGCCGCCTGTAGTTCTTTTGACCCACCGCCTCATGTCAGCCTTGAAACTGATAAGCAGGCGTATCACATGAACCGCCAAGCCGTGATCCTTGGCATTACTGAGTGTGAAGAAGCTGGTACGCGCCCAGTAATTATTACTGCCAAGCGTAGGATTAACGGCATTATGAGCGATGTTCCAGTAGAAGTTACTTGTCACCCACGCTACAAACTATTTCACTAGGAGATCAGCATGAAAGAATTTATTTTAGGCGGTTTGATGGCCCTGTTTATTTGTGTAATTATTTTTGGTACTACCTATTTAACTCAGGGGTATCCAATATGAACAATAAATGGACTAAAGAAAATTTTGAAATTTATGATGCTCAAAACCCTGACATCTGGTTAATGTTTAAAAAGTTCTCTTTGCAGGTAGCATCAAGGCGGCAATACTTCTCAGCTAAGTGCGTATTTCACCGTGTACGATGGGAAACGGCCATTGGCAATACTGGGGACTTTAAGATTGATGATGGTTGGATTAGTCACTACGCTAGAAAGTTTGCTAAAGAGTTCCCAGAGCATGAGCAATTGTTTCAGTTTAGGGTTCGTAAGGTTAGCTATCACAATGACAGCTACGCCCCTTTTTAAGCGATCTGTTTGCCTTCTTTAAGATCAGTTAGGGTTAGTCCACCAGTATATTGAAAGTGGGCTAACTCTTTAAATGTTCTCCACCTGCCAGCCCATTCTAATCCTGCTTGTTCCCCTAGTTCCCCGATTTTAGTCCATACAGGATCAGAGCCATCCCAATTAGGCTTACCGTTAATGAGGGGTACAACATCAATAGCACAACGCCAGTTATGCCAAGAATCGCCAGCTTTTGCATTAGTAACCACCTTTCCTGCTGTAGTCCTACCTTGTTCGTACAAAGCCTGTTGTGATTCGTGATCGCGGTAAGTAGAAGTAACTAATAGGTCTATGTCATTTTCTTTGCAAAGCCGCAAAAATTGTTCTACACGCTCTTTAGCTACGGGAAGTAGCTCATCTAGTAAGCGACTGTTAATCATTTTTTGAGGTTAGCCATAATGCGTGTTCCAAATAGGAATCCAAACGCAATATTTGCGGCTTCAACGCCAATTCTTTGAATCTCTGGGGTAACTGATAAAAACAATGTACCGATTCCTACAACAATAACAAACAATGCCCCCAAATAACGACTAGAAGCCCTTAAATCAATGACCCATTGGCTAGGTGTACCGTAGGGGTTATCTAGCGCGGCAATGGCCTGTAGCTTGCTTATTTCGTTTTGGTCTAGCTTGATCTGCTCATCTACAGAAATAGGCTTTACGCCCCCTGTAAACATCCCAATGAGGCTTTTAATCCCGTCAATACCAACGGGAACTAATGCGCCAATGATGGTTTCTAAAATCATTTGTTTGTCAAATAATGGCTTAAAAAGCCGATAAAAGTAGATAAAGCGGAAACAATAACCATTCCTGCCCAAAATCCACCACGACCCTTATTGGCTAAAGCAAGCAATTCTTCCATGCCTTCTTCTAGCTTATCTACTTTTTGTTGAAGATTTTCAACTTGGTTGACTAGCCCACCAAACTTGAACATATCAAAATTTTCGAGGTCAGCCATATCAAGAGCCTATTTTAAATGTACCGCTAGATGTATATTTGTGAACTATGTAATTAATACCGCCAGATGAGTAAGATGTTACAGTTCCACCTGTTCCAATTTGTGCAGTTGCTGGATAAGAAATAGCAATAACACCCGAACCCCCAGACCCACCACCGCCACCTTTGGTAGCACCGTTGCCACCATTGCCAGTATTGGTACTGCCAGATGAACCTCCACCAATAGAACCACCAGTAGAATAAGTTACGGCAGAACCAGTAATAGAATTGCTTGCACCAGCGCCCCCAGTTCCTCCAGAATTACCACTTGTACCTACAGCACTTGCGCCACCACCGCCACCACCAGTACCCAAACCGCCTGAACTTCCTGAATTTCCACCATTAAAGCCTTGGCCAACAACTCCTGTGCCTCCAATAGAACCGTCTGATCTGCCACCACCTCCACCGCCTGAACCACCATTTCCACCTGCGAATGATGTCCCATCGTTTGCACCAAAACTACCGCCGCCACCGCCAGAAGAAGTTATTGATGTAAATCTAGAACCCGTAATAGATGAACTTCCTCCATTAGACCCCATAGAAATACCAACACCTGCACCAGCACCGCCAGCGCCAACAGTAACGGTATATGTAATTCCATATACAAAAGATACTGTATTTGTTAATAAACCACCAGCGCCACCACCGCCGCCACCATTGATTTCATTACCATTTTCATCAGTACCACCACCGCCACCAGCACCAGCAACCGTTAAATAATTAGCTGTTAATGCACCACCTTTGCCAAATCCATAAGCATAGGCAGATTCATTTCCAAGAGTAGAAATTAATGGCATAATTTAAGAAAATTTAGTTTGAGATACAAAAGAAGTAAAAGTAGCTGAAGCAGTTTTTACAATAGCAATTGTGTACATATCTATTGAATTAGCATTACCAGAAGTAATGGCAAAACCACCTTGGTATTTTGGTGTAACAGTTGTACCGTCAATTTGAATGACATTAGGGTAATAAGGTGTAGCACCGTTAGTAACCATTAATACCATAGTCGCTGTTTGGCCTATAGCCATTACTGTATTTAAGCTAGTTGTAGAATTTCCACGAACATTAACAGTAAAGTTAGTTGTGGCATTAGATGTGTAATAAAGCACAGCTTGAGTTTTAAAATCATAATTTGTAGTAGCTGAAGGGGCAGAAGCACTTACTGTAGCGCCTTCTAAAATACTGCTAATAGAACCACCTGTAATAGCTACAGCATTAGCATTTTGGCTTGCCATAGTGCCTAAAGCGCCTACATAAGTATCTACATAGTTTTTGGTGGCTACATCTTGTGCGTTAGTAGGGTCAGCAGTATTAACAATACGGTTTGTACCCATATTGAGATTGCCAGAAGCAGTTGTTTGGCCATCAGAAGCTAATGAGCCTGTTAGGGCGTTAGCAATGTCAGTAAGGGTTGTATTACCCCATGTAGAACTAATGGTTGTGCCTGTTACTACTGGATTACCAGCAGGTAGGGAATATGTACCCGATCCGTTTCTACTCATTTGTTGCTCCTTGTACGCCTTGTAATGTTAATAGTCTTGCCAAGTTGCGCTGTTCAGGCGTTAAAAATGGTGCGGCCGTGCTTGGAATTAAACGATTTTGAACAGGAGAAGATAATGCAACCGCCCTTAATGCTGGTCTAGCCAAAATAGCGCCAGCACCAGCGCCACCTGTGCTTACTCCACCAATCAATCCAGCGGCATAATCCAATGGACTTAATTGTGGCAAACTACCCATAGCTTCTGTTGTTTGACTTGCTTTTGGAAATGCTTGACTAAATTGAGCAATATCCTTCAATTCACCAGATAAAGGTTTGCCACGCTGTAATTGGGCGGCTAATTTTTTAGCATCAATCGTGCCAGTAGTCGCATTGGCCGCTTTTTCAATAGAATAAGTTTTAGCAATTAATTGCCGTGCTTCTCTAAATTTACTTAACAAATCAGTTTGTTTAGTTGAACTTAAATGATCTTCAATTGCATTTTCTAAAGCATTTGCAGTTTGTTTTGCCGCACGACCTAATTCAGTATTGCCAGTTCTAAAAGCGTCATCAGCTTGTGTTCTTAATTGCTTAATTTTTTCAACCGCTGAACCTGAATCAAAAAATTCAGTTTTTAAAGAATTTACAAGATTAATTACTGGACTTGGCGTTTGATTTGGAAAACTTTGTTGTGTTGCAACAAAAGGTTTTTTTATATTATCTAGTTGATCGTAATAGCTTTTATTTGGCATTATTACGCCAATATTTCCTAATTTATCGTAGGATTGACCTGCTACGGTACGCAAATCTGATAAAACTTGCGGAGTAATAACAGCATCTTCAGCCAAACCTAATGATTTAGCCGCTAGTTTGTTGGTAATTTCTTGGTTTTTAGCACTAGCGTTTTGAGCCGTGCTAATTTTTCCAGCAACGCCTTCCATAAACCGATTAAGCGCACTAGGGTTAGCTTGGGTTGGCGGTATTACATAACCTAGATCTCTTGCTTTAGTAATGGCATCAACCATTTGTGGGCTAGGCTGTTTACCACGCAACATAGAAGATAGTTGACCAACCGCAGGAATAGCACCTCCTAAAGCCGTGCCAAGCGCAACATTTTGACCAACATTTTGATAAAGTTCTGAGCCAGTTTCACCTGTGTTTGTAGGGGTCATTAACCCTGAAGTAGCACCTAAAGCCGCACCTTGCACCATTGGATTAGCACGGGCAAAACTAGGAATCATTCCTGCACCCTTAGTTACGGCTGAAGCAGGGGCTACTGCACCACCTACACGACCAGCTATATAGGACATTGGGTTTTCGTTGTAATAAACATCAGCTTGTTTGTCTAGGTTTTGCGCTAATTTGCTTGTACCTAAATTACCGCCAGTTGCTAATTGCGCCCCTGCAACAAGTGGATCAACAACCGATTTAGTCATACCAGCTAAAGCAGATTCTAACGGTCTAGGTTGAGCCTGAACATTGGTACGATCAACCATTCTTGGCTTGCCAAAAGCCGCATTACCAGCATTAGATTGCCATACTGGGTTTTCTTGAATAGCTGGGCCAGAATAATTGCTTGATGCAAGCGTTACTACCTCATCGGGAACAAAGCGTGGGGCTTGCTGAGTATCAGGTATAAATGCCATATTATTGCCAAGTTCCGCTAACACCGTTAATAGTGATTTTTTGCCCTACTTTTAACCTTCCAGAATCAAATGCTTTTTGAGCATCAGCTTCATTTGAAAATGAATTTGATTGAGGCGCATCAGGTTTTTTAGCTGGAGATACCCTAGTTCCTTTTTCAAAGTCATTTAGGTATTTATTAAATCCTTCTAATTTGGAAATAATTTGGTCGGCATTATCGGTTGTAGCTGGTAAGAAAGCATTAAGTCTTTGCAATTCTTGTGCGCTTTGGGCTGTACCTGCACGCTCTTTAATGACAGATGACACATTATTAAATACATAAGCACGGGTTTGTGTATCTTCAGGCTTTTCAAATCTACCTGCAATAGATTCGCCATAAGGTGCGTTTTGCGCCAAACCACGACCAAAACTAAAAGCTGATTTATTTTGCTTAATATCAGCAATAGCACCATTAATAGTTGCTCTTTGTTGATTTATGCCTGTAATGTCTTTTGATTGTTCAGCAGTTAATTTTGGAGCAATTGTTTGACCATTAATCATTAATGGAGAAGCAGTACCCGATTTTGTGTTTATTAATAATGGGCCATCAGCACTCTCATATACTTGACCAGCGGTAGGCATTTGGGATTTAGGAATTCTTTGCAATACCTTGCTAATATCATTAGGATCACGGAACTCAATAGCTGTTCCAGTATCAATTTGAATAGGCTTTTTAACTCCTGCGGCTACTTGTTTTGTAGTTCCGTCAGGTTGTCTTTCAAAACGAACAGCGCCTTCAGACAAAGTAAACGCTTCAGGATCAGCACTCATTTTGGTAAACGCTAAATTTCTTTGTGCGGCAGATGCTTTAGGGTTTGCATACAAATTAGCATAAGCCGCTTGGGGATTAGCTGGAATAGCGGCAACAGGGGCAACTTGCTTATATTGTGGATTTAACTCCATATTAGCCCCGTACATATCAGCAGTAGTTTGAGTGGTAAGCTGGTTATCAGGGCCATAAATACCACCTTCAACGCCTGCTCTACCTTGTTTTTGCTGAAGAAAATCAGCCATAGCAGAAGTTTCATCTGCTCTTAATTGTTTTGCCAAATCAATTTGTGCTTGATTGGCTTTATCAATACCTTTTTGACCAAAATATACATTTGCTAAACCAGCAAGGTTTTGAGCAAAAGATGGAGCAACATAGCGACCGCTAACCATTTGACCTTGTGGTTGTTGCATACCCTGTTGAACAAGCATTTCAGCCATTTTTTGTTGGCGCAAAATCTGTTGCTGTTGCAACATTTGTTCTGGAGTGAGTGTTCCCATATCAAGAGCCATGATTAATACCCTGCGTAGTTATAAGCTGAATCTACTGGCATTGGTTGACTGTAGTCTGTAACAGGTGCAGGCTTTCTTGGGTCTTTTTTACGCAAAGCCATAGCCATAGCCAAAGGGTTCATGCCGCCTTGTTGCCCTGTTTGACCAGCTTGTTGAACCAATTGATTTTGCTGTGCAAGTGCGGCATTTTGATTAGCTTGTTGATTTCCAATGTTCTGAAAAACAGGCGATAAACCTTGCTGATCTTGCTGTGCAAAATACGGGTTTACATTAGTAATGTATGGATTAGGCATTTAGTTTTCCGTAATCTACGGCTAAATAGCCGTTTTCAAGGGTAATAACAGCTTCAGGCATAAAGGCTTGAACTTCTTGTGCCATCACGCCTGTGTGCGTTCCATGTCCTGCTAATGGGTAATCTTTAAACTCAGGCTTATATTCAAACTGGTAGAACGGTAAACCATTAGGTAAAGTACCGATTGCTACAATGTTTTCTTTAGTGCGAACATCAGACAACATTGCTGAACCAGCAAGACTAAATAAACCACTATTTAAGTTTTGCTGTGCCGCTTGTTTAGCGTTAAAGTCACCCATTTGGGCGTTGTAACCCATCTGACCAGCACCAAGAAAATCAGCACCACTTGTATTAGCTTGTTGTGCAGAGTTTACAAATGATGGATTTTGAACTTGTGCGCCAGTACGCAATGCACTTAATGTGTTTAGTGGTAAATTGTATCGGGTAAGTGCTTGGTTAAATGCTTGTTGCTGTGCAGTATTACCAAAATTACCTTGATTAATTAAAGATTGATTTGTAAATTGACCGCCTTGCAAACCTTGGGTAAATAGGTTTTGACCGATACCTTGACCAGCCAATTGGGAATTAGTAAGCAAGTCGTTTTGACCTTGATTAAAGGTACGCATAGCGTTTTCGTATGCTCTAGTACCTTGTTTGATACCTTGATTTGCTAATCGTGCCGCTTGTGCATCCCGTTGCATATCCATTTGTGGCTGTAAACGGGCTTGAAGAATCTCGTTTGCCCTGTCCCAACCTTGCATACCACTTGCATAATTAGGATCGGTAACATAATTAGACCCTAAACTTGTTTGGGTTTCTGGAATGTTAGGGTTAAAACCACGCCCCATAACATCTTGTACTTGCCCTAATTGGGCATTAATAGCACTTCCCAAACCTAAACTGGTTTTGTTTTGCATATCTAATAATGCTTGCCCAGTAGGAGATAAGCTAGTAGTTGCAGTCCAAGTAGGATTACCCTGTGAATCTGTACCGCTTTGGGTGTAATTTAAATTTCCGTAAGGAGTAACTTGGTTTACACGATTGGCGGCAGTAGCGGCTTGAGCCGCTTGTAAATTACCTTGCGCTGTTTCTTGTGCGGCCGCCCTGTAATCAGGTGCGGCTGGTGCGCTTGGCGCAGGCCCTAATCCTAAAAATCCACCACCACCCATGTCATTCTCCTTTTGCAGTTCTTAAAGGGCATTTGATGTCGAGCCATCGACAATCTTCACGCCTCATAGCCATAATCACTAAATCACCATCCATGTGAGCATCAGGGATTTCGGCTATTACTTTAAAACCAAGGTGTCGGTTTAATTTTAAGGCAGATTCATTATCTGCACAAATTTGACCTAGTATAACGCTAACACCAAGTTTATTAAAGGGATAATCGAAAGCCGCCCACAATAAATCTCTATTCATCCAATTAACTTCATCTACTGCCGCAATGTGCATTTGACACGCTTTTGGCATAAAACTGGCAAATCCGACTACTGCTACTAAATTACCGTCAATTTCTTGACCTATGCAAACCGTTTCTTCGGGTAGCGGATGGTTCATCAAACGAACCAACCAATCACCCATATATTGTTGATTTTCAGTAGTAACTTGCCTCAAAGAACGCCACCTCGTTCCATTACATAATCGCTAGAAATCCAATACACATCAATGCCTTGTGAGGCTATTTTCATAATAATGCCACCCGAATAACCTATTCCCGTAACACCTTGCCACAGTTTTGTAAGGGCTAAATTACCGCCCCAAACATCTTCATCCCAAACGGCTACATCCCATACCCCAAGGGTAGAACTGACCGCATTAAAACTAACTGCACCAAGGCTGTTCTGGGCATCAAAATCAGTATTTATACCCACTAAAATTGCTGGTAAACCGTTATCTGTCTGAAAAATTGGGCGAATCATTGTGAATCGTTTTTGTTGGCCTACGCTATCAAAATAGCTGTAAGCCTGTTGTACTTCGGCATTAATATTGTTGCCGTTATCGCTATAAGAATCCCAAAAACGACCTACATAACCATTGCCACCAAAGTACATTTGGTCATAGCTTAATTCCCAGCACTTTGCTTCTATGTTAGAAAAGCTACACCAAGCCTTAGATATGGTGTGCATACAAAACTGTTGCACCCCCCCAGTAGACGGGACATTAATCATTAACATATTTTCACTAGCAAAATATGCTATTTGCCAACCAAAATTACTTGAATATAACGATGCTTCACGGCTAATTTCGTAGTAAATTTTGTCTGTAAGGTTAATTCTAGGGTCTAAGCGGCTTGACTGCAATGCTGAAGCTAATGGCACTAATCCATCTTGGGTAAGTAATAAAAGATCACCACCCCATTTTAAAAAACATCTACGGTTATAAGTTTGGCCTAATTGCCATACGCCTTTCAAAACCCAAGTATCTGCATTGTCAGGGTCAGTACCGTTATAAACAATCACTTCACCCATGCTAGTTACAAATACTGCGTAGTCATCAACGCCTTGACCAGCATCTATAGTCCAAGTACCCATTGCCTGCAAGAACCCTGAATTTCTAGCAATTCCACCAAACAACAACGGAGAAGCTGGGCCACTAACCGCATCTACACCTAAATACCAACAATCAAGACTGTTTTCTTGGGTGAAATATAAGCGATTTTTAAAAAGGTTTACATGAACAAAAGTGTTTGAATTTACGCCTGTAATAGCGTAATTAATAGTGTATGCGCCTACAACAGTAGCATTTGTAGCAGGGGCAGAAGCCATTGTGTAAGTAAATGTGCTTGCACCTGTTCTAGTAATAATAAATGTGCCGTTATATTGGGCTGGGCTTGCACCTGCAACAACAATTTGGTTTCCTGTTACTAAATTATGGGCGGTAGCAGTAGTAACGGTAGCGGTTAAGTTTCCTGTGCCACCTCTGGTAATAGTGCTTATTGTTTGGGCAGTTGCAGTAGTAGCAATGCTGATCCAATTAGTTCCGTCATATAACTGGGCAGGATCAACGCCATTAACAGCTACCAAAAAGTGACCACCAGAATTGGTAATGTTGACATATTGAAACTTGTCATCTGTGATCGTTTTAACTGCAACGGCTGTAGTGCCTGAAGCATCATAAATAGCTGTTCCAGCGGCCGCAAATAGCTTTTGATTGCTTACGCCTGCATAGTTCATCAAGGTATTAACTTGACCTGTTATGCCAGTAGAGAACCTTGTATAACCAAGTCTTAGTTGAACGCTAGTAGGTGTAGGCCAAAAGTTATTTAAAACAACCGCATCCAATGGCGGCATATTAGCAATAGAATCTCTAGCGTTCCAGCCACCAATAGGCGCAGAAACACTAGCGGTTACGGCTTGTCTTTTTTGTGCGACTGCCATAATTAGCTTCCATAACCAGTATCGGGAATATTTGCCCAACCAATCAATACAGCACTTGGCTGTGGCGCAAAAGACAATGTTGCAGAACCCTTGTCATTAGCTTTGGCTACATTTAGATAGCGTGTGTAATCTTGTTGCAATGCAGTAGTATCAAAAGATTTAATTTGGAAGTATTTAAGTTTGGTCAACAATACAATGATTGCATCATCTAATACGGATGTATCGGTATCAACTGTAAAGCTGTTTTTAACTGCATCTGCGGCACTTCTTACCCAACCTTTTGAGCGATATTCAAAACCTAAATACTCTAAAGTGTTATATGGTGGCCAGATTTCAAACTTATTACCCAATATTCTCCAACGCACTCTTGGGCCAGTTGAAATATAACCTGATTTAAGCCATTGCCATTGCTGGGCATCTACAGGGCCAAGCATCTGCCAATGTTTTGTCTTATCCCAATGGGTATTATCGGTAATGGTTTCGTAATCAGGCGGTAACGGGTAAATAGTCTGACTAAAAGTGACTGTTTGACCTATGGATGTAGCTGAAGCTAGTTGACTTGTAGTCACGCTAGTTGCACTATTTACTGTTTCTACATAAGTATCTTGTGGAATACTTGTACCAACAATAGAGTAGTTGCTGTCCAGACCTACGGTACTAGGAATGTTAGTTAATAAATAAGACCCATTCAAAGTATCGCAGGTCGTGGTGATTGCGTTTGTATAAAACCTATATTCCAACTCTAATGCCTGCCAATTGTGTTCCTTAATTAAGTCATACCCAGCACGATTCATCAACGCAAGAATTTGTTGCACATCTTGGTTGGTGTTTCCTGCTACATAAGTAGGTACGGCTAAGTTAAGTTCAGCGGTTACTTGCTGGACTAATGTAAGCATTGTTGATGACATATTAGGCTTCCTCTGTGGCTACCGTTTTCTGTTTACGGGGTTTCTTTTCACCAACAGCGGCAAGTATAGCGGCCATTTGATCCTGCATTTGAGCCAGCTTCGCATCTGTTTCTTGCTTCATTTTAGCAGTTTCTAAGTCTTTTTTGGCAAGTTCTTCTTTTAAAGCGTTAATTTCTTGTTCACGCTTATCTGTTTCTGCAGAAGTTGTTGCCAGATTTAAAAATGCCTTTGCCTTATCGCGGAACGCATACGGTGACATTCCTGCCGCCATACCCATACGCTGTAACTGCTGATCCGAAGCGTTTGCAATAGATTCTACCGTGTGAAATTTCATTGCCCGTAGTTCTTCAGCTTGGCTTTTTGATACTAAAGGCCATTCTGATACAGGTGTTCCAACCACTTCTTCATCATTTGCGCCAACACGGTTCATATAGTTAGCCCATTGGATAGGGAAACGCTGTTTATGCTGTTGAAGTGCGTAAGTGTCAATTTCGGTAAGGGTATCGCCAGCAACGCAAATGTGTACAAAATCAAACTCTTTGTAAATTGGTCTGCCAGCCTCTAATGATTCTTGCTCTTGGTGTACGGGTTTTTTGTAAAAGCGTACTTGTAAGCGTGAATCTGCATTGTTTTCGTCTGAAGGTAAAGCCATTTTTAAATCTCCTAAGTAGTTAGGTAAAGTTAAAGAAAAAAGGGGTCAGCCTTTTGAGCCAACCCCCTGTTTTTACTACATTTTGCTCTTAAACACTAGCCTTGCTAAACCAGCCATAATCGCCTGATGCCATTGAAGCACCTGACAAATATGTGCCTGTCGCACCCAAAGTTACTTGGAATGTTGAAGCGTTGATAATGCAAGTTGCGGCTGATGTGCCAATTGCTACAGCGGCTTGGGCAAAAACATAACGGAAACCGTCAGAACCAAACACTTCAGCACCAGTAGGGCCAAAAGTTGGGACATTAGTTCCAGCAGAGTTTGCGTTTACTTGAGCGGTGTTATAAAGATCAACACCAGCTAAAGGGGTAATGGTATATGCCATGATAATTCCTTTTCTATTAGTTAAGTTGAGTTAAAAGATTCAATTAAGAACCTGTCAACACGCCTTGTAATTGAGCATTTGAAGTAGTCAAGTTACCAGCCCAACCGTATAACTTAACGATTGCATCTTGGTTGATTGACTGACGCTCGCCACCGATAGGAACGAAATTACGCTCTTTGTGTGGGCGGAAGAAGATGTAATTAGTGTTCAAGAAGTACATATACAATGCGTTTTCTTGAGCGCCAATACCACCACCTAATACCACATCAGCAGACATACCGCCACCGTAGAACTTCAATGATGCAAAGCCAGCCGCGCCTTCTTCAACACCAGCAATACGCTGAATAGCTTGCAATGAAGCAACATAGCGTGTGTATAGTGTGTTACCAGCAATAATCAGGTCAGTCTTATCAGTTCCACGAACGGACTTGATAGCGGCTGTTGTCATTGCGGCTTGGATCAAAGCGGATGTGTCAGCACCAGTTGTTGCTTGGTTTCTCCAGAACTCCCAATTGGCTCTATTAATGCCACCGTACGTTCCAGATGTAGGTGATGTAGAAATTGCGGCCGCTAGACCAGTAATGTTCTTACCACCATTACCTGTACCGTCACCATAAAGGTCGGTAGAGATACGGTTTAACAAGCGTGCTTCAGAAACTTGCATACGGCCGTCTAACAGGTCGATGATCGCCTCTTTGGAACTGTTTTGCAACATTTCTAGACCACTCATTGTCACAGAATCAGCATACTGAGTAATGCTGTACTGAGCCGCAGAGATAGGGCTATCAGGGGTGATGTTTAATACTTCATCAATTTTGTTATCGTAGTGGCTCTTTATCCGCTACTTCAATATGTCACCATACTGTTCAGACTATATCATCCCTTTCGGGTGGGAGGCTCGTGGGGGTATTACTGATTTCTCTCGACCCCTAGTCGTTACACCTTCTGTGTCCCTAGCCCTTTCGGGTTACATACACAGCTTGGCTCGGTATTATCTTTAAACTCACCTTAAAATCTAAAGGTTTCCACCGAATTCATCCCATTTGCTACAAAAACTTGCTTACTGCAAATTAATGAAGGGGCTAGAAGTCAACCCACTATAACTGTTTGCATTGTTAGTGTTTGGATCATTGTACATGATCTCCTCGCCTATTGTTAATGGTCACTAACTTAACCATGTTAGGTCATTTCTGCCTAACTCTTGGACTTAAATTACATCAAGTTATATCCAAGTGCAGACTATCGCTTCACCTTTGCAGGTGTTCTCTCGCTTAGTCGTTCAGGCTGTATTTAAACTTGCCCCTTGTTGTCCCCTTCGGGAGTTCCAAGTCAATCAGAGAGAATTCTCACATCTGAGTTTTAATTCAGAGTGACCCCAACATTAAGGATTACATTACCACCTGAGAAGGGCCGTACATTTCCCTTACTATTTAAACGCTGAAGAATTGCGTTGTTCTGCGTTAAGTTGTCTGCCAATACTCCGCTACGGCTTTGAATGGTAGTAGCGATAATATCGGTGATTGCGCTATTTGCGAATGCCATGATATTTCCTTTATTAGATTAAGTTAAACCCGACCACCCTCTGCATCGGCCAAATTAGCCATCAGCAAGGATCGTCTATCCTTTGCATCTGCTTTACTCACTTGACCGCTAGGTGTAACGGATCGTGGACTAACCGCAGTTGCTTTAGCTTTTGCTACTTGCTGTGCCTTAGACGCTTGGGTGTTGGCTGATCTCAGGAGTTTTTCCTGCTCTAACTTAAACGCTTCGTCATTCATACGCACCGCTTTGGCATAAGCCGATTCTAGGTCTTGGGCTAAACCTCGCTCAAGTAATTGAGCCATATCTTCCCTTACCATTTCAAAGTGCGGAAAAGCCACTTTGTTGCTACTTACACGGCTAATTTCATTGGTCAACCGTGCATTTTCTTCTTGATCCCGTATCGCTGACAGTTGCTGAACTTGTTGCTGGGTAGCTTGAAGTTGTTGCATTAACTGCTGTTGATAAGGGTCTACATACGCCTGTTCTGGCGTATGTAAGCTATCTGAATTCAATTGTATTCCATAATCTTGTGCAAGTCTATGGAACATCTGCACCTTCTGGTCGTAAGGCGCTTTAGACAGAACCATGTGGGCGCGACCAAGATTATTGATCCAAGCTACAGGATGAATACCTTGTTGCTGTAATTCAGGCACAAACGGATTAATAGCATCCGTCAATTGCCTAGCGTTATCAGCTTCAGCTTTGTAAGCGGATACGCCTTTTTTGTATTCAGCTTCGCGTTGGTTGGCATATTCAGCAAACTTAATAAATTCTTCTTTTTCTAAGGGTTTGCCATCTTGCATCTTATCCCAGACATCGCGGTACTCTTTTTTCCAAGTAGTAGGGCGCTTTACTTCTTCTTGAACTTCATCAGTAGCTTCTGCCACCAGTTCAGGTTCTTCAACGGTATCGTCTTGGCTACTGGTTTTTTCGGCATTGCTTTTGAAACGACCTTTTTCGTCACGGTCGTTGCTTTCTTCAGGGCTGGCTTCTTCGCTTTCGGCTTGGATTGGATCGTCATTTACTTCAATCTCCTTTTCTACAGGGGCTTCTAAAGTGCCTTCTTCGGCTTGTTCTAAAGCGGCTTCAAGCATTTCTCTGCGGTCTAATTCTTCTGACATGGTTTACCCTATCTGTAATTAAGTTTGGAATAAGTGATTTCCGCAATTTCACGCTTACGGGCTTCATGTTCTTTTTTGCTAAATTCATGCGTTTTTTGGGCAGTTGGTACATCGTTACCCAATTCAATACAATTATTGCGCTTTAGATTTTCACGGTGCTTAGAACGGCTAGAAACCCATGTACCATCAGCCATGCTAATGTGGCCTTGAATATCAGGAACTACCATAGGGGCTTCTTTTGGGGTCATATTTAGCTTGGCTTGCCACGCTTCTTCAGCTTCAGGCGTATTAAACGGAATATTCCAGTAAGCAAGGTACTTTTCCTTGTCATCATATTGCGTTGCATCATATTCTTCATGGTCAACCTTGCAATGTGGGCATTTAACGGTGACTTTGACTAAAGCCATTACATTCTCCTTATTATTTCGGGTAATTGGTCGTATTCATTTGGTCTAAGTAGGCAAATGCTGTCGTACCAACGGGCATTTTTCCATCTCCAGCAAACAAATTCTTCTTTTGGTAGCAAAACTACGCATTTCACGCCCAAAGCACCAGCAAGGTGAGCCGTTCCCGTGTCAACAGTAACAATTCCCTTCATAGCTTTCATGTGGCTGGCTGTTTTTACCCAATTTTGCTTCCAGCCATCGTTAGGTAATGGGTGAAATAAGCCATCAGAATTAGGGTTTAAGCTGTAACAGTCATCCCCAACCAATTCAGCCATGTGTTCATGGGCAATTGACTTAATGTAATACAAAGTTTGTTTAGATGCTTCCCAATTTACGCCAATTTTGGATGGAATATTGCTAGGTTGGGCGTGTAAATACCCTTCTGAACCTACAATTTTCTTGCGTGTTACTGGAAACATTGCTTTTACAATAGGGTGCGACAAAGAAATGTAATAAGGCAATGACATTGACCCAATCCAATAATCAGATTCATTGGCAACCCCTTCTAAACCGTTGCTAAACACATCTACAGCGTGTATTTGCCCTAAAAGGTAATGCAATGTACCTTCTTGCAAAACAACAACTTGTTTAGCCCCTAAAGCCTTTAATGCTGGCAAAAAACGGGCAAACATAATAATGTCACCAAAACCCTGTTCCATTTGTACTGTGATTGATTTACCCATTAGGGATTCACCTCTCCATACAGGCATTTTTAACGCAGGGGCATAGGGCTGGGCTTGCTTTGCAATTATTTCTGGATGCCAGCGGTATTCAAACTCCCTAAAACCAGCTTCATAGCGGCCAGCGTGTAGGTGTTCGTAAGCCTTCTTATATTCCGTGTGCGGATTTAATGTAAGAGCAGTAATAGTGCGGCCTCATCGTCAAGTTCCTCTTGGCGTTTGGCTTCCATTACCCTAAGTTGCATCTCAATGTTTGCAACTTCTTGTCTGTAAGCTACTGCCGCAAGGATGTTATCCCGTTGTCTTTCAAGGTAGCTTATTGACCGTTGTAATTCTTCTGTTTCAGCTAACGGTATATCAGCTTTAACCTCTTGTTTTGATTGTACTTTAGTTTGCTTAACTTTTGCAATAGGTTGTGGATCAATCTGATCCTTGAAGGCTTGCTTGCGTGAAGCGTTTGCATCTCTTGTAGCTTGTTCAAGTTTGCGTTGGCGGTCAGCTATTTTGTGCTGTAGCTTTTGTATTCTACGGAGTTCTTCTTTAGTCCAATGGCCACCATCATCCCCACCTACGGGTTCTACATTGATTTGAAATGCGTTATTTTGAAACGCATTAGGCTGAAAAGCGGTTTGAAACATTAGGTAACTTCAACCCAAGATATAGTGGCCTCATTCCAATTGTATGGTTTGCCATCTGTGGGTTTAGGTGTTGGCGCTTCCCATGTCCATGTAGGCGCAGAAATAACCCAACTTGCAAATGGTTTTGGCGCATAAAACACATCGTTTGCTTGGTCGTATGTGTATCCAATACCAGCATAATTACCACGCAAAGGTATTCCGCCATCAGGCTGTCCATCAGCACCATAATGGACATTTCCTCTTGTGTTGTAAGAGGTCTGAATCCAATCGCCAGAACTTAAATCTACAAATGTATCAAAAAAGTCAGGTTCAGCAACAATAACTTGTGTTACTTTGCCGTCTACTACTTTTGCAAAATGGCCCATGTAAATCTCCTAATTAAGCGTCTACTGCGCCTTCGTAATCGCTAAAAGTCTTGAGAACTTCATAGATTGCAGGGATTAAATCACCCTTCAAATCCTCAATAGCGATGTAATGTGCATTTTCTTTAACTGTAGCCATGTTGCCATGTCTTGCATCTTCGTTATAGTAAATAGCTACTTGAACTTGGATTTGGTCTTTAGTACCAAAGAAGTTAGTGATTCGTGCGTAGGCTTGTGGGGCTGGTACACCGAATTGGGTTGATGCTAGGTTAAGTTGTAGTGCCATGTTAATACTCCTTAGTAAGTCATTTCTGTTGTACGGATTTGGCAAACTGTACGAATTGTTGTAGCGGCTTGCCCTGTAAAGGTAACTCTTAAACCACCATTGGTTGTATCGGCTGTAACTGCAATAGCCCATGTTGCCGCACCAGCATCAGCATAAAGGGAAGTTACTGTAGAACCAACTAAAGCTGTAGTTCCTACACCAGCACCTCGTTTAATTACACCCTCAATAGTCCAGCCTTTAGTATCTCCACCACCAGTTACTCCTGATACCACTTCACCAGTAAAGAAGTAAGCAGAGTTGTTAGGTAGTATTACTTGGTTTACTCCGCTTGCGGCATTAGAATCAGAACATAAAGCTGTAGCAGTTGCGTCTGTAGTTTGTCTTGCAAGAACTAATAATGCGGATTGAGATATTCCTGTTACATCTCCAATTGGATTTACTCCACTAAAAACCGCATTACCCAGAATGGCTCTTGTTGTTGAACGCCTTCCACTTAAACAAGAAGAATAATCACCGCTTGCTGTATTTCTTGACCCAAGAACCGATGAACTGGTTGCTGATGATAAATTACCAAAGCCAGAAGCAATAAAACTTGTTGTTCCTGATGCTGTATTACCAGCAACACTACTACCAAATGTGCCACCACCAGCCACAACAGAACCAATGCCTGTAGCTTGATTAGCTTGTCCACCACCAACAAAAGACCAATCCCCACTAGCCACATTCCTATTAGCCGCAGTACCAGCATCGCCACCACCACCGATAAATGAATAAGCCCCTGTAGCTTGGTTATTACCACCGCCTACTACTACTCCGTGAGGTGTGTAGAAAGATAGCGTAGAGGTAGATGAACCTGATGCGACTTGGGAAAGGGTAAGGCTTGTTCCTGATATAGCGGCTACATAAGTTGGTGGAAATGAATTAATACTTGTACCAGAAATTATTTGACCAACTTTGATATTAGCGTTAGAACCACTTAATGTAACCGCAGTAGTGGCATTCATTGTTCCTGATTGCGTTGTTACTGCGGCTGATGCAGTTCCAGAATTAGCATATCCACCACCAATAAAGTTAAAAACACCGCTAATAGAATTTGAATATCCTGTAACAATTCCAGAATATAAATTACCATAACCACCACTATTTGCTATGTTAGAAAGTCCGTTTCCAACAAATGTATAAGTTCCTGTTGCAGAATTTGATTGACCGCCAGTTACTGTGCTTCCATAACCATCAACCTTATTATATTGACCACCAGCCAAAACTGTGTAAGAACTTGAAGCAACTTGATTGGCATTGGTTCTAATGGTCTGCCAATCAACAGCATTAGCACCCCTAGCATTACCACCTACTGTAGATGATGTAGTAGCTTGTGCTTGTAATGCGCCTGTTCCTGCTGGAGAAACATATAAAGCACCATTAGATTCTAGTCCTAGTCCTGCTACTCCACTAAAGGATAGGGTAGGAGTTCCGTAGACTACTGTAGTGGTTGTGGCAACATAAGTATTTGCAACAGAACCCATTTCTACTTGAGTTCCATAAACAAATGCACCTGATGTTCCATCTCCAGCAAATGTTGCCCCAAAAGCAGTTAAAGTTGCCCCTGATGCGTAAGGAGTAATTGTTGCCCTTGAGGAAGATGTAGGTGTTCCTGTGGTTGTTAATGTAAGCCTATACCAACCAGTTGCACCTGTTACAGCAGTAATTGTTCCTGTGCATCCTGTATTTGGAGTTGCCGTTACCGCAGTTAAATTGTAAGAACAAGCAAATGTGCCAGCAGTAGCATCATTAATATAAAATAATGTATAACCACTTGCTTTTACATAAACACTAATAGTAAAGGTTGTTGTTGAAGAAAAAGCGGCTGTGCTATTTGCAAGATAATGTGCAGTATTTGTAACTGTTGGGACAAGTAAAGATGCAGTAGAACCGCCAACAGGGTCAGATTGTGAACCAGTAACTGTAATTGCACCATTACTCCAACCAGTTACAAAGTTATTAGAATATTGGATTAAATTTTGCCCAGTACCTTTTAATACTTCTGTCTGTCCTGTAATCGTGGTTGCAGTAATAGCGGCTGGGGTAGTGCCACCAATGACTGTGTTGTCTATTGTGCCGCCAGTTATTGCAGGAGTTGTTAGCGTAGGGCTAGTATTAAGTACATTTGAACCACTACCAGTTGATGTTGTAACCCCTGTACCACCTCTGTTTACAGCAACAGTATTACCATTCCAAGTAGCTGAAGTAATAGAACCAGCGTAATCAAAAGTATTGGTAGACCAACTTACATTTGATGGCGCTTGGTCATGTCTATCCCAAGAACCTGCGGCTATTGCATTAGATAACAAATTAACTAAAACAAATCCACCGCTAGGAACAGAAACAACTAAAGTATTAGAGTTGTTATTGACAGTTATTGCACCACTACTTTGGTTATTATCAAATTGAAAAACTGTGCCATTTGTTAATGTAGTTGCATCAGGCAATTTAATAACTTGACCACCTGAACCAGTAATTGTGTATCTTCTTGGCGATGCTACAGTTAATGTAATTAATGTACCTGATGCGGCAGTATTTGTATAAGAATCATCTAAAGCATTGGCATTAATATTATTGTTATTATCAACAGTTACGCCAGAATTTTTAATCAACTTGCCAGTAGTAGAATCAAATCTAGCTATTGCATTGTTTGTGCTTGACGCTGGGCCAACTACATCACCTGAACCATTAGTAGTCCAAGTAGCATTAGTTCCATCAGTTGCTAGAACTTTGCCATTATTTCCTGTTTGGCTAGGAAGTAGATTATTTAAACCATCTGCGGCAGTAGAAGCACCTGTACCACCATTAGCTACAGGAATAGTACCTGTTAAATCATGGTCATCATTCCAATTAGACGGCCTTACTACTGTTGCATCTGTGCCGTCAGGTATTGCGCTGACAAACTTATGCTTGACTGTTATAGCCATTATTGAACTCCAATGATTTTGCCGTCAGAACCTCGAACCACTTGTTTGGGTTGATTTAGCTTATTCATTAATTCACCAAGCATCATAGCCATTTGGTTGCTATTGTTGTTGATTGCATTAGCGACTGTTTCCATAGGGTTTTGCATTGCTTGTGCCATATCTTCTTCGTTAGCATAAGCCATTGCACCGTCTGAATCATCTGAACCAATCCTTGCAACTTCAATCTTAGCCCCATTGTTAATATGCGCCAATAAAACTTGGGTATTGCGTTCAGTCATCATCTTCATTTGGGCAACTTTGACTTCCATGTCCATCTTCATTTGGTCAGCTTGCATTTTCATTTGGGCATCGGCCTGATTGCGCTGATCTTCCAATTGGAATTTAAGCTGGTTTTCTTGGGCTTGGTATTCTTGCTTGGCTTTCTCCAGTTCCATCTGCATTTGCATTTCGGCTTGCTTGGCTTGAGATTGGGCTTGTAACTTAGCCTGTTCCATCTGTGCTTGCATCTGTAACTTCTGCATTTCAGGTGATGGCGGCTTGGGTTGACCTTCTGCCGCTTTAGCTTGCTCACGGAACTTGTCGGCAGTTTCGTCAATCATGCCTTCCATTTGCTTACCAGCCTTAAACGCTGTTACGCCAAACTTGAGCATTTCCATAAGCAACGGTGTGAGTTCAGGAACGCCCTGTGCTACTGGTAAAGCGGTTTGCATAAAGCTACTGACTGCGGATAAAAACTCAATGCGGTTTTGCTTTTCTTGTTGCTCATCCTGATAGATCATGGAATCGCTAGTGACTTCGATACGGAAGTTCTTAGCTGGTTCGTCTTTCAGTAATGCAAGGGCTTGCGGTATAAGTTGTTGATCTTGCGGAGATAATTGCATTGCACCGCTAATCTTAACGATGGTGTCATCGGTGAAGTGTTGGCAAATAATCTGCGCTTTGATCTGCAACAGGGCAGTAGCAAAGTTCACTACATCGTGTTGCATCGTCTTTAAACGCCCAGAAGCGTTGTTAGACTTGATAATTTGTGCGCCTAATGTTTCGCTTGGATCGGTTTGGCCACGCTGAATATCAGCAATACCCATGATTTCATAGATTTGACCTTTGACCTGCTCCATAGCTTGATAAGCCATTTGCAAGCCTTGAGCGATCGGAGCAATATCAACTAGGTTAATAGCCCCAGCCATGCCGCCCTTCTCACTAAATGCACCGTAATTCTTAACTGGTAACAAGGCGTTGTTTTCGCCCTCAGTAAACAAACGCTGTAAGGATGGCTCAGAAGCATCGTAAACGCCCCGAACCTTGAGTGCTTGGATGAATCCATCAATACGGTCTGCAAGCGTGTCTAGCTGTCTTGCTTGGTCTTGGTAAAGAACATAGTCAGGAACAGGTACAAGCGTATCAGTTGTTAGCGTAGAGAACATTGGCTTTGGACATGGCCAGAAGTTCTCAAGCTGTAGCGGATCATCACGGGTATCAAGAATCTTACCTAAAGACTTAGATAGCCATAAAACTTGACCTGTAGTTTTATCCCAAATCTCATAAACAACGGCCTCAGATGAACCTTCGCCCATCTTTTCGTTGAAAGTTTTAGAAGTTTCAGGCTTAGTATCTAGCGGTATCTTGCCGCCTAGTTCTTCACCAAAGCGCTCAACAAGGGCTGGTCTGCCCATATAAACTTTACGCCATACCGCTGTTACTTCTTCCCATGTACGGGCAACGGTTAAACCAAAGTCACGCCAATGGACATAATCTACAGGGGCGCACTCATATTCAATACGCTCTTGGTTCTCACGAAAAATGCCGCCTTCGGTTTCTGCTTCGTCAATATCTTCTGTAATCTGAAAGCCATCATCGGGTGCGCCTTCACCTTCGCCGCCCATTTCACCAGTAATATGCGGTTCATAACGAACCCATGCTGTACCACGCCCACCTAACAAACGGTCTTGAACGGCTTGCTTCATGGCACTAGCGTAGTCACCGTAATGCTCAACTTCATATTCTAGGGCGCGTTCTAACATCATTGAGGCTACACGGCCAACAGGATCGTTGTCGCGGAATCTACGGCTTACATCTGGTCTTGGTAATCGGGCAAAGATTGCTGGAGTTATGGTTTGAACATTGCTCCATAGGATATTAAACTTTGCATTAGGGTTATTCCTAGTACGGGAATCATCGCGATACCGTTTGGTAATTTTGTCTGCTCTGCCTTCCCATTCTTTGTATGTACGCTCATACTGGGTAATGCAGTTATACCAATCTTGGTATGTATGTTCCATGTTTATATCCTGCTATTGATAGTTTTTGGGGTTTGCTTCCACATTTCGTTCAGCGTTACATCCGTTTGGCCAACATGAAGTCCTTTAATCCTTGAATCTTTGAGGATAGGGCTGTCCTCATCTTTCCATACAATCGATAGGTACCTAAAAGCATCCGCAGAGTGGCTTGTCCAATCATGTTTAGGGCGATCCCTAAAAACTTTTTTATCATCATCCCACTCTCGTTGATATTGACGCAAACATTCGATGCCTTCTTCGCATCTATTATCAAACCAAGTTCGAGTTAATGCAAGCCTTGTTGCTTGAATTCCATCCTGTAATGACAGATTTGGAACGATTTTTAGATGTTTTATGTCGATTTTTGTCGCAATTTGTTCGATTATGCTCTTACCGCCAGATGCCAAGGTTTTAGCTCTAGCGTCATGGGGCAGGTAATGGTAGCCATATTTGTAGCCAAATTCTTCTTCTTTTTGGGCAAGTAAACCCGTGTAATACGGTAT
>Ga0209299_1000381_pt1 | contig 24859 bp, 24 predicted proteins | sample S_140806_MF_Meta_FD_187326 | JGI IMG/M metagenome (GOLD analysis project Ga0209299, IMG submission 187326) | Freshwater microbial communities from Lake Simoncouche, Canada to study carbon cycling - S_140806_MF_MetaG (SPAdes) (version 2) | ecosystem: Environmental > Aquatic > Freshwater > Lake ...
TTCAAAGCACAGATGCTGATTGACGGATTCAAGTGACTCATCCGTTGGTAATTCAAGTGTTTGAGGATTGTCAACCACTTCAGACATTGTCATTTCCAAGTTGTTTGCCGACATGTACAACTCAACGTGGTGAGAACGCAAGCGTGAAAGGGTGTCCATACCGGTTTCAAGCAGTTTTTGCAAGTCATTTGCAAGTTGATTTTGATAGATTGATGCATCCTTTGATGAATCGATTGCACGCGTAACTGCGGCGGTTGATACTAATGAGGTTTTCATAAAAAAAATTGGGTTTTTGATTGTTTACTATTGAAAAAATTGGGGTTTTTGAATTTTAGTCGTCATCACGCATGTCCGCTTCATCAATTTCGTGACAGTTGCGGCATAGGCCTGCATCATCTTTGACATCGTTGAACACTTCCACCTCTATTGCGTCATGAAACGCAACAAGTTCGTTCTCAATCTCACCTACAAAGGCATACATTTCATCCCATTCAAAGCCTTCACCCCTAACCTTTTGGTGTAGAGCCTTGATAGCGGCAGTGATTTTGTCCACATCCTGCTGCCATTCCTTGTAATACTCAGCAGACTTGTCGCGTGCTATATCACGCAATTCATCCTCATCACAATACTTACACAGGTCTGATTCCGGCGGTGAGGCAAGTTTGTAGTCATCGTAACAGGCAATGTCCATACTTACACCACTTTGCTGAAACGAAACTTGATAAGAGGCAGACGCGGCAATGGTTTGGTATAATGCCGCTTGGCTTTTGGCAACCTTGTTGTCAATTTCGCACTGAACAGCGTGTAGTGCCATTGCTTTGGTTGGATAAATGTCGTCAGGCGTTGTAACACCGTGTTCTAATTGGATGGTGTATGCCCATTCCTTAGTTGAACGGCCATCGTACACATCGGAATAGATAGTGAAACGCGTGTTTTTGTACAATCCGGTGTACATACCGGCTGAAATTTTTGAAGTTTTCATGGGTTTATTGGGTTTTAATTAGCGCAACAAGCGGATTCGAACCGCACCTACATCTTCATAGGCCACCCCTGTTGGCGTTGTTGCTGTGTTTCGCTTGTACGTCAATGAACTTTGTGTGATTTACGACACCACCTTATGTCGAAAGTCTTGGCCTTACACACCCTTTCATATCAGTTAGTGTTCGGAATGGCTGACTTTACCACCATTTTGCATCAATTTTGCTTAAAACTTGCTACGCCTTTGCATAACAGGGCGCAATATAGGTGCAAATCCGCACCCGGCGAAATAAGTTTTCAACCTGAACACTTACGCGTCACAGAATCTGTACAATAGAATGAAAAAAAAAATCAGATGCTGATAGAACCACGAATGGTTATCAACTTTCTCATATGTAGCTGTACTTTCCGTAGTTGGGGCGCAACTCAACGTACATCCTCATCATGATAGCGTCAGCATAATCCGGTGAAACACCGTGTTCTCTTGAGATTTCATCTTTGCCTATCACGCTCAACTTGGTGTCGGCATCAGGTTTTGACCGGCGTATCATGTCCAATTCCTTAGCAATAACGTCACGGAATGCCATAGGGAACACAATTTTGCTTTGTTCAACGTACTCAGCCAACTTGAAATAGCACTCAGCCTTGAGATTGATAAACCTCAACGGGTGTATTGCCTTGGAACCATTGCGGAATCCACGCGAACCACGCACTATATCACTGACGCCCCCACCAACTCCATCTTCATCTATGATTACTTGGTTGGCCGGTATGGCGTGGTTGGTCATCAACTGTAGTATCTTCTGTGATACCTCAGTCACTCTTGCCTTTCTCATCTCATAAATGTCCACCAACGACAGGCCGCGCCACACGCAAATCACCGTTCTGTCCTTACCAAGACGCGCGATGTCTGCTGTAATATACAGTGTTCCGGTTATTTCGGGTTGTCTGAAGCACGCTAACACGTCATTAGTCTTGAATAAATGGTCACTTGCCTCGTCATATTCCCAATCGCCCTCAAGCAAACGGCGTCTGTCCATCTCAGGAAGCAGCGACAGCGTGCGTTCGTAGGATGGCGGCAAGTACGGATTGTCTGAAGGCTTGGCCTGTATGAAAGTATAGTGTGAAGGCAAACATTGGTCGCGCCAAGGGGCATAAAATTCTTGATACAACCACCCCTTGGTAGGATTGCACGTGAGCAAACCTTTGGGTTGAAGGTTGTATTCAACTAACTTGTACCGGACACGTGACCGGAGTACATCAATGGCGCGCCGGTTCACCTGAGATGCCTCGTCAACGAACCAATCGGTGATTTCTAATGACCCTAATGAGTCGAAATTGCCATCTGATGGGTATTGGAACAAGTCCTTCAAGATAATCTCACTGCCATTGTAGAAAATGATTGTATTGGACACACCGTTGAACCTGTAGTCAACCTGACTAATCAACCCCATCATCTTGGCTACCTCAAAAAATGTGCGCAGGGTGGTTTTTTTTAGGCTATCAAGTTTGGAACGGCCAATCAAACCACGTGTTCCGGGATACTTCAACCGCCTCATTACCTGCCAAGCGCAACCGGTGAATGACTTGCTCCCACCGGCTGCGCCACCGAACAGCACAACTTCGTGCGCTTCATCCAACGACAAAGCGCGTAAACACTCATTCTGCTTGGGAAGAAACTCAATCACAGTTCCCACTCGTCATTCAGACGCACAGTTGGTGTTGGTTTGTTCTCAGTTTTGTTGTCTACGCTGACCGAAAGTGATATAAACTTTCCGTTTTTGCCCTCTTTGAGCCATCCGGCCAAGCGTAACTCTTGCCCGTTGATGACTACGTTGCCGGAATAGTCAGGTGACTTTTCATTTTTCTTGTCCTTGTTGGAGAAAAGGACACCACTATTGTCCTTTGGTGTGTAATTGGTTGCCATTTTTGAATTTATTTTGTTAAATCAATGTTCTCTATTGGTATTCCGGTCAATCTACTGATATTCATCAGGTATTTCACACGAATGCTTGTGGGGTCAGCCTTCCAACGCTGTACAGTCCAACGACTCACCCCCATCTGAGAGGCGAAATCACCAACCCCTGCAAAGTGGTCGTGTATTATTTCGTTCAAAATGTGCCTCATGTCTTGCAAATATACAAAGTTTGGTGCAAATTTGCGACAGAAATGTGATACTACCACAATAAAAACACAGTTGGACATAGAAATTTCCAAACATTACAACACTTGGCGGCGGTACGCACACGGATTGATGAAGAATACCACCAAGGGTGATGACCTTTTATCTGAAACACTGTTGAAGGTATTGGAAAATCAACGTCAGATGGCCGAACAGATGGCTGTAACGGGCAAACTACTGTGGTATGTAAACAAGTCCTTGTACAATAATTACAAGGATATGTCAAGTAGGTACAATGTAAAGTACACCAAGTACAGTGTTCGATGGGATGATAACAGCCAAAGGCACAACGAATTCAAGGAACAACCGTGGTTAGGTTCACGGATTGATAATGAATATCTTGACTCCTACATTATGTTGATGCCTGAGATTGACGCGGTTATGCTGCGGCTATACATACTTGATGGCTTTAGTTACAAGGAAGTGAGTGATAAAACAGGCATACCGGTGAAACACTTGTACCGATTAGTTGAAAACGCAATCAAAAAGATAAAAAACAATGTGGTTTTTCAATGTACCTCAAGAAGTTAGGCATCACCGCTTAACAACTTGCCATAGCTGCAAGCACTTTCGCAAAGAAACGGTCAGTTGCGGCACAAAATACTTGGGCAAACGCCTCACTGACGCTGAGAAAGATGAGGCAGACGCAGCAAACTTAGTCACCATGAACAAAAAAAAGTTCAGGTTATGTGGCTGCGACATGGAAGAAAAGACACGCTACACCTTTTTTTCCTGCCCATTAGGCAAGTGGCACAGGCACAACCTATCAGACGATGAGTACAAAGAACTCAAGTTGTTCATCGAAACACTGCCCGTTACAGGTGTTTACACCCGTGAGCATGTCGCAATGACCAAGGAATGGTTTGAAAAAATGACCGGCAGACGCGCAAAGAACTGCGGCGAATGCATTAGGAATATCATTGATGAGTTCAAACGACAATTAAAACAGGCAAAACAACCAAATCAACAATAAAAATAACCACAATGAACATACAGCGCATACCGATTGGCCAAATTAAGCCAAACCCTACCAACCCACGCGTCATCAAAGACCATAAATTCAAGCAACTCGTGAAATCCATTCAGGAGTTTCCACAAATGTTGGACATCCGGCCAATAGTGGTCAACGGTGATATGGTCGTATTGGGTGGAAACATGCGATTGAAGGCCTGCCGTGAGGCCGGATTGAAAGAACTTCCTGTGCTTGTTGCGGAACACTTGACCGAACAGCAACAAAAAGAGTTCATCATCAAAGACAACAACAGTTTTGGCGAATGGGATTGGGATGCCCTCGCAAACACTTGGGATACTGCTGAGTTGAGTGATTGGGGTGTTGACGTTTGGCACAACCCTACAGGGGTTGACTACACCATGTTGGACAACGATGACGTGGAAAAACAGATTGACGACATGGGTGAGGGTGTAAGAAAGGCCATACAGATTGAATTTCTACCTGAGGACTATGAGCAAGCGGTTGAATTAGTCAAGCAAGCACGTGAGCGTGGTGACTACGTTGGTGGAATACTCATCAAAGCCTTGATTGATACGCTTTGATGTGTGCTGTAGTTGGATATATCGGTGAGTATGACGATGAGATTGTCCACGCTTTGTTGCGCAACTCACGCATACGCGGCCTTCATGGCTTTGGTTACACCATATACGACAAGGCAACCGACACCTTTGACACTCAAAAGTTTAACCGGTTTGGTGATTTCGTTGGCTCATTGACGTCCAAACGCCCCACGGTGTTCATCGCACACATCCGGTATTCCACAAGCGGTTCACCGGATGACCTTAACACCAACCAACCTTTGACCAACGGGCGCAATTTCCTTGCGTTTAACGGCGTCATCAGTCAGTTGTCAATACAAGAGATGCGCGAAACATTTGATTGCGAAATACCACACGAGAATGACGGATACATACTCATGGATAAGTGGAATGATGAGACTTTCTTGCGCAATCCGGCAATCAGTTACGCGGCCTTGCTGTTAACCGACAACACATTGACTGCTCTGAGAAATGAAAACAGGCCACTATACCAAGCAACCGGTGTAACACAGACCATCTTCGCGTCAACGCAGGACATACTTTCAAGGTCAAATCTCACCGGAATACAACTCAAGCCACATGTAAAGCACAATGTCAGTTTTAACATACACTGAATACCACAATCAAAGCAGGCAGGCAGGTGACATTGACCCCGGTGTAACGTGTCTGAACTACCTTTCCAACCGGTTTGAACTCACGATGGAACAGCGGTATTGGCTTGCGTTCCTATATGGTACGTGCTACTGCGCACCTACTGTGTTCTTCATCTACAATGAGTTTCCTGATTACATTGGAACGGATGTTAACCGGCTATCACGATGGTGGGCAAAGTACAAACAGGACTTGGTTTTTCAAACAGACAGGCAGCGTATCCGCAGCAACGACCAATTCATTGACTGCTTCAAGTCATACCGGTCATTGGTAAAGACACACCAAGGTGCTTACTTCAGAGGACGCACTGCGCAGGACATTTACGCAAAGGTCAGTCAAATCAAATACTTTGGAAGGTTCAGCCTATTCAACTACCTGCAGGTATTGAACAAACTCACCGATGTAACGGCCAAGCCGGCATACCTAAACATGATGGAGGCTGAGAGTTGTCGCAACGGTGTTGCCTTTGCCATTGGTAGGGATGACTTGGTGGAGCAGAAACTGACTAAAAACACGGCTCAGTTGCTACACAACGCCTTTGTTGACTTGTTGCGGACACACAATGGTGATATCTTTGACATTGAAACTACACTCTGCGCATATAAAAAGTACCGGTGGGGCAAGCGGTATGTTGGCTATTACATTGACCGAATGGACAAGGAGTTGGAACACTATGAAAAACGTGGTCATTTAGGTGGAGTGGCTTGGGAAACACTGAGGCAGTTTCGCATAGAAACATTTGAACATCAATACCTTACAGAATGTTACACGAAATAGGACTTTGTATAGCGTCAATGATTGTCGGAGCCATGCTTGTAGTGGCTTGGTATGAAAACTTTACTGATAAACACAACGAATGAAGACTGTACTGATAATTGGAGCGTGTGGAAGCGGCAAAACTTGGGCGATAAAACAACTGATGCTCGCAACGGGTGCTGTAGGGGTTGGAAGAGTTTCCTCAATATGGTTTGTAAAGAATGGGGAGAATGTGTTTTTAGGCCGGTACACGGGTGAAATGTATGAAGGTAGTGACAAGTTGAGTATGGCTGTGGCCAAGGACTTCTTGGGATTGCGGTCAGTTCAGCGTCAACTTGAATGGAATATCGTGGCAGAGGGTGACCGATTCATGAATCAAAAGTTCATCTCAATGTTTAACCCATTCATTGTGAAGATAGGTGACGATGGTTCAGCAGGTAGGTCAATGCGAAACAGCAAGCAGTCTGCTCAACACTTGAAACGGATTGAGACAAGGGTGCGTAACATTAAGCCAAACATCACGGTTGCCAATAGTTCTGAGGCTGTACGCGCGGTAATGGCATATCTAACAAAAGAAATTACACGCTAATTATTGAACCTGCAATACAGATGGACAGAATAAACCTAACACCGGTCAAACACAATGTACAGATTGCCGATAAATGCCCGGCGGTTGACCCAAACGTCATTGAGGACAGTGTATTTTGGGATGGCACTACGCCAATGGGTTTCTATATCAAGAAGATGCCGCAAAAATTGTCGGAATTGGTGAATCTCGCAAACTTTGAGTTTCTCAGCGACAGAGTACCCAAGTCAGGGATGAATAGAACATCCGGTGAAAATGGTACATCAGCAAAGCTACAACAGTTTAGCACTATCATCGGAGCAGTTCCACCACGACCGCACATGAAGCGGCCATACCCATCTATCAGTAGTGTACACGGAGTCAAGTCAGCTCGCAACTTTATCAAAGCAATGCTGCTTGTAGCCAACGAGTGTGAACGGGTTATTGCGGAAATACAGCCTGAGATACTTGAGATACAACGGAATGCTGTGAAGGATGTGGATGAGCGGTTCAAATTCGGCAATCTATTCACCTCAAGTATCAGCAACTACAACATTTCAGCACCGTTTCATCAAGACAACGGCAATATACGCAACACCTACAACGTGATAATCACAAAAAGGTACAACAGCACGGGCGGTTCGCTATTCGTACCTGACTACAATGCCTGTATAGAACAAGCAGACCTGTCCATGTTGGTTTATCCGGCTTGGCGAAATGTCCACGGCGTCACACCAATTAAGACCATAGGTGAAAACGGATACCGAAATTCACTTGTATTTTATGCACTCAAAGCCTTTTTGAAAAAATGACCACCACTTTCTTTGTTGTAGCGGCCATGTCAGCGGCCTTCATTCTCATCGCTTTGCTTGACGTCTTCATACAAGTATGGAACAAGTACCGGGATGATTGACCGGCGTGTCGTTAGAGCCAAATTTCAACGATTGCGGATAATGACAGGCATAGACTCATTAGAGGATGAGATAAGCAAAAATTGACCACTTTCTGCGCAAAATTGATGTCATCCTCACCCAACCGGTTACAGATTGTAACCACCTGACCAAGGTGTAAGACAAACAACCCTGTTTTAATCAAACATCCCAAGCAAGAATGAAGCAAAACATATGCGAAATACAAGCAAAATTGAAATGAGGAAATCAACGCCACTCGACACCCAATAAAAACGCGCGCGCGAAATGGTGGATCTGCCAAGCATTCGTGAGGTTATCGTCACGCGTACACAATCGGCTCAGGGAAAAACATGGAAATTCCGTTACTATATGAAGAATACAGAAAAAACCAATTACGTGCAATTTAAGCAACTCAAAGGCCGGCTGTTGACTCAGAATGCAGACCTGAAACGAACGGGCATTTTTGCGTGGACTCTGCCTGCTAATTGGGTATCACTGCCGGGTGCTGATGGGGTGAGGTTCAATGTATGCCCCAACGCAGGGGTGTGTGCTTCATTTTGCTATGCAAAGACAGGCACTTTCATGTTCTCTAACGTGCGAACAGCCCACCTTTCCAAGTTGTTGCTTGTACTCAATCACAGAGAACAGTGGAAAAATATGATGGTTGATGAGTTATCACTACCCAAGTACCACGGGAAACATGTGCGAATACACGATGCCGGTGACTTCTTTGATAGAGGATATGCCATGGATTGGCTGTATATTATGGGTTCTGCGCCACTTGTGAGGTTCTATGCCTACACTAAAGAGGTGGCAATGATGAAAGAGTTGACTGCTGAGGGTCATATACCATCCAACTTTACAGTCATCTTCTCATTCGGTGGTAAGCAAGACCACATGATTGACAAGCATGTAGACAGGCACAGTGACGTATTCACTGACTATGACAAGATGATAGAGGCCGGATATGTTGATATTGCTGCAGACGACAAGTTAGCTGCGATACACCCCAATCATAGGGTTGGCCTATACAGGAATAACATACCCCACTTAATTAAGAAACAGGCTCAACGCACATTCGGGGCATGGCAGCGTGAAGCCGACAACGTAAAACAGAACACGAATGAACACAGAACTCAGGAAGCGAGCAATGCTTGATGCTCTTGAAAAGTCTCTTGGTGTTGTAACTACAGCAGCGCGGACTACAGGCATAGACCGAACCACCCACTACTTGTGGATGAAGGAAGATGAGGACTATCGAAAGTCAGTTGAAGCCTTGGCAGAGATGGCCATTGATTTCGCTGAGACGCACTTGCATCAACTAATCGCCAACGGGGACACAGCATCAACTATATTCTACTTGAAAACCAAGGGCAAGCGCAGAGGATACGTTGAACGCACAGAGATTACAGGTGAAGAAGGCAGGCCTGTTATTCAGATAGCCGGCAACCTGTGACAGGCGTGTCGGAATTGAGAACATGATTCCGTTTCTAAGTTGTAACACGTTGTAACCTGTTACATTTGCTCTATGAAAGTACAAGTAGCAGCCACATACAACAGCATTACCTTAAAACAGTATGTTGACTATCACAACGCTATTGGAGACACAGAGCGCGTCATGGTCGCAACCGGCTGTAGCCGCAAGGTGGTAGACCAATTTCAAGTAGCCGGCATTGACGCTATCTGTGCGCAGTTTGAAGAAGCATGCGTGACAGGTACGCCAATGATGCGTCATACGTTTGTAATCGGTGGGCAACGGCTTGGGTTCATTCCGGATTTGAATTCAGTAACACTTGCGGAATATGTAGATGCGGACACGTATGCGAAAAGCATATGGAAGGGTGATGACATAGATTACACAGCACTGCCCAAACTCATGGCGGTGCTTTTCAGACCGGTACAGGACAAACTTGGAGAACTGTACACCATTAAGCCATACGATTCAGGGGATGTAGACAAGTACATGCCTGAGATACTCCAAATGAATATGGGGTTGGTCAACGGGGCGTTGGTTTTTTTTTCGACTATCGCAACAAACTTGTACAAAAATTCAGTAGAGTCTTTGAACAGGACAGCGATGGAGATGATAGCGGAATCAGACTCAGTACAGACCTCAGTAGGTACGGGTGGCTTGACGTGATAGAAAGTTTGGCTGACCGGGACATTACACGGTTTGACGATATCATTCAGATGAAGGTTACAAGGGTGTTAACGCACTTGACCTACATGAAGGATTGGGTACAAGCGGAAAAACAAAAAATCAAAGCACTCAATAAGCATGTTTAATCAAGTAACCTATAACACAGTTGTCGAGCGTTTAGCATATTTTGCACAGGCTCACTCTATCATCCGGTCATACACCTATGGTGAAAGCAAGGACATTGACCTGTCTCAAGCACCGGAATATCCATTGATGCACAGCATTTTGACCGGTGTTCAGACCGGCGTGGGCAGTCGAACATTCCGGTTAACCATCGTGTTTGCTGACCTACCACGCAGTGTAGAGGACAAGTCACGCTACCAACGTGAAGTAGTCAGTGATTGTATCCAACTCATTGAGGACTTGCTTGCGGAAATCAGGAATGGTTACAACGTGTTCGGCTATGACGTTGAACTCGACAGCGTGCCGTTGATTGAGCCGTTCCTTATGGAGTACAAGCACACACTTTCGGGTGCTGCTGTTTCATTCGGGTTGACCTTTCCATGGAATTGGTCAGCATGCGATATTCCGGCATCATTTAGCGCACCATTTATACCCTCGTCACCCATACCACCGGTTGTTCCATCCACGCTTCTGTTGAAGACCAACAGCACTCCCAATGCGGTTCAGAATGTACTTGACCTCGTAGATGGTGCAGGAATACAAGTGACTGACTTGGGTGATGGCCGCGTACAGTTGGTCAGTACAGTTGGTACTATCTCATGGGGCAATATAGTTGGAAATATAGCAGACCAACTTGACCTCGCATTGTGGTTTAATGAGAAGGCCGATGTATCAAGTTTATCGGATGTTGCTTTTTCAGGTGACTACGCAGACTTGACAAATCAACCTACAATACCGGCAGCACAAGTCAACAGTGATTGGAACTCGTCATCAGGCCTGTCACAGATACTAAACAAGCCAAACATTCCATCACCACAAATACAGAGCGATTGGAAACAATCGAACACATCAGCACTTGACTACATCAAAAACAAGCCCACCATACCTGCTTCCCAAGTCAACTCTGATTGGAATAGCGTGAGCGGTGTTTCTCAAATCTTGAATAAACCAATTATTCCTGCGGCACAGGTCAACTCCGATTGGAATGCGAGTTCGGGCCTTGCTCAGATATTGAATAAGCCAACTATTCCCGCGGCTCAAGTCAATTCCGATTGGAATGCCGCGAGCGGATTGGCTCAGATTCTCAATAAACCAACCATACCAACATTAACAAGTCAACTGACTAATGATTCGGCATTCATTACGTCTGCTGATATCCCTCCCATTCCAACGGTTACAAGTGAGTTAACGAATGACAGCGGATTTATCACCATTAGTGATGTGCCGCCGCAAGTGAATTCGGATTGGAATGCAGTATCAGGTGTGTCTGAAATCCTGAATAAACCAACCATTCCTGATGCGCAAGTTAACTCCGATTGGAACGCGGCAAGCGGTGTAGCAGAAATACTAAACAAGCCAACCGCACTTCCACCAAGCGGTACAGCAGGTGGCGACTTACAAGGCACATACCCCAACCCAACTGTACACAGGGTTCACGGTGTTGACTTTCAATCCGGCACTCCTACTGCGAATGACGTGTGGGTGTACGGCGGTTCACCTGCTAAATGGCAGCATCAGGCACTTACTCAATCTCAGATACCCAATTTAGATGCAACAAAAATTGGAAGTGGTTCGGTAAGCAATGCGGAGTTTGACTATTTAGATGGCACAACCGCTAACATACAAACACAATTATCGCAAAGAGTTGTAGCAAACGCGCCCATCGCCGGCACAACTGCTACAAAGGTTACATACGACAGCAAAGGTCTTATTACAAGCAGTACACCATTAGTAGCGTCTGACTTACCATCAAGTATTGACGCGGCCAAGATAGGCAGTGGTACAGTGAACAATACAGAGTTCGGATACCTTGACGGAGTCACAAGTGCCATACAGACGCAGTTAAACAGCGTCAGTCTTCCAATGTTAATGACACGTGGTACGTCTGTCACAGCCATTAATGTTGGTGCTACATCTGCCACTTCGTGTAACATATCACTATCTTTACCATCTACGACAAGTGACCGCACCTATTACATTGAGGCTTGTTGGATGTTAGCACCAACTTTCAACCCAACTGGCGGCGGTCGTGTTGGTTTTACATGGTCAGGCAGCATCATAAATTTCCACGGCAGCTTTGAAGGCAGCGCATCTGAAATATCCTTTCGCAGTTTACATGCACTCTCCATAGGCAGTGGCAGCATATATCCGTCTAACACGCCATACTTTGCAAGTGATATAGCGCGCAGTGCTATTGCCCCAACCATATTTCGTGGATATTGCGATGTAGTGGCTAACTCAACAACTTCTCTAACATTGGTATTAGCAGCAGTTAACGGTGGGGCAACTATTTCATTTACGCCACGCGGCTCATATCTGCGTGCATTTCGTGTAAACTAATGGCGCAACTTGGTGATATATTCAACAATGACAGGTCAGCATATCGTGCTGCACTTGAAGAATATGCTGTTGCTGTACTTGCTCAAGCCAAAATTAACATAGGACTCAAGCGAACCATTCGCGGCAAGCAAGCAAGACGTGTAGCAACAGGCACTTTACAAAATGACCTTACATACCGATTGTGGAAACGTGGGGCAACTATGCAGGTGATATTCACCACCAAGCAGAAGTCCACCCGTGACTACGCAGACGTGATTGAAGAAGGCAGGACACCCGGCTCAAAACCACCACCGGTTGCGCCGATTCTCAAGTGGTTGAAAGTCAAAGGCATTCAGATGCGTGATGACCGTGGGCGTTTCAAGAAACAACCGAAACTTGTATTGAAGAACAAACGCAGTAAAACCAAGACACGCGCAACTGACAAGGAATGGAATCAGTTGGCCTATGTGATTGCGCGCAGTATTGGTCGCAACGGAATTGAGGGTATACACTACATGCGTGACGCCGTGAGTTTCGTTGCCCCACAATACAAAAAAAAGTTGGCACTTGGGGTTAAAACTGCTGTGCTATCTCAACTGAAAGCCGACAAGTACATCACCAAATAACAACTACAATGGCAATTACAATTGAAGACTTTCCGGATGAGTGGTCAGTACGCAATCAAAAACTCATGGTCATCGCTAAGTCCACGGACACCACACAACCCGGTTTCAAGTACGGCGTAACTGTGACGGATAACAGCAATGGCAAAATTTACAATTTTCTGTGCGATAAAGCACCTCAAGATGAGCGGTTGTATTTCGACTTGGCTCCACTTGTTTACTTGCGAAATTTTGAGCCGCAGGTGGGTTTACACGACATCGGTTGCGATGCTTTCGCATCTGAACCGGAGGGCAACGGGTTCAGAACGTATGGAATCCGTGTAAGTGGTTGGTGGTTACAGGCCGGCGTGCTAACTGAGTTAGATGAAGGTGCTGATTCTGATGTGCTTGTAGTGAATGGATATTATCAAATCACTGACGGATACAAGCCAAATCCGGAAACACGTTTTGCGTTAGCCAACAATCAGTCGCTTGTAATGAACGACCTTAATACAGAAACGCACACGTGGTACTACAAGGACAGTATGCCATTCGCAGCAGTAGCAGGCAAAGTGGTAGCCATACCTTGCTTTCTTGATGATTATGGTGTCTTTACAACGCCATGGGACGGTAAAACAGGCCTTAATACCAATACGGCAGACCTGATACAATTTGTTTTGTATGTAGGGGATGTGGCTACGTATTCCACATTTACTTGGACATATGACCCGGCCACATCATCACCGGACAACCGAATCATTCATGTTGGTGTGTTTCCGGGCAACTTAGCTGAGGCAACTAACCCGAATGTTGTACCACCTGCTAACTACTCAAATTGGATGTTCTATACAGTGCAGTATAAAACAAAAACTAACCTGCCCAAATCTCGCAAGTATGTATTTTACAATGCTGAACGCTATGGACAATCCGATTGTAACCACGACCGTGTGCGCTTGGGGTGGATTGGCTCAAAGGCCGGTTGGACTTATTGGAACTTCATTAAGAAAAACGAGTACACCAATCAGATAGACCGCAAGCGGTTTGAACGCACGGTGTTCGATGGTACGGGAAATGTCCACGCTACCAACAGACGTACACTCGTTGATAGGCCAACCCTTGTGGAACGTACATTGTCGGTGACGAGTGATTGGGTTCAAGAGTCAGAGTATGAAGCATTACGCAGTTTGTTTGTGTCCAATCAGGTCAGTCTTATCACAACAGCCGGCGGAAACATCCCGTGTTCTGTTGAAGATGTACAGTTCTTAGAACGGCGCGCACGCAACGGCAAGTTGGTCAATGTGACTTTTACAATAAAAATCGCTCAACCTTATTGGTCATGACGGGTAAAGTATCCATACTAATCACCAAAGGCGGTACAGGTGTAACATTGTACACGCAGTATCTCAGTGAACCGGATAATGTAAACACTGCAATCAACAAGATGTACATTAGTGCGGCAAGTTCACTGAATTGGAATTGTGAGCAAGCACAGCTACTGTTAGACACAATTCAATCAAGTGGTGGTTTAACTGTAACTTGTTTCACCAAAGCAGGTTTGAACCTTGGTCCTGCTGTGCTTACAACTTATTCGAGTCTCACGGCAAATTGCGGAGTTACTGATGAGGCCACATTAGTGTACGACCCACTTCAAACAACCGGACAAGTAATCAAGACCTCATACATCACTTGGATAGGTGGAGTGCCAACGGAAACAGCGCGTTTGGACTTGTATCCGGATGAAACCATCAGTCAGAATTGGGAATTTAAGAGCATCAGTAACTTTCAATCACGTGCCGGCTACACACGTGAGTTTCGCATCCCAATGACGGAACTCAATCAGGCGTTGTTGGACCACGCGCCATATACCACGTATTCACCCGGAAACACAGATATTTTTGACTCAAAGAACAATGCTGTAATCTTAGTTGATGAGTTGCCGTTGGTGCGCGGATTTTTGCGCGTAAACAAAATTGTGACTCAGTCAGACGTTCGTGCCGATGCTGAGGTGACGTTCTACACGGATGTGCCTGACTTGTTCACACTTTTACGCGGCAAGAAATTCGTTGACTTGGACGCGTTGCAAGACTTGAATCATGACCTTGACCAAACGTACATAGACACACAGCCAAACGAGTATGTGCTGTACTCAATGATTGATAGAGGCAGTGATAATGACCTTCAAGTGTCCGAACTAAATACATCAGAGCCATCATTAGCAATTAAACAGTCACCAAGTGTACGTTGGGATTGGCTGTTAAAGTCAGTGGTTGAGGAAGCAGGGTTCACTTTGAACGCGCCGGAACTGCTTGCTATTCTTGGTGATATTTGGGCGCCATGGTTGGGCAATAGGCCATTCGCGTACAACAACTCAGCAATCGCATTTCGCGCAGTTGTGAATTTTACAGATGATTATCCGCGTGGGTTTGTGTATTGGGGTGACGACTATGGTTGGGGATGGGATGGCATATATCCGGGTTATGGCCCTTCTGTGCCACCTTCGCCTATCACACCTTGGCTTGAGGTGGTAGACGTGTTGAACGCGTACAGCAATAACATCGGCCCAAACAACGGGTTCAGCTATTACACTGCGCCATACGATGGATTTTTCCTGTTTGATTTGTGGGCTACTTGGGATTGGGATAGAACAGACAGCACCACGGTCACGCTTTCATTACTCATACAACGACCAAATGGTGACTACTTCATACAAAGTGCGGCAACCGCTAACACAGTTTCCATAGCTGCCAACAGTGCCGGAACTTATTTTCATAGGGCGCAAGTATACGCAGTCAGACAACCGGGCATGGGTGATGGTTACTTCTTGGAGGCAGGCAGCAAGGTGTTTTTCTTTCTAAAATTCTCAGATTCATTGGGAGTTGGTGGAGGCAATACAATTAAAATGTATGCCGGGGCATCAACAGGGTTTGTTGGAACGGGTTGGGAACTTGTATCAATCAACACTTTTGCGCTTGGCAACTTGCCATATCCTGTGGATATGCAAGAAAGTGCGCCGGATGTGAATCAGATTGACTTTGTATCTGATGTGCTAAAAATGTTTAACTGCGTCATTGAGGGTGATAAACTCATACCGAATCAAATCAACATTGCTCCAATGATTGACTACCTTGGAACGGGTGAAACTATTGATTGGACTGATAAGATTGTAATTGACAAAGATTACACGATGTCTACACCATCTGACGAGTTGAATCAGCAGTTGACCATGTCCTACAAGGATGGAAAGGACATTGGCAATCAAACATATGTATCGGTTGGCAATAGAGTGTATGGTAGTTATCAAGTAGTTGGCTATACTGAAACCGCAACTGACACACCTCACCTATTTGCCACCGGCGAGTACAAAGTACAACTCACGGCAATAGCAACACCCTGTAATGCCTTTCCGGGAACAGCGGCGGTGATGCCTCGTTTTGTGGATAGCGCAAACAAGTATGTACCACCCGGACTCAGAGCGTTGTATTGGGCAGACACTTACTATCGTACAGACGGAACTTGGTTCAGACTACTCAATCACTACAGCACTACATACGCAGACTATTCAGACAGCGACCTCAATTTTGCGCCGGAAACACCACTGTTTAACATCATTACCAATCCGGTGAATAACCTATTCAATGTGTATTGGCGCGCATTTTTTGACGAGATATACAGCAAACGCGCACGCATATTGGAGGCGTTTGTAATGATGGATACAACGGATGTGTTGGAATTTTCATTCAAAAATTACTATTGGTTTTTTGGATGTTATTGGCGTATCACGAAAATCACCGACTACAAACACGGTGCTGACATGCCTACCAAGGTAACATTCATGAAGGTTATCAATCCTGTCCAACGCTGCCAAGCAATTCCGATTTCATCAAATAGGGATGGCAGTTTAAATTGGGTGGATGGAGATGGCAACCCTGTTGTAGGCACACAAGACTGTTGCGACCAACTTGGATTGAGTTGGTCAGAGCAGAAGAGTAAATGCTTTGGGCAAGTTGCCGGTGGTACTAATGCTGCGGCTGATGGTGTTAGGTACGAAAATGTACTGACCGATATCACCAAACCACTTGTAAAACCATTTGACTTAGTGCGAACTGAAAATAGCAAGTTCGACATAACGCCATCAGGCTCAGTAATAATCGGCGAATCATTTAAGGTGGACACCCCACTATTCCAATCAATTATGATAGGACGCAGGCATGAGGTATCCAACGCCGGCACAGGTTTGTCTATCTTTGGAAGTGACGCCAAGGTTGTAAACACAGGCAATCATTTCGGTGGTGGAACACGTGGTTCAGTAGGTAACATTGGTTCAATTCAATCCGGTTCGGTATTGCTTGGAAATAAAACAATTTTTGCAGCAACAGGCGTTCAAATTCAAGTAAGTTTTGGTGGTTCAATCCTCAAGCGGTTGGTACTGCCTGAGGATACAACGTGGATATGTCGCGCCACCGTGATTGCCTCAGATACGCAAGGATTTTGGGTGACAAGTTATTGGACGTTTGTACTGAACAACAAGGGCGGTACATTGGACGCATCAACACCTGTAATGGTCAGTGAAGATGATTGGGCAGGTGGCGAATGGCGTGTAACACCTGTAATAAATTTGATTACCAACCCCGGTGAGTTCACGCTGTATGTAAGACTTGACGACATAGGCGCAACGCCTAACACGTACCCAACACCGGCTCTGAACATTACATTAGGCATTGATTATACACAGACGCGATGAACACTGATACAAACATCATTTCCGGAACATTGTCGCTCATTAAATTGGGTGTACGCACAACAGAACCAAGCAGATTGCTTACAGGCCGGCGATTACAACTTTACCGGTTGTTGAAGTACGCAAGCATGTACGGTGGTTGGCTCATCATTTTATTCCTAACCTACAAACTAATCAATCATGGCTGATGAAAGCATAGGCGTCAAAATTGACGTTGACACAGGTAGCGCAGAGAAAAATCTCAATGACCTGAGCGGTGCGGTGAACGCCAACGCAAGTAGCGTGGTGAATCTGCGCAAGCAATACAAGACAATGCAAAGAGAGTTGGAGCAACTTGACCCAAACACTGAGGAATTTGAGAAGCTATCAAGACAGATGGGTAGGTTGAAAGACCAAATGGGTGACGCTGCTGAGGCCGCGCGCGCCAATGCCGGTAACGCATTTGAAGGACTCAGCGGCAATGCTCAGCTACTTGGTGGCAGGTTGGCCAATCTTGACTTTGAGGGCGTTGGTTCAGCACTACGCGGTATGGCCGGCAATCTCAAGTCCGTTTCATTTTCTGAGTTTAGTGGCGGTATCAAGTCAATGATAGGTGGTTTGGGTTCACTTGGCAAGGCATTGCTGACCAATCCTATCTTTTTGCTTGTAGCTGCCATTGGCGGCATCGTTGCGTATTCCGATGAGTTGTTGTCGCTGATGGACGGCGTAAGTGGTGAGGATGAAAAGCAACTCAAAGCACAGCAAGAGAAGGCTGCGCTTGCTAAGGAGCAAGTAGACGCAGTCAGCGCGCAAGAGGAAATTCTCAAACAGCAGGGCAAGACAGAGAAGGAAATACAACAGATGAAGCTCAACGCACTCACTACAGCCATTACGGAGCAAGAGATTGTTATACAGACACAGAAGACACAAAAGGACGCGCAGGTGGCTGCGGCCAAGCGCAACGCCGATATTTTGAAAGGCATACTCATGTTCTTGACTGCGCCCTTACAGATTCTTTTGTACAGTGTTGACCAAGTGATTGCCGGCCTCAACGCAGTAGGTGTCATCAGCGATGAAACGTATGCAAGCATTGGTAGTCTACAAGCCGGTCTAAATGATAGTGTGGCCAAACTGCTCTTTGACCCGGCTGCTGTCGCGGCTGAGGGTGATAAGACATTGAAAGAAAGTGAAAGAGCGTTAACAGCCTTGAAAAATCAGAAGGCCGGAATTGAAAACAAAATTACTGCTGATGAGAACAAGGCAAGAGATGACCGCAATACGGCTAACGCCAAGGCTAATGAGGAAAGGTTAAAAAAAGAGCAAGAGATTGCTGATGCTATTGCCAAACTGAAAGAGGAACAGTATCAACAAACCCTGTCCGCTACAGACAAAGAACTACGTGCGGTTGAGTTGAAGTACACAGAACTGTTGGCCAAGGCACAGGGCAACGCTACACAGACTGCTGAATTGACCAAGCTATGGGAAGCGGAAAAAACAAAAATCACTGCGGATGCTGAAGCAGACCGGCTGAAGGTGATAGCAAACGCCAACGCTGAGGCAAATAAATTGCGTCAGGAAGCGGCAATGGAAGCTATGACCTTGTCAGAGCGTGCCGATGAGGACTTGAGACTTTCTAAGATGACACAACAGCAAGTAGACTTGGACGCATTGCGCACCAAATACTTTGAAGAATCTGCTGTTTTAGAGCAACAAGGTTATGATACTGCTGCTCTGACTGAAGTTTATGAAGGTCAAGTCAAAGAAATTAATGACAAATACAGGACAGAGAAGGAAGCCAAGGACGCTGAACAGGCTGAAAAAGACAAGGCACGCGCTGAAGAAATTGCCAACGCGCGTATCGGAACAGCATCAAGTATGATAGGTGCGTTGAGTTCGTTAAATGAAGCCTTTGCAGGTAGCAGTGAACGCGACCGCAAGCGTTCGTTCAAACGCAATAAGGCGTTGCAGATAGCGCAAGCGTTGATACAAACTTATCAATCAGCCACAGCCGCATACGCATCACAGTTGACAGTTCCATCACCGGATGCTCCAATACGTGCCGCAATCGCAGCAGGTGCGGCAGTAGCATCAGGACTTGCGCAGGTTGCATCTATTCGCAAGACAGAATACGCAGCAGGTAGTGAGCCACCGGGCGGTTCAAGTCCACCCCCATCAGTATCCGGCGGTGGTGGTGGCGGTGGAGAGTCTGTACCTCAAGCGGCAAACCTCAACTTGGGTTTCTTGAACAACAGACCGGAACAGATGAGGCCATCATACGTCCTCTCAGGTGATGTAAAGAATGCCAACGATGCGCGTGACAAAGTTGAAAGATTGGCAAGAGTTGGGTAAATTAGCAAGCGAATAAATCAAAGCACATAACAAGCAACAAATAAGCGAAATGGAAGCAAAGAAACTATTGAAATGCGTGGTTGACGACAACGGACAGTTGGGTGTATACGCCATAGGACTTGTACAATCACCTGCTATTGAAGAACGGTGGGTGGCACTTGCCGACATGAAACTATCAGAAGTACAGGCAGAGCGCAAAATGCTGTACGGCGCGGCACTTGTACCGGACAAGAAAATTTACCGGTATGACAAGGACAAAAATGAAGAATACTATGTATTCTTTGACCAACCGACTATTGAAAAGTGCGCGCACATGTTCCTGCAACAGAATCACCACCATGACCACACTTATGAGCATATAGTTCCAATCAACGGATGTACTGTGGTTGAGAGTTGGCTTGTAGAATCAGAGCAGGACAAATCACGCGCGTTTGGAATGGATGTACCGGTTGGAACTTGGATGATAGGTGTAAAGGTTCATGATGAGCAGTTATGGAGCAAGGTGATGGACAAAAGTGTGACCGGATTCAGTATTGAAGGCCGTTTTGAGCAAGTTTTACTGAGCAGGGCAGCATTTTCAAATGACAATTCTCTTGATACACGTGTAGAAGGTGCTTTGATTGAGATATCAAAGTTGTTATCTTTGTTGCCTCGTCAGTGATATGATAAAGTTTTGTTAGCAAAAACCGTGTGGGCAATGGCTTTACACGGTTTTTCATTTTTTAGGCCATCCCCATTCCGGTATCGACACGTGCCTGTAAACACCTCAAAAATCGATTTTAGCCACTCAAATTTTGACGCTCAACCCTTGAGATGGGTATCGAATCAGCCGTACACGCAATCATCGAAATAAACAAAATTTTGTGTGTTCATTGCGGAAAAATGAAAACGCCCCGTTTCTATTGAAAATATCCAACAGAATCATGGGTTCAACATACAAAAACCGCTTAGTTGCCATTCTTAACAAGTTTGGCGTGGAGCCTTCTCAGTTAGGCATACAACTATCGCAGGACATTAAGTTGTCCGCAGAAGCGAAAACAGCAGACGGAACAATGCTCTACACGTCAGCAGACGCGTGGACAGCCGGCGTGGACATTTATGTGCTTGATGAAACAGGCAACCCTGTACCTGCACCTGCGGGTGAATACGCGTTGGAAGACGGTTCAGTATTGATGGTGGGCGCGGATGGATTGGTTGCTGAAATCAGGCCGGTCGCAGCCGCTGAAGAAGCAATGAGCGCAGAAGATTGGATGAAAGTGGTAGAATCACTATCAGCACGCATCACAGACCTTGAAAACGCCAATGTTTCGTTGGGTTCTCAACTAAACGATGCAAAGACCAACACTTCAGAGCATCTGACAACTATAAACACATTAAAGACACAACTTTCGGCAATCAGCAAACAGCCTGCCGTTGGAAGTGTCAAAGAACGTGTGGAAGCAGTTGTAAGTAAAACCGCACCTGCCACTCCTAACAAGTCATTTGACAACATGACTATCAAAGAACGCATTCAATTCAACTTAAATAATCAATAACACATGGCAACTACTGTAACGAACACTGTTTCCTATGCCGGTAAGTATGCCGGTGAGTTTATCCGTGCCGCTTTCAAGGCAAACGATACTGTGCAGAACGTAACACTCAAAGAAAACATTGAGTGGCGTGCTGTAGTAAAGAAATTGGTTGACGACATTTCATTCGGCGCGCCATCCTGCGCATGGAATCCAACCGGCACGGTCGCAGTAACTGAGCGTTGGCTGACACTAAAGAAATTTAGCATTCACCAAGAGTTGTGTCTGAACACATTTTTGAATGATTGGGCTGCCGGTGACGTGCAGAACGGCAACTTGGAACCGGCTATGGTTGATGCGTTGCTTGCCAATATGCTTGAAGGAGTTGCTCAAGCCAACGAGAACATGATTTGGACGGGCAACGGAACGGCAAACCCTACAACAGAGTATGATGGGTTCTTGACCGGATTTGATGCGGATGCTACTGTAATCAAGCCGTCTGCGGTTGCTATCACTAAGGCAAACGTGTTCGCAACCCTTGAGTCTATCATAGCTCAAGTACCAACTGCTGTTAAGTACGCCAATGAAAAGCCCATTATTTACATTGACCCGGCATCTTGGGAAGCGTTCATGAACGCCTCAATGGCTGCCGGAAATGGATGGTACGCGTATGGTGGACAACCTGTACCTCAGAAGTATATGGGATTGTTTGACATCGCAGTATGTCCGGGTATGCCATCTTCAACAGTAGTTGCTGCGCGCAAATCCAACCTTTGGTTTGGTACGAATGTGTTAGCCGATTGGAACAACGTCCAAATTGCTGATATGACACAGTTTGGCGAGGACAATTTCCGCTTCTCGATGAAATTCTTTGCCGGAGCGCAGCACGGTATCGGTTCTGAGATTGTTGCGTACAGCACTTGGTTCTAATTGAACAAGTAAATTGTTGTAATAACCATAAAAAACTGAATTAACATGGCAAGTGATTGTGATATACTGTCGGGTGTGACCCTTGAATGTAACGAGGGTGTTGGCGGCGTCAAAGAAATTTACCTCACCAATTGGTATTACTTTGAATCCGGTGTAACATTGACTATTGATGATATCATCAACGTGTTGCCTACTGCAACCCTATTCAGATACCAACCAAACCGAAACACAGGTGCGCTCACGGTAACACCAACCCCAAACCTTGAAAATGGCACATTGTACTATGTGCAAGCCATTGAGATGACCTTGGGTAAATTGGACAACACCAAGCGCAAAAACATCGAAATGTTGGCGAAAGCAAAGGTTATTGCCTTTGTACGCATGTACGATGACCAAATTTTGTGTGTAGGATTGACTGATGGAGCGTTTTTGACTGCCGGAACATTTGGAACAGGCAAGGCTAAAGGTGATTTGAACGGCTATCAGTTGACTATTACAGCAGAAGAACCGCATCAACCATACTTCCTGCTTCAGTACACACCGGGCGACAATCCGTTTGACAATTTTGCAGGAATTACCATTGAACCGCCGTTCACCGTGTAAAAAAACGCATTGAGAACAACTAAATTTGCAAAGGTGGGCGCATTGTGCTCACCTTTTCTATTGATATGACTGTACTATTTGCTAATACACCGAATCAGAATGCCGTGTTTACATTGGCTGAGGCACGTCAGTTCTTGCCGGATTTTACACACTACCTGTTCATCCTTGTTCACGAGGAAAAAAGTTCAGTTGGTGCGTCAAAATCTCAGGTTTTAACAGTGCTTAGTGAAACACAGCGCGCCAATTACGTGACTCTGTCAACAGTTGGGTTGCCTTTGGTTGGATGGTATCGGTATTATGTGTACGGGCAGAACAGCGCGGTGAATCTTAACCCCGAAAGTCCATCAGTTGTTGGAATAGTTGAGCAGGGTTGGTTAGTTTTGACAGATTCTACACAGTACTATGAAGTTCCATCAATAACTTTGTCAAATGACATCATCAACAACCCCCAATAGAACCAACATACTGCCGCTTGCGTTGAGCGACTACACACCGGTGTCCGCATCTGAAAAGGTGGACAGGGCAGGGTATGTACGATTTGGTGACGACAACTTGTTTCCGCAGTATCTGCGCGAATTATCAGAAACTTCACCAATTCACGGCGCACTTTGCATATCAATTGGTGATATGATTGCCGGTAAAAATCTGAATGCCGGTAACTACCAACAGCGCGTTGATGCTTTGGGTGTATATGACGTGTATTCGTTGTGCGCTCATGACCTCAAAAAGTTCGGTGGGTTCTACGTTGAAGTCATCTACACTGTTGACCGGCGTGGAATTGCCAAGCTAAATCACTTGCCCTATGAGGAGTGCCGGGTGGCCGTGGAAACGGATGATGAAATGTGCGTGGGTATTTATCAGTCAAATGATTGGTCAGACACACGAAAGAAAAAAAACAAGCCTTGCTTCATCCCACGCTTCAATACAATAAAATCAGCCACTGAACCACGCCAAGTTTATTGGTATTTCAGGCCTACAAGTGGTCAGACGTACCCACGACCGGATTATTGGTCAGCGGTGAATTACATTGAACTATCCAAGCAGATAGGAATTTTCCATGTCAACGGAATTTCCAACGGCCTGTTCCCGTCATTCATTATCAACTTTTACAACGGCCAAGTTGACCCCGACACCCAACGGAATATGATGAATGATTGGGAGCGAAAAATGAGCGGCGCACGAAATGCCGGTAAATTCATCATGACCTTCAATGAAGAAGGCGCGACAAAGCCGGATATCACACCGTTTCCATTGAATGATGCAGACAAGTTGTATGAATACTTGACCGATACATCAAGAACTGAGGTAATGACCGCGCATCGTGTGGTTACGCCACTGATATTTGGTATCCGTGACGTGGGCGGTGGGTTTGGAAGCAATAAAGATGAAATGGCAATAGGGTTGGAGATTTTCACCAACCAAGTCATTGAACCGGCACAGCGGATGTTGGCGCGTGCGTTCACTGAAATCCTCACTTTTGAGATGACCGGCATCACCGTTTCAGTCATCCCAAACACCCCACTTAAACAGGCCGAAATTCAAACAGAAACCACGCAAATTTCACCTAATGCGGCTCAACCTGTATCAATGGCCAAAACTGAAGGTGAGTGCTGTAAAATGCATTTAAACGAAGAATTTGCCAATGAGTTGGTAAAATTGGGTGAGGATAATGATAATGATTGGGTGCTGATTGATAAGTATGAGGTTTCATACGATGATGATGATGAAGACACCAATAATATCAGCAAAATTGAACTTACTTCGACAGGTAAGGCCAAACCAAATAGCAAGAGTGTACAGGATGATAAGATTGATGGCCGAAAATTCTATGTAAGATACAGGTATTCCGGCAGTCTTCAAGATAACACACGTGACTTTTGCGCCACAATGCTCAAGGCAAACAAGCTATAC
>Ga0209299_1000382_pt1 | contig 24793 bp, 20 predicted proteins | sample S_140806_MF_Meta_FD_187326 | JGI IMG/M metagenome (GOLD analysis project Ga0209299, IMG submission 187326) | Freshwater microbial communities from Lake Simoncouche, Canada to study carbon cycling - S_140806_MF_MetaG (SPAdes) (version 2) | ecosystem: Environmental > Aquatic > Freshwater > Lake ...
TGATGCCATCACTGCTGCCGGATCCCTGAGTTCAGCAGCAAAGGCTGCACTGCTTCTTTGCTCGCTCAGCCATGGGCGAGCAGGCGTGAACTTGCGCGGCGGCGCATCCCGACCCCTGAATGGTTACAGGATTTCCAAATCAGCCAAAAGCAATTGCTCACCACAGCATGAGCGCCATGCCCATAAAGAGATTTTGAAAGCTAGCTGAGCAAAAATGGATAAAAGCGGGCTTTTCGAGAAGATTTTCGCACGTCACGGGAATCGATCACCCCGATCGAGCCCGGATGCGCTTTCACAAACCTAGCACCACAGGCGATACCGGGATACGCAGTCATCCTTGCAACTTAGGCAGCGCGAGGAGCAGAGGGCCGGCAAGCAGCACCCAGGAAGCAAAAGCGGACAGCCCTGGAACCGTCCAGCGATATGCCATGCTACGGTCACGACAGCGAAGAATTATTTGATATTTCTTCGCTGTCGCTCTTTTGTTACCTAAGGTATGGCTATCGTTAACGGAACATCCGGCTCTGACGTAATTACACCCATTTTTATCTCGATCGGAGTAACTGGCCAGCCAACCGCAGTAGCAGACCAAATCGATGCCGGTGCCGGGGATGATTTTATTTCCGGTGGCGCCGGCAACGACAGTATCAATGGAGGGTCTGGTATCGATACTGTCGCTTATTCTGATGCAAGCGCTGGTGTTAATGTTTCTTTGGCCACGGGATTGGCTACAGGTGGGGCAGGCTCCGATACATTGATCGCGATCGAAAATATCGTAGGCAGCGTTTTTGCTGACAATATCACCGGCAACAGTGGCTCCAACAGCCTGCGGAGTGATGGCGGCAATGACACCTTTATTGGTACCGCTGGCAACGACACCCTCAACGGTGGTGCCGGCAGCGATGATGCCGCCAACTACAGCCTGATCGGAGCCACGGTCACCCTCAGTGCCCAGGGTGTTCTCAACAAAGGTGCGCTCTTGGGCACCGATACCCTGATCGGCATTGAAAGAATCATCGGCAGCAATCTGCTTGGAGATACCGTCGATCTCAGCGGCGCCATCGCTCCAGCAACCAGCACCACCGCCAATCTCACCAGCGGCCTGATCAGCATCAATGGACCCAGCGGGGTGCTGCTCATCAACGGCACTCCCCTGAGTTTCAGCGTCAGCCAGTTTGAAAATGTCACCGGCAGCAGCCTTGCTGACACCATCACCGGCAATAGCAGTGACAACATCCTGCTCGGCGGCATTGGCAACGACATCCTCAATGGTGGCGCCGGCAACGACATCCTCAACGGTGGCGCCGACATCGATACTGCCAGCTACATCGACGCCGCAGCTGCTGTCAGCGTGTCGCTGACCACAGGCACCGCATCCGGTGGCGCCGGCTCCGATACATTGATCGCCATCGAAAATGTCACCGGCAGTAATTTCGCCGACACGATCACCGGCAATACTGGCGTCAATAGCCTCAGCGGTGGCGATGGCAATGACACCTTTATTGGTACCGCTGGCAACGACACCCTCAACGGTGGTGCCGGCAGCGATGATGCCGCCAACTACAGCCTGATCGGAGCCACGGTCACCCTCAGTGCCCAGGGTGTTCTCAACAAAGGTGCGCTCTTGGGCACCGATACCCTGATCGGCATTGAAAGAATCATCGGCAGCAATCTGCTTGGAGATACCGTCGATCTCAGCGGCGCCATCGCTCCAGCAACCAGCACCACCGCCAATCTCACCAGCGGCCTGATCAGCATCAATGGACCCAGCGGGGTGCTGCTCATCAACGGCACTCCCCTGAGTTTCAGCGTCAGCCAGTTTGAAAATGTCACCGGCAGCAGCCTTGCTGACACCATCACCGGCAATAGCAGTGACAACATCCTGCTCGGCGGCATTGGCAACGACATCCTCAATGGTGGCGCCGGCAACGACATCCTCAACGGTGGCGCCGACATCGATACTGCCAGCTACATCGACGCCGCAGCTGCTGTCAGCGTGTCGCTGACCACAGGCACCGCATCCGGTGGCGCCGGCTCCGATACATTGATCGCCATCGAAAATGTCACCGGCAGTAATTTCGCCGACACGATCACCGGCAATACTGGCGTCAATATCCTCAGCGGTGGCGATGGCAATGATTTCATCTCGGGTGGACTTGGGAGCGATTTCATCACAGGCAATGCCGGCAAGGACACCCTCCTAGGAGGAGCGGATAACGATATTGACACGTTTGTCTTTACCTCCTTCTCCGATTCCCTGCTTGCCAATTTTGATACTATTGGTGACTTTAGCAGCTTCGACATCATCGACAGGCCGGGTCAGCTTGCTGCAAGCATTAACACCTCCAACGGCATTACGGCAGGATTGCTGGCCTCACAGATCAGCGCCATCCTGAACAACTTCTCGTTCACCGCCAACAGCACCAGGGCCTTCACAGCCATCGGTTTCTCAGGTACTTTTGTGGCCTTCAATGATGGCGCAGCAGGTTTCAATGAATTCAGCGACAGCATCGTGCATCTTACCTCCTTCAACCTGGGTGGGACGAATACAATCACCATCGCATAGGAACTAGTTGAAAGCATCCCAACCACACCAAGCGCAGGCTGATCGCCCCAAAGCCCCCGTCCTTGAAATCCCGAGAGTGTCTCCAATCTTTCGCCCTGGGCTAAATGCTGGGATTCCCAGATTCATGCCCACCTCATCTGAATTGGAGACTCTGGTGTCAAGGGGGAAACGGTAGGGTGGTGACAAACGCTGGAAGCCCATTTTCCTTTCCGCGGATTGGTCATCAACCCGGCAGACTGGTCCTAAATCCCGTCTTCTGACACTGCCCCTGTGATGCCGGACCTCGAGGCCCTCACCAGCGCCGCCCCGGAAACGGCGGCTGAACGCCCCAGCTTCCTCAAGCTGGCCATGCGCAACATGGTGCGCAAAGGTCGCCAGAGCATCCTTCATTTCGGCCTCACCGCCGTGGGGCTCACCGCCTTCTTGGTGCTGATCGCCTGGCTGGGCCGGCCGCAACTGCCCGGATGACTGCCGCGATTCGCCGCAAGTCAGACGAACCCGAAGTGGATCTAGCTTTCGAGCTGGGCGAAGGGCTGGCCTCGGAGCTGGGGGCCACCGCCGGGGCCCTGGCCTCCCCGGAAACGGCAGAGGAGGTTTGGAGCCGGCTGCTGGCCCATTGGCTGGCGGAGCTGGCCGACGAAATCCCGGCGCCATGGCGCCGGTCGGCTTACAGCCTCGGCCTGCAGCTCTGTGATGATGAGGTGATAGCCACCCTCAACAGCACCTGGCGGCACCGGAACGAACCCACCGACGTGCTCTCCTTCGCCGCCCTGGAGAGCGGCCACGAGGATGGCCCGTCACTGCCACTGCCAGCCGGTCTGTTCGAGGAGGCCGGCCTGTTCGAGGGGGATGACGGGATGGAGGAGGAGGAAGGGATGGAGGAGAACGGATTGGAGAGGGAGGCTCTCGATGATGAGCCCGGACTTGCCTGGGAGCCCAGCGGCGAGCCCCTCGAACTGGGCGACATCGTGATCTCCCTGGAGAGCGCCGCCCGCCAGGCTGCGGCAGCGGGCACCAGCCTGGAGACAGAGCTGCTATTCCTCGCCAGCCATGGGCTGTTGCACCTGCTGGGCTGGGACCATCCCGATGAAGCCAGCCTCGCCGCCATGCTCTCCCGGCAGGAGGAGCTCATCACCGGAGCCTGACAGGGAAACCTCCGGGAGCCTGGGCCTCTCCAGCCGCGGCCCCAGCTCCGCCAACGTCGCCACGGTGACAGGTAAGGGCCGGCCAAGGGCAGTAGGGTGCCTTCCTGTGGGACCGGTTACCGCGCACCCATGTTCGTTCCTGACCCCTCCCACCCCCCCCTCCGGGATGGGACCCGCCCACGCCCCATCCCCCTGGAATCGGATGGGCATCGCAAAGGACGCCGGATGCGGGTAGGGGCCTGGAAGGTGGCTGGAGACCTCCCCGCCAGCTTCCGCTACGCCGCCCAGGGACTTGCCTACAGCTTCGCCAGCCAGCGCAATTTCCGCATCCACGTGATCACCGGAGCCCTGGTGTTCCTGCTCGGTCTCTGGCTGCGCCTCAGCCTGGATCGGCTTGCCGTGCTGGTGCTCACCGTGGCGGCCGTGTTGGTGCTCGAACTGCTCAACACGGCCACCGAGGCCGTGGTGGACCTCGCCATCGGGCGCACATACCATCCCCTGGCCCGAATCGCCAAGGATTGCGCCGCCGCTGCCGTGCTTGTGGCGGCCCTCTCCTCCATGATGATTGCTCTGCTGCTGCTGGTGCCGCCCCTCCTCAGGCGGCTGGGCTTCTGAGTTCACCGTCCAAGCAGCCCTCCAACGCACTCCATTCCGCCTGCCTTGGTCCGACAAGCTGAGGTGGGGCAAGCCACGAGCCTCTGCCGGGCCTTGCCGCGGAATGCATTCAGCCTTCAGCCCGACACCCCCTCGGATCGCCGCTTCGCCAGAATCCAAGCCCCGGGCCGCCCTTTGGCGTCAGCCCGCCGGCCGGCCCCTTCTCCCGCCCCATGTTCCTGGTTCTCGACAACTACGACAGCTTCACCTTCAACCTGGTGCAGTACCTGGGCGAGCTGGCCTCCCACCATTCCCTCGCCGCCGACCTGCGGGTGGAACGCAATGACGCTCTGGATGTCGAGCAGATCCGGGCGCTGAATCCGGCAGCGATCTTGATCTCACCCGGTCCTGGCGATCCGGACCAGGCGGGTGTGTGCCTGGAGGTGCTGCGGCAGCTGGGGCCCACGGTGCCGATCCTGGGGGTCTGCCTCGGGCACCAGTGCCTCGCCCAGGTGTTTGGAGGCAAAGTGGTGCGGGCCCGCGAACTGATGCACGGCAAGACCTCACCGGTTCACCACAGCGGCCGGGGGGTGTTCCGGGGGCTGCCCGATCCCCTCACCGCCACCCGATACCACAGCCTGATCGCCGAACGCGAGAGCCTGCCCAACTGCCTGGAGGTGACGGCCTGGCTGGAGGACGGCACGATCATGGGCCTGGCCCACCGGGACCATCCCCACCTGCAGGGCGTGCAATTTCACCCGGAGAGCGTGCTCACCCAGCATGGCCATCAGCTCCTGGCCAACTTTCTCGAGCTCGCGGCCGAGCGGCAGCCCTGAGCACTCCCCAGCGGGGGCAAACCAACCGACTGCGAAGGTGGAACACCCTGCAGCGCTGCTAGTTTCGCGCCACTGCCGGGGCCCCGTGGGCCCATGCCCGCCCATGGCCTTCGCCGCCTCTGTCCGCGCTGCCACTGCCAGTGCCCTGATCCGCAGGGGCCCGATCGCTCCCTCCCAGGGGCGCCCCGGACAATGGCGATCCATGCTGGCGGCGGCGGCCTTGCCCCTCAGCGTGCTCCTATCTCTGGCATCCCCTGCAGCGGCCCGGGCGGCGGGCGGCGGTGTCACCATCACCAGCTACGGCCACAGCGCCTTGCTGATCAGCGGGGGCGGCGCCCGGGTGCTGCTCAATCCCTTCCAGGCGGTGGGATGTGCCGCCGGCCTCGCCGAGCCGCGGCTGAGCGCCGATGTGATCCTGGCCAGCAGCCTGCTGAAGGATGAGGGGGCACAGGTGGCCTCGGGCCGCTTCCTGGTGAAGCCTGGCTCCTACAGGGTGGCGGGCCTGGCCATTGAGGGCATGGGTGCCCCCCACGACCGGGTGGGCGGCAAACGCTTCGGTCCCTCCACCCTGTGGCGCTGGCGCCAGGGGGGCCTGGAGTTCGCCCACCTCGGGGGCACCGCCGGCACGATTGCGCCGGAGGACGCCGTGCTGCTGGGGCGGCCTGATGTGCTCATCATCGGCGTTGGCGGCGGCGCCAAGGTGTACGACGGCAAGGAGGCGGCGGCGGTGGTGCGCCAACTGCAGGCCCGTCGGGTGATCCCGGTGCAGTACCGCGGCGGCGGGCCCTCCCCCAGCTGCGATCTCAGCTCCGCCCAGCCGTTTCTGGAGGCGATGGCCGGCACCCCCGTGCGACGCTCCGGCGGCAGCCTCACGGTGGTGCCACCGGTTGGCAACGGCACCGTGATTGAACTGTTGCGCTGAGGCCCGGCGGACGCCGCCGTGCTGGCGACGGCCCTGGCCTGGTCGATGAGCTGAAACCGGCAGCGGCAGACGCTCAGGCGGGCCTGGCGTCGCAGAGTGCGAAAGCCTCCCAGAAGCGCCCCATCTGCTCCAGGGTGCCCAGGCTCACCCGCAGGGAGCCATCGATCAGGGGCTTGCCGGCCATCGAGCGCACCAGGATCCCTGCCTCCCGCAGGGCCTGATCCACCTCGGCGGCGGGCCGCTTCGGCCAAATCAGCAGGTAATTGCCTCCGTCCACATGGTGGCGCACCCCAGCCGCTACCAGCCGCTCCACCAGCCACTGGCGGGCCGCGAGCACCTCGGCCACATAGGCATCCACATAGGCCTGATCCGCCAGGGCCGCGTACGCCGCGGTCACCGCAAAGCTGTTGATGTCATAGGGACCGGTCACCCGGCTGACCCGATCCACCACGGCCGCCGCGCCAATCGCGAAGCCGATCCGCAGGCCGGCGATACCGGCGGTCTTGGAGAGGGAGCGCAGCACCAGCAGGTTGGGACAGGCGGCGAACGGGTCGGCGCTGGCAGCGGTTGCGAGGGAGGCGGTTGCGAAGGCGGCAGTTGCCGCGGCATCACCGGGTTGCCCCTCGGGGTCCTGCCCCTCGGGGCCCAGCAGCAGGGGGAGCACGCTGTCCCCCGTGAAGGCCTCATAGAGCTCATCCACCACCACGAGGGTGTGGGGCGCCGCGGCGGCCAGGGCCAGCACCGCCTCAGGCGCAAGGCGGGTACCGGTGGGGTTGTTGGGATTGCAGAGCAGCAGCAGGCGGGGCGAGCGCCAGCCCCCGTCCGAACCGGCGGGCGGCGTGGTGAGGGCCGCGAGAATCTCCTCGAATGGAAAGGCGAAACCGGGCATGCGGTAAGGGATCGCCTCGATCACCATGCCCTGCATGCGGGCGCAGGGGGTGTAGTAGCCGAAGGTGGGACTCGTGGTGAGCAGGCGATCGCCGGGCGCCCCGTAGGCCTGGAACACCGCATGGAGAGCCGCATCCACCCCGTTGAACAGGCCCACCTGCTCGATGCGAAGGGAGGGCCGCAGAGCTGGCTGCTGAGGGAGCGGCACCGTGGCAAGGGCCGGAACCCCATCGGCCCTGATGGCCGGGGCCACTCCTGGTGCCGGCGCCGTGGAGTCAGCAGCAGCGACGATCGCTCCCGGCATTGCCGCCAGCGAGACCAGCACGGCCTCCCGCAGGCCGTCGTATTCGGGATAGATGGCGTAGTGATCGGCCGGGATGGCGCGGATCGCTTCCACCACCTTCGGACTCGGACCCACGGTGTTCTCGTTGAAGTCAAGCCGCAGCAGGCCCCGCCGACCCTCAAGAGGAGCGCTGTAGGCCTGGAGGCTCTCCACCTCGGGGCGGGCCTGCGGCGGAGCCAGCATGGGTGCAGGCCCCCCCGATGGCACCCCCCACGAGGCAGGGGCGGATGCGGGTTCTAGAGCCCGTGGGGCCGGCGAGGCCGCCTGGGGTGCTGCGGATCGATCCATCTCCCGACGCTAGGTTGCGGGCCTTAAGTGCGCCGCCGGGGTCAGGGGTGCCGCCGGGGTACGGCCATCGACCGAGGCGTTCAGGCCCTGCGCATCGCCTGAGCCGATCGATCCAGGCAGCGAGGCCTCAACAACAAGGTCGTCGTCCCGAAAACGGCTCCGCCTAGCCAAGGCTCCCCGGCGATCGAACACCCGAGCGGCCCGGATTCACCACCCCGGGCTGCGATTGCTTGCCGATCCCAGCTTGGGCGGCCCTACATCCGCTCCAGGGTGGGAATCCCCAGCAGGCCGAGCCCCAGCTTCAGGGTGTCCGCCGTCAGGCGGCAGAGCGCCAGGCGGGAAGCCCGCGCTTCCGGAGGGGCCTTCAGCACCGGCACCTGGTCATAGAAGCGGTTGAACATCTGGCTGAGCTCAAAGAGATAGGTACAGAGCCGGTTGGGCAGCAGTTCCTCCTCCACCTCGGCGATCACCGCATCGAAGCCCAGCAGGTGGCGCACCAGGGCCCACTCCTGGGGTTCGCTGAACACGAGGGCAGCGTCAGCGGGCCTGGGCGCCAGCAAGGCAGCCTCAGCCTCAAAACCCGGGCCGCCGTGCTCCCCAGGATCGGAGCCCAGGGCATCCGCCCCTGCTGCTTCCCCCCCCTTGCGGGCGATGCCGGCGATGCGCACCACCGCATAGAGCAGATACGGCGCCGTGTTGCCCTGCAGGGCCAGCATCCGATCAAAGCTGAACTGGTAGTTGGTGGTGCGGTTCTGGCTGAGGTCGGCGTATTTCACCGCCGCAAGCCCCACCGTGGTGGCCACGTTAAGAATGAAGGCCTCAGTCTCGCTGCGGCCCTCCTCCTCCAACCGGCGACGCAGATCGGCATCGGCGCGCTCCACCGCCTCATCGAGCAGATCCTTGAGGCGCACGGTGTCGCCGGCGCGGGTCTTGAGCTTCTTGCCGTCCTCCCCCTGCACCAGGCCAAAGGGCACGTGCTCCAGCCGGCCGTCCTCGGGAATCCAGCCGGCCCGCCGCGCCACCTGGAACACGCCGGCAAAGTGGCTGGCCTGGCCCGCGTCGGTCACGTAGATCACCCGGCGGGCGCCATCGCCGGCGGGCGCCGCGGCGAAGCGATAGCGAATGGCGGCCAGGTCGGTGGTGGCGTAATTGAAGCCGCCGTCGCTCTTCTGAACGATCACCGGCAGCGGCTTGCCCTCCTTGCCGCTCACCCCCTCAAGAAACACGCAGCGGGCGCCCTCGTCGATCACCAGGAGGCCAGCGGCCTCCAGATCGGCCACCACGGCGGGCAGATAGGGGTTGTAGAACGATTCACCGCGCTCCTGGAGATCGATGCCCAGGCGGTCGTAGATCAGCTGGAACTCACGCCGCGACTGGTCGCAGAGCAGCTGCCAGGCCCGGCGGCTCACCGGATCCCCGGCCTGCAGCTTCACCACCTCCTCGCGGGCGGTGGTCTGAAACGCCTCGTCCTCATCGAAGCGCTGCTTGGCCTGGCGATAGAAGGCCACGAGATCGCCCAGGTCCACCGCATCGGCGGTGGTGAGGGCCTCCGGCGCCACCTGCTTGAGATGAGTAATCAGCATGCCGAACTGGGTGCCCCAGTCGCCCACATGGTTGAGCCGCAGCACCGCATGGCCGCGGAAGGCCAGCACCCGTGCCAGGCAGTCGCCAATAATCGTGGAGCGCAGGTGCCCCACGTGCATCTCCTTGGCGATGTTGGGGCTGGAGAAATCCACGATCACAGGCGCCGCTGGCGGCAACGGCGCCACGATGCCGGCCGCGGCCGCCCCCGCCAGGGGCACCCCCAACCGGGAATCCGCCAGCCGTGATGCCACCTCAGCCACCAGGACCTCCGGCCGCAGGGTGAGGTTGATGAAGCCCGGTCCCGCGATCTGGGGGGGAAGACAGAGGGCGTCAAAGATCTCCTCGCCGGCGAGTTGGGCGACGATCGCTTTAGCCACATCCCTGGGCGCCTGCCGCAGCGACTTGGCCAGGGCCAGGGCGCCATTGGCTTGAAAGTCGCCAAATTCCGGCTTGCTGGCCGGGGCCAGCTGGGGATCCAGGGAGACGCCGCTGGCCCGGGCCGCAGCCGCCGCCTCCGGGAAGGCCTGCTCCAGCGCCATCCGCAGCCGCTCCGTGAGGGTGTTCAGAACCGACAGCATGGGCTCAGGGGGCCGGGGGGCGGCGCAGGTAACCAGCCGATCATCCACCGGCAGCAGTGCGGGGCATGGCCCAGGCGCAGGCCGTTCAGGCCGCCGGCAACCCCAGCATCGATTCCAGGCCGGCCAGGACCACCTCGCTGGTCAGCTTGATGCGGTAACGGCAGGCCTGGGTTTCGCTGCAGTCGAAGCTGCCGTGCTCCCAGTACTTGTTGCTGCCGGCCCCACCGCCGCACACCCCGAAGTACTCGCATTCGGCCCGGCAACGCGCGATGCCAGCGCGCAGATCCCGCTGAATCCGCTGAAACTTCTCGCTGGCCACGACCGAGGCGAGGCTATCGCGCTGCACATGGCCGAGCACAAAGTCGCCGTATTCTTCCGTGTGCACCGAGAGCAGTTCGGGATCGAAGGTGGAGAAATTACCGCGCGCATCCACATTCACAATCGCAAACGGATTGTTCATGTCGGTGCGCTCGATGCGGCTATCGCTGCTGGCCAGATAGCAAAGCCCCTCGAATTCCCGCACCCTCATCTCCTCGGGCCGCTCCTGCCAGAGCTGCCAGAACCGCTCCAAGAATTGGCGATAAATGGCTTCGGTGTTCGGACGGCTGAGGGTGGATTGCAGGTTCTCCCCCTCGGTTTCCTCCATGTTGAAGGCCACATCGCGGATGCCGTTGTCCACGAAGAAGTGGAACATCGCCTCGGGATGGTGCAACGCCTCCTCGGTGAGCACGCTGATCACTTGGAAATGAATACCGCGGCGTTGCAGGGCGGCGATGCCCCGCATCGTGGCAGCATGGCTTCCGAGCCCGGTGCGGGTGCGGCGATGGCGATCGTGCAAGAAGGCCGGTCCATCGAGGCTCACGCCCACGTGGATGCGGTTGCGTGCGAAGCAGTCGCACCAGGCATCGTTGATCACCATGGCATTGGTCTGCACCGACTGGCGGATCTCCAGCGGTGGCCCCGCCCAGCACTCTTGGGCCCGGCGGATGCGTTCACCGGCCTCGTCATAGAAGGCGATCGGCAGGGTGAGGGGTTCGCCCGCATGCCAGAGCAGGGTGAAATCACCTCCCAGGTACGGACTTTCCAGCACCCGCTCCAGGGCCGCATCGAGGATCTCCATCGAGAGGCGATGGCGGTCATTGCGGCTGGGCAGGTAGCAGTAGTCGCAGTCGAGGTTGCAGTAGGGGGTGGGCTGGATCACCAGCAGTTCCAGGGGCCCGTAGCCCTCGGGATTGCCCGGCGCTGATCCCTCCGGCCAGGCCTCCCCAGGCGAGAAGCATCCGGGCCTAGCCCCCCCGCCCTCGCCGAGAACGCCGTCTGCACAGCGAACGCCATCCGCGGCTGGCTTCAAGGGTGCGACGCCAGGGGAAGAGGCGGCGCCGGCAGCCAGGGCACCGTTGACGGGTGGGAGCTCGGCCGAAAGCTGGCGGTTGATCACCGGATCACCAGCGATTCAGGAAGCCCCCATTGCGGAAGCCTCCGCCGTTGCCCCAGCCGCCATTGCGGAAGCCACCGTTGCCCCAGCCGCCATTGCGGAAACCGCCGTTGCCCCAGCCGCCAGCGTTGCGGAAGCCCACCCGTGGGCCATTGGCGAACACCCAGGCGAGTTTGCCATCGGTGGAATCGGCTGCCCGGGAAGCGGCTGGATCGATCGCATCGCGGGCGCGCAGGGCAGCGCTGATGCGACGCAGGCGGCCCTCGATGCTCTCGGCGGCGACCGGCTCAACCGGGCCGCTGCTGATCGCAGGTGAATCGGGAAGGGCCTGAGCGGCACCGCTGGCCGCCATACCCGCCGAAGGAGCGAGGGCCGCCAGCAGCAGCAGGAAACCGAACAGACCAGAGCGGGGGATGTAGGCCATCGAATGCAGGGGGGGGTGCCGAAGGGGGAGCGAGAGAGCGAGGGGGGAGGCGACCGATCAGGGCGCCGGCTTGGCCGCCGGAACAGGCATCAGGAGCAGGGCTTCGCGGCTCAGGAGACTGCTCTGGAAAAAGCCACGGATCCGCTCGACAGGGATGCCCAGCACCCCATTGGGGCCGACCCAAGGATCGATGCTCGCCACGGCATCGGGCTGGCCCTCGAGGTAGGCCGCCTGTTGCTTGGCGATGGCAAGATTCACCACATTGATCAAGTCGGAGCTGTTCTGCGGCACGATGCAGCCCACGCCATAGGTGGCGAAGGGTTCATCGGGCACGAGGCGTGTGGTGGTGAGGTTGCGGACCTTGCGCAAGCCGGCGAGCACATTGGAATCGCCCAGCACGCCATCCACCTTGCCCTGCTTCAGGGCGGTGACGGCAGCATCCAGGGAGTCGAACGAGACCGGCTTGGCCGCGGGCTGCAAGGTGCCGATGGCGGTCGCCCCCAACGAACCGCTCACCGTGGCCACCCGGCGACCCGCCAAGGAGGCCGGGCTGCCATCGATGGCGGCCGATCCCGCGAGCAGCCGCAGGCCGGAGAGGCCGATCGGCAGGGAGTAATCCACCACCATCTCCCGCTCCCAGCTGAAGGGAACGCCACAGGCCAGGGCCGCGCCGCCACTGGCGACGGCCTGGACCATGGCGGCGGTATTGGGAACCGGTTCGAAGCGGATCCGCACCTTGCCGCCGAGCTGGGCGCTGAGCTCCTTGTCGATGCGACGCCCCACCTCAATGGCGTAGCCCACCGGTTCACCCTTGGCATCCAGGGTCAGCAGAGGGGGGGAATCGGTGGTGCCCACCATCACCAGTTCGCCGGTGCGCAGGGCCTTCTCCAGCACCGTCTCGGCCGAGGCCCCGAGGGGAGAGAGGGCCAAGGCGAGGCCGGCGGCCATGGGGAGCCAGCGGAAACGACGCTGGAGAGGGCTGCGCCGGGCCCGAAGGCCGCACTTGATCACGGAGGGCACGGCCACAGGCGACTCGGATCACACCTCGACAAGGTATGGAGGATCCCACGGCTGGTCAACGGAACGTGAAGCTGTGTGTGCCCTGTTTTCTTCCCCTCTTCTTGATCGAGGCCCTCTTCTTGATCGAAGCGGGGTAACCCCGGCCAGCCCGATCAGGCCAGCACCGGCTCAAAGCGCATGCTCAGATCCAGCCAGGCGGAGCGGGTGATCGGGGCACTGGTGGAAATCAGGTCGATACCTGTGGCTCCGTAGGCCCGCAGCTGCTCGGGCCGCACACCGGAGGCCTCCAGCAGCAGCGATCCGGAACCGCCGGCGGCCATCCGCTCGGCTGCCAGGGCCCGCAGCCGCGGCACCAAGGCCTCAAGCGCCTCCGGGCTGAACTCATCGAGCAGCACCGCATCGGCCCCGGCCCGCACCGCCGCTCTGGCCTCGGCCTCCGTCTCAGCCTCCACGATCACCCGGGCAGGCCAAGGGGCCGAGGAGCGCACCGCCGCGATCGCCGGGCCGATGCCACCGCTCCAGGCCAGGTGGTTCTCCTTCAGCATGGCGGCATCATCAAGGCCGAGCCGGTGATTCACGCCGCCACCGCAACGCACGGCGTATTTCTCCAGCAGCCGCAGGCCGGGGGTGGTCTTGCGGGTGTCCGCCAACCGCACGCCGGTGCCGGCCAGCTCCGCCACCAGCGCGGCGGTGGCTGTGGCGATTCCCGAGAGCCGCATGGCCAAGTTGAGGGCGGTGCGCTCCCCCGCCACCAGGGCGGCAGCCTGGCCCTCGAGCTGGAGCAGGCGCTGGCCGGCGCGCACCGGCTCCCCATCGCCCACCAGCAGGCGCACCGCCACCGCCGGATCCAGCAGCCGGAACAGGGGCTCCACCAGCACGCCGCCGCAGAACACCCCATCGCCCTTAGCGAACCAGGCCCCCCGGCCACGCCGGCCCACCAGAGCGGGGGCGGTCAGGTCACCGCGGCCCAGATCTTCTGCTAGCCAGGCCCGTAGCAGGGGCTCGATCAGGGCGGCGGGCAGGGTCATGGCGGCGCCGCTGGCAGGAACTCCGAAGGATCTGATCCCAGGCCCCCCCTGGGCGAGCCCCAGCGGGCTGGGGGCGTCACCTACCGGGGCTGGATCGGGCTGCGACAGCATGGACTGCGGGGCCGGGGATGACAGGGCCGGGGGCGACCCCGCGAACCCGCCGGGAACGGCAGGGGAACAGAAACCAACAATGCCATCGGACCTGAACAGCCGGGCCGCAGCCCCCAACCTGACTCGGTGGCGACGCCAACCGCTCAGGAGGGCCGCCGGCTCATTTGCCGATGCAGAAGCGGCTGAAGACCCGATCGAGCACCGCTTCACTCACCTCCTCACCGGTGATGGCCCCCAGGCTTCGCGCCGCATCCCTTAGATCGATGGTCCAGAAGTCCCAGGGGAGGCCTGCCGCCGCCGCCGTCAGGCTGCGCTCCAGGCCCTGGGCGGCCGTTTCAGCGAGCTCCCGCTGCCGTTGATTGAGGGCCACCGCGATCCCCTGGAGATCCTGCAACCCGCAGCGCCGCAGCAGCAGCGGACCGAGGGCCTCGGCGCCGGCGCCGGTGTGGGCGCTGATGGCCAGATCGGCGGCGCCTGCTGGCATCCCGGGGGTTGCCGTTGCTGCAGCAGCATCCAGCAGATCCACCTTGTTACCCACCCGCAGCAGCGGCACCCCCGCCGGCACCAGGGCCTGCAGGGCCTCGTCCTCAGCGGTCCAACCGGCGCTCAGATCAAAGAGCAGCAGCACCGCATCAGCCGCCGCCAGGGCCCCCCGGCTGCGTTCAATGCCGAGCCGCTCCAGCGGATCGGTGGTGGCGCGGATACCGGCGGTGTCGAGCAAGGTGAGGGGAACGCCCTCCAGCACCAGCTCACTTTCGAGCAGGTCGCGGGTGGTGCCGGGGAGATCGGTCACGATGGCGCGCTCGCGCCGGCTGAGGCGATTGAGCAGGCTGCTCTTGCCCACGTTGGGACGACCTACGATGGCCACCCTCAGCCCCTCACGCAGGATCTCGCCCTGCCGCGCCTCGACCACCAGATCCTCAAGCTCGCCGCGCACCGCCTCCAGTTCGGCCTTCACGGCCTGCGGATCGAGGCGGGGCAGATCCTCCTCGAAGTCCACCCGTGCCTCCAGTTCCGCCAGCTGATCGAGCAGGCGCTCCCGCAGGGCCCCGATCCGCCGCTGCAGCCCGCCATCGAGGCCCGCCATGGCCAGCTGGGCGGCGCGGCGGCTGCGGGCCGCCACCAGCTCCATCAGGGCCTCGGCCCGGGTGAGATCGAGGCGCCCATTGAGAAAGGCCCGCTGGCTGAACTCACCGGCAGCGGCCAGACGCGCCCCGGCCGCCAGCACCAGCTCGAGCACGCGCCGCACCGCCACCAGCCCCCCATGGCAGTGAAACTCCACCACGTCCTCGCGGGTGAAGCTGCGGGGAGCACGCATCAGCAGCAGCAGGGCCTCATCCACCCGCTCGCCGCTGGCCGGATCCACCACGTGGCCGTAGAGCACCCGGTGGCTGTCCCACACCTGCTGGCCCGGCGCCGTGAACAGCCGCCGGCCGATCGCTTCGGCCGAAGCACCCGAGAGGCGCACAATCGCCACGCTGCCCGCACTGGGCGCCACCGCGGTGGCGATGGCGGCGATGGTGTCACCGGGATCGATGGTGTCACCGGGATCGGTGGTGTGACCGGGATCGCCGGAATTTTCCCTGCCGCCCCTAGGGTCTGAACACCGTTCGGGTGCAGCACCAGCCACCGGATCCATGCCGCGTCGTGATCGCCAGTCTCCGCCCCGGCCAGGATCGCCGATCCGCCCTTCCATGGCCCGCAACACGGCGATCGGAGCTTGGCCGCTGCTGGTGAAGCGCCTGGGAGGCAGGCTCGCTGCATCGCAGCCGCAGCTGATCCAAAGGCTCCGCTGGCTCTGGCAGCAGGACGGCAGCCCAGGCCACCGGGCCCGGGGGCTGGCGGCGGGGGTGTTCACCGGCTGCCTGCCCTTCTTCGGACTGCAGATCGTGCTGGGGGTGGCCCTGGCGGCAACGATCCGCGGCAACCGGATTCTGGCGGCGGCGGCTACCTGGATCAGCAATCCCCTCACCACCCTGCCGATCTGCTGGCTGAATTACCAGCTGGGTGCGCTGCTGATCGGGCCCGGTCCGGCCTGGCCTGGCAAGGCCGAGCTGGATCTGGAGCGGCTGGGTGATCTGGGCTGGGCCTTCAGCAGCCGGCTGCTGCTGGGCTCGGTGGTGATGGGAGGGCTGGCCGCTGCCGTGGTGGGGTTGGCTTGCTGGCGTTGGTTTCAGCACCGGGAACGACAGAGCGGATTCGAAAAGGGGCTGGGGTCCTGATCAGCGACTCTGACCAGGATTGAACCGCTCCAGCAGCAGCGGCGCCAAGGTGGGAAGCGAAGCGTTTGCTCAAGAATTGTCCAGAACAGGAAACACCATCAGGTCGATGTGGCCGCCGGCGGGCTGACGCCATTCGCGGAACTCAGCCGCCAGGGCCTTGTGCTCCTGGGCAAGGGCCTGGGCTTCGAGATCCTGCAGGCGCTGATGGACCAGATCGAGGGTGTTATCGATCAGCTGGGCGGCCTGTTCGGAGGTCATGGCACGGCTCGCGATGGGATGGGCGTTGACATGGCGCCGTTGTAGGCGTACCGATCGGGACGGGTTGTAACACCGGACACGTGGTCCTGGGCCTGTGGGCGGACCCTCACCCATGGCCGGCAACCGAGCGATCCAACCAACCTCAAAGGGGTCCGGGTCGTCGCGCCGGTCGATCTCCCCTGCAGCAGCTGCTCGATCACCGGGCGGCGCCGCGAACTGATTGGTGCATGATGCCGCAACTTCCGAGTGATCAAATCGGCCAGGATGCAGGGCAGCGATACAGGCGCCTGTTAACCTCAACAGACTAGAAGCCAAGCCATGAACATTGTCTGCACAATTGATAATAACTATATCCGCCACTGCGCCGTAATGCTGCGTTCTCTGCGCGACAGCAATCCAGGCGAGGACCTGCGCGTTTACATCGTTCACGAAAAGCTTGACCCGGAAGAGCGGGGAAAATTTGTAAGCTACCTGAGCACATTTTTACCTTCGGTTTCTTTTCTTCAAGTTGAATCTGGCCTCTTGAGCGCATTTCCTGTGTTTGGCCATATCAGCATCGCAACCTATTTCCGACTTCTGCTCCCATCAATTCTGCCGCCCCTGCTGGAGCGAGTTCTCTTCATAGACTCCGATATTGTGATCGATGGCTCACTAGAAGAATTCTGGACAACGCCGATCGACGGCTATGCGATGGCGGCCGTCACCGACCGCAACCTTGACGCGCAAAGGGAGAGGCTGGGCCTGGCCCCCGATTCAGCCTATTTCAACGCGGGTGTTATGTTAATTGACCTGAATCAGTGGAGAAAAGAAAATGTTCTTGAGCGGGGCCTGAGCTATGCCAAAGACAATAGCCAGAAGCTCAACAACTGGGATCAAGATGTACTCAATCATCTCTTTGAAAAGCGCGTTCTACTTGTTCACCAGCGCTGGAATGCAATGTCGCATCTTTGGGGACTTGATCCAGCCTGGCTAGAGGCTCGCGGCGGTCTTGATCAGGAAGAAAAGGCGGCTGTAGACAACCCTGCAATCATTCATTTTGCCGGTGGCGGTTTCGCCAAGCCCTGGAACTATGAGTGCCCTCACCCATGGAAAGATCGATACCGATCGATTCTTGCCACGACTCCATGGGCGGGGACCCGCTTGGATGACGAGCCGATTCGTCATGGTTTGCTGCAGCGGTCAGGCAAGAAGATCCGCCGTTTGTTGTCTCAACGCTCCTCAGGCTGACGAACAGCTTTTTACTCTTTGACTGACTTCCTGATCACGCTCACACATGGTCAGGTTTTTCAAAATCAGGGGCAGTTCAAACCATCCTGACCTCGCCGAGGAGCCCCGGGGGGAGGGGTTCACCCCTCTGGGATCATTGGGTCTCGGGGATGGCGTCGACCGGCTGGACCGTAGGCATCAGTGCCGGGGCGAAGACGGATTCAACCGATCCCCGTACGAGCCAGATCCAGCACATCCGCCATCGAGCGGATCTGGTCCATGGTGTCGCTCAGCTGGCGGGCGCTCACCAGCTCCACCCGCAGGTCGATGCGGGCCGGCTTGCCGGGATTGGTGCGCACGCGGGCATCGCTCACGTTGATGCGATGGTCGGAGAGGCGGGTGAGGATGTCCTTGAGGACGCCCACCCGATCGAGCACCTCGATGCGCAGCTGCACCGGGTAGCGGCGGCGTTGGTCGTCGGCCAAGGGATTCCAGCGCACCGGCAGACGGCGCTCCACCGGCACCTGGGCGAGATTGCCGCAGTCCTGCCGGTGGATCGTGATGCCGTGATTGCCAAGGGCCACGCTGCCCACGATCGACTCGCCGGGCAGGGGAGAACAGCAGCCGCCGAGGCGATACTCCAGGCCCTCGAGACCGATGATCGGACTGGCGCTGCCAGCTTCGGTGTGGTGCACCGGAGGCGCCGGGGCCGCCTGATCGGCCTGGGCCGTCACCGAGCGGGCCAGGTCTTCGTTGCTGAGCACCGGCGTGGCGGCGGCGCTGGCCAGCCGCAGCTCCTCCCGCAGCCGGTTGAGCACCTGCTGCAGCGTCACGCCGCCGAAGCCGATCGAGGCGAGCAGGTCCTCGCTGCTGATCAGGTTGCAGCGGCGCGCCACCCGTGCCATGGCCTCGCCGTTGAGCAGGGCATCGAAGCCTTCACGGCCCAGCTCCCGCTCCAGCATGGCGGTGCCCCGCAGAATGTTCTCCTCGCGGTGGCTGCGCTTATACCAGTGGCGAATGCGATTACGCGCCGTAGGGGTGGCCACGAAGTTGAGCCAATCGAGGCTGGGATGGGCTGCCTTCGAGGTGATGATCTGCACGAAGTCGCCGTTCTGGAGCGGCGTGGGCAGGGGGCAGAGGCGGTCGTTGATGCGCACGCCCTGGCAGTGATTTCCCACCTCGGAGTGGATGCGATAGGCGAAATCCACCGCCGTTGATCCCTTGCGCAGGCCCACCACATCACCGGAGGGAGTGAACACAAACACCTCCTCATCGAAGAGATCCTCCTTGATCGAGCGCAGGAAATCGCTGCTGTCCTCGCCGGCGTCATCCTTCTGCCAGTCCACCAGCTGCCGCAGCCAGTTGAAGCGCTCGGTGTCGGCGGCGGCGGGCGAACCACCCTCCTTGTATTTCCAGTGGGCGGCGATGCCGTATTCGGCCACCTGATGCATGTCGGCGGTGCGGATCTGCACCTCGATCGGGCGGTGGCGACCGATCACCGCCGTGTGCAGCGACTGGTATCCATTCGGCTTGGGCAGACCGATGTAATCCTTGAAGCGCCCCGGGATCGGCCGGAAGGTGTCGTGCACCACCGCCAGGGCCCGGTAGCAGCTCTCCAGGTTGGGGCAGAGGATGCGCAGGGCGGCCACGTCGTAGATCTCGTGGAAGGCCTTCTGCTGGCGCTGCATCTTGCTCCAGATGCCGAACAGGTGCTTGGGTCGCCCACTCACCTCACAGCTGGTCAGCCCCGCGGAGGCCAGGCGATCCCGCAGCAGCTGCACCGTGACCGCGAGCCGTTCCTCCCGTTCACTGCGCTTGGTGGACACCTGCTGCTGCACCTCCCGGAAAGCCTCGGGCTCCAGAATCTTGAATGCCAGATCCTCCAGCTCCCACTTGAAGCGTCCGATGCCGAGGCGGTTGGCCAGGGGGGCGTAGATCTCGCGGGTCTCGCGGGCGATGCGCTGCTGCTTCTCGGGCTTCAGGGCGCCGAGGGTGCGCATGTTGTGGAGACGGTCGGCCAGCTTCACCAACACCACGCGGATGTCGCTGGCCATGGCCAGGAACATGCGGCGCAGGTTCTCGGCCTGGGCTTCTGTTTTGTTGGTGAAGTGGATGCCGCCGAGCTTGGTCACACCTTCAACAAGGGCCCGCACCTCGGCGCCGAAGTGGGCCTCGATGTCCTCCGGGGTGACCTGGGTGTCCTCCACCACGTCGTGCAGGAAGCCGGCGGCGATCACCGCCGCACTGGCGCCGATGTCGCGCAGGAGATCGGCCACCGCGATCGGGTGAATGATGTAAGGCTCGCCGCTGGCCCGGAACTGCCCCGCGTGAAGCTGGAAGGCGAAGTCGAAGGCGGCCGCCAGCAGGGCCTCGGTGTCGGTCGGGCAGGTGTCGCCATCGCCCGGCGGCACGTGCCTAACGCACTGGGCGAGCCATTCGGGCAGAGGGATCCCGTAATCATCGGGACCCGCGATCGAGCGGCGCCGGGCGGATGGCTGGCAGATAGCTTCCGATGCTGCCGGAGAAACACGGGGAAGCACCTCCCCGGTGGGCGCAGCCTCGGAAACCGATGGGCCGACCTCACCCACCAATACATCGGGAAGCCCGCCGGAGCCATTACGGGAGCCAGCCTCAACGGAACGGGGGCCGTGGGATTCGGCCCGGGTCGCGGAAGGGGAATCGGGAACGGCCCTGCGCATGCATCCCCGCTGTGGATTTCCATCGTATTCAGATGTCAGCATCCGACCGCGGCTGCGGGCCCCAGTTGTGGGCATCCAGCCATCGGGAGGCGGGCATGACCACCGCCGGCCCATCAAGCTGGTGCCACCCAGAACGCGGCGTCCGGCCCATGGCCATGCCCCCATCCGCCCCCGACTCCGGCCCTGCGATCCCGGGCCCGTCCCCGCGGGGCGACGCCCCGTTGCTGGTGCTCCGGCAACTCCAGGTGCGGTACCCCGGCGCCGAGCGCCCCACCCTTGATGGCCTCGATCTGACCCTCCACCCCGGCGAGCGGCTGGCCCTGGTGGGTCCTTCGGGTTGCGGCAAGAGCACCGTGGCCCGGGCCGTGCTGCAGCTGCTGCCACAGGGAAGCTCCTGCACGGGCGGACTGGAACTCACCGGCCAGGATCCCCGCCGCCTCGGCCGCGCCGATCTGCGCCGTCTCCGCGGTGGGGCCGTGGGCCTGGTGTTCCAGGACCCGATGACCCGCCTGAATCCCCTGCTCACGATCGGTGAACACCTGCGCGACACCCTGGCCGCCCACCACTTCGGCGCGGGGCAGGGGAGCCGCCAGCGGCAGCGGGCCCGGGAGCTGCTGGAGCGGGTGGGCATCGATCCCTCCCGCTACGGCAGCTATCCCCACGAATTCAGCGGCGGCATGCGTCAGCGCCTGGCGATCGCCCTGGCCCTGGCCCTCAGCCCCCCCCTGGTGATCGCCGATGAACCCACCACCAGCCTGGATGTGGCGGTGGCGGGCCAGGTAATGGCCGAGCTGGCCGGCCTGTGTGAGGAATCCGGCAGCGCCCTGCTCCTGATCAGCCACGACCTCGCCATGGCCGGCCGCTGGTGCGAGCGGATCGCCGTGCTCGATGGTGGTCGGCTGGTGGAGGAGGCCCCCAGCCACACCCTGCTCACCACTCCCCGCTCGCCCCTGGCCCAACGGCTGGTGGGGGCGGCCCGTCTGCGGGAGGGGGGCGTGGCCGAAGCGGCGCCGGAGCGACCGCTGCTGCTGGAGATCGACGAACTGCGCAGCTGGCACCCCCTACCCTCGCCGCCCTGGCAGCCGCGCTGGCTCAAGGCGGTGGATGGGGTGAGCCTGAGCCTCCAGGAGGGCGAAACGGTGGGTCTGGTGGGGGCTTCCGGTTGCGGCAAGAGCAGCCTCTGCCGCGCCCTGATCGGCCTGGCCCCGGTGCGGGGCGGATCCGTGCGGCTGGAGGGCCGCGACCTGCGGAGCCTGAAGGGCGCCGAGCTGCGCCGGGCTCGCCGCCGCATCCAGATGGTGTTCCAGGATCCGCTGGCCTGCCTCAATCCCCAGATGACCGTGGGGGAAGCGGTGGCCGACCCGCTCCTGATCCATGGCCTGGCCAGCCATGCCGAGGCCCGCGAACGGGCCCGGGCCCTGCTGGCGGCGGTGGGCCTAGAGCCCCCGGAGAACTTTGAGCAGCGCCTGCCCCGCCAGCTCTCTGGCGGCCAGCAGCAGCGCGTTGCGATCGCCCGCGCCCTGATCCTGGAGCCGAAGGTACTGCTCTGCGATGAGAGCGTGAGCATGCTCGATGCCGAGGTGCAGACCGACGTGCTCAACCTGCTGGCGGACCTGCAGCGGCGCCTGGGCCTGGGCCTGCTGTTCGTGACCCACGACCTCAACGTGGCCAGCGGCTTCTGCCACAGGGTGATCGTGCTGGAGGGAGGCCGGATCGTGGAGCAGGGCCCCGGCGATCAGCTGATGCGCCATCCCCGGGCCGCAATCACCCGCACCCTGGTAGAGGCCTGTCCGCGGCTGCCGGCGCTGGTGGGAGGCTGAGCGCACAGCGAGCGCCCCCGGCGGCTCGGCACGGCGGGGCGGCCGATCCATCGGGGCGGGTGATGGTTCGGACCTGGTGATGCTGGGGTCCAGGTGATGCTGAGGGTTAGGTGATGTTGGGGCCCGCTGAGCGCCAAGGGGGGCAGGATCAACCCGCCCCTGGCACCCCAGGGGCAGGGGCATCGGAGCCCCGCAGCACCCGCAGCAAGGTGACGAACCGTTCCGGCAGCGGCGCCTCCAGCACCAGCCGCTCACCGCTGATCGGGTGGTCCAGGCCGAGCTGCACCGCATGCAGGGCCTGTCCCGGCAATTCCACCGGCAGATGGCGGCAGCGGCTGTAGGTGGCATCTCCCACGATCGGGTGGCCGATGTAGGCGCAGTGCACCCGGATCTGGTGGGTGCGGCCGGTGTCGAGCTTGAAGCGCAGCAGCGAATAGGCGCCGAGCCGCTCGATCAGACGCCAGTGGGTGCATGCGTGGCGGCCGGAATCGTCCTGCACCACCGCATACTTCTTGCGATCGACCGGGTGACGGCCGATGGCGCCGATGATCGTGCCGGCATCGCCGGCGGGGGCGCCGTGGACCACCGCCAGGTACTCGCGGGAGGCGATCCGCTTCTGGATCTGCACTTGGAGCTTCACCAGCGCCTCCTGGCTCTTGGCGATCACGATGCAGCCTGTGGTGTCCTTGTCGAGCCGGTGCACGATGCCGGGGCGCATCTCACCACCGATACCGGGCAGGTCTGGGCAGTGGTGCAACAGGCCATTCACCAGGGTGCCGTCCTTGTTTCCCGGGGCCGGATGCACGGTGAGGCCGGCCGGTTTGTTGATCACGATCAGATGCTCGTCCTCGAACAGCACATCGAGCGGGATCGGCTGGGCCACCAGGTAAGGCAGGGGCTCAGGCGGCGGCATCCACAGCTGCACCGCATCCCCCTGGCGCAGAGGCGTCTTGGCCCGGCCGGTGACCCCGTTCACCCGCACGTAGCCGGCCTCGATGAACTTCTGGATGCGGGCCCGGCTCTGCTCCGGCCGCTGGGCCACCAGCCAGCGGTCCAGCCGCATCGGCAGGGGCTTGGGGTAGTGGAGCGTGAGCAGTTCGCCTTCGCCTTCGCCAAAGCTGGACATGGCGGGCGACGGAGACGGCATCAATGCCTCCAGATTAAAGATGGGGTCTGCGGGAGCTCGGAATCCCTGGCCGAGGATGCTGAGGCCGACAGGCTGGACCAACCGGCCCCGAAGCGACCCCGATGCGACAAGGTTACGGGTCAGGGCCTTCACCCTGAACGCCGCTCCAGCCAAGGCAATCGACGGTGGGCTTCCATGCAGCTCGGCCTGTAGGCCCGACCCCTACCGATCTCCGTGCCTAGGGATTCACCATGGGCAAGCCATTCACCCCCAAGCAGTAACAGCGAGTCCACAAATACTAGCGCGGCTACGCCTACCTGCTGATCGTGGTTTCGCCGGAGGCTCTGGTGCAGCCCCTGGCCCTGAACTGGCCGCCTCTCAGCTCACTGAATTCCATCAGCATGGCCATGGCGAAGATGATCTTTCTGATCCAAAATTCAATGCTCCATGCTCATAAACGCTGACCTTATAGCCTGGGTTCGAACGTGATTAATATCGAGGTGATCTCGTTGGTCGGCATGGCGCATAAGTCCGAGGCACCAGTTTCCTGCTGATCAGCTATTGGGGTGCCTTCCTTCTGCACAGCCTGATCATCTGGCAACCCGGGGCCAATGCGGTGAAGCGTCCGGGCAGTCTCGGCATCCATGTCGGCTGCCTGGCCATCGCCATCATGGGCCAGCTCTAGGTGGCCATGCTGATCGACCTGATCCCGGGACGCTTCAACCTGAGCAAGCGGCACCGAACTCAGTGCCCCCCTGCCCTTCCACTGATGCCGAGCATCCCTGAGCCCATGTCCATGAATAGCGCCGCCGGTCTCTCCCCCGCCGCGGCCCGGCTGGAGCGGATCAGCACCCTGGCCTTCATCAGCGTGAGCGTGGGCCTGGCGATCCTGATGCTCACGGCTTCTGATCGCCCGGGCGCTGAGCGCCTGAAGCAAGGGCGGCGGGCAGCTCCAGGGCGATCGGCCCAAGCAGGGAACGCCGGAAATCATCGAGCACTCGCTGGGCCATCCGCAGCGTGTCGCCGCTGGTGTGCCGAGCCGCCGCCGCCGACAACCAGGCATGGGCATCGGGTGAGGCTGGCATCGCCGGAGCCTGAGACAACATCAAAAGTGAAGACTCCTGGGGAGGCAGGCCACCCTCTGCTGCAACGGCTGCTGCAACGGCGGCGGCCCCGATGGCATCCGGCAACGGGATGAGGGCCATGCCGTAGCGCCGCTCCAGCAGCCGGGGCTCGACCCCGGCGGCATCCAGGGGCTCCAGGGCTGCCAGCAAGCGCACAAAGGCCAGGGCCACCGCCTCGGTGTCGTAGGCGGCCTGGCCGATGTCGTCGCAGAGAGCCAGGCGCAGGGCTGCCTGCTGGTTGTCGAGCCGGGGGGGGAGCACACCTGGGGCATCGAGCAGGTCGAGGTCCTGGCCCAGCCGCACCCAGCGCAGGCTGCGGGTCACGCCGGCCTTGCGGGCGCTCTCCACCACCTTCTGGCGCACCAGCCGGTTGATCAGCGCCGACTTGCCCACATTCGGGAAGCCGAGCATCAGGGCCCGCACCGGCCTGGGTTTCATGCCCCGGCCCCTGCGGCGGGCATTGAGGGCCTCACCGGCGCGGATCGCCGCCTGCTGCAGCTGCTTCACCCCCGTGCCGGCCTTGGCGTCACACCACCAGGGGGTCTGGCCGTGCTGGCGAAACCAACCATCCCAGGC
>Ga0209299_1000383_pt1 | contig 24774 bp, 18 predicted proteins | sample S_140806_MF_Meta_FD_187326 | JGI IMG/M metagenome (GOLD analysis project Ga0209299, IMG submission 187326) | Freshwater microbial communities from Lake Simoncouche, Canada to study carbon cycling - S_140806_MF_MetaG (SPAdes) (version 2) | ecosystem: Environmental > Aquatic > Freshwater > Lake ...
AGGTGAAGTGCACCGTGATCTTCCGGGGCCGTGAGATCCAGCACACCGCCCTGGCCGAAGTCCTGCTGCTGCGCATGGCCAAGGACCTTGAGGAGAATGCCGAGATCCAGCAGCATCCCAAGCGGGAAGGCCGCAACATGATCATGTTCCTGAGTCCCCGAAAGCAGGCGGTGGGCAAACCCGCTGCCAAATCAGCCGCTGCAGCCCCAGTTCCCATCTCTACCCAGGGCTGAAGCCAGCCCACCCGCCTGATCCGCAATGCGGCACGGGGGGCCATGAGAGCTGTCTGGCGTCGGATCCGCCTTCCGAACCATCGGAGCGGCCTGCCGTGTCGGCCTGGGACCGTCAGCTGTTGACCAGCATCTCGGCGAAGAGGTTGAGCATGGCGCTCCAGCCCTGGCGAGCTCCCTCGGGGTTGAAGTCGGCTCGGGCCTCGCAGAGGTAGCCATGGCCAGCCCCGGGCGCCACGATCAGCCGGTGGCGACCCCCGGGCTCCCGGGCCGGGCTGCCCCCGTTGGCGGCGGTAAGGGCCGCCTCAATAGCGGCAACCTCCTCGGGTGGCATGAGCGGATCGGCTCCGCCACAGAAGCACCACAAACGGCCGGGAATGGCCTCCACGAGCTCCAGGCTGGGGGGACCGCCGCCGGGACGGAAACTCGCCACCCGCGCCCCGTAGAAGTCGCAGGTGGCGGCAAAACAGGGCAGGGTCGCGGCGATCAGGGCCAGGTGGCCCCCGAAGCAGAACCCCACACAACCGAGCCGATCAGTGCCATGGCGCTGCCGCAGCCAGGCCGCCGCCGCCGCCGCATCGGCGAGCAGCTGGTCCGCGGTCACCTGATCACGTTGCTCACGGCCCAGGGCCAGGCCCTCGGCGTCGTAGCCCAGATCCAGGGCCGGAGCGGTGCGCGAGAAGGTGCTGATCGCCAGGGCGCCATAGCCCTCCCCCGCCAGCCGGTCCGCCACGCTGCGCACCCAGGCGTTCACCCCGAACACCTCCGGCAGCACCAGCACCGCGCCGCGCGGCTCGCCCTCGGCGGGCCGGGCCCACCAAGCCGGCATGGCCGCCTCGGGAACGCCGGCGACGGCGCCCACCGGAACCGTGACCCATTCGGCCCGGATGGGACCCCGGGGGGCAGGTATGTGAGCCATCGCACGGCATCGAGCTGAGGATTCCCATCCTGCGCCGCTGGGAGGCAACGCCACTTGCGACGACCGCCAGCACAAGCGTCCGTAAGGGGGCTGGGGGCTGGCGGGGGATAGCAGCACCCCAGGGCCAGCCGGCGGAGAGTCCACCCCAAGGGCCAACCGCCGCATCAGGGCTGGGCCGCCTGGCACACCCCGGCACATGGCGTTATGCCAACGGAACAATTGTCACCGGGTCCAAAGCTCCTTAGGGTGGCCGGCAGTTGATCTGGCCCACCCCGGCGTGCGATTCCACATCCAGCAGGAAAGCGACATTCCGGCTTCAACCCAGCTGTACAACCAGATCTGCTTCGCGATCGCGGCCCGTCACTACCCGCCGGGCCATCGCCTGCCGAGCACCCGCCAGCTGGCCATGCAGACCGGCCTGCATCGCAACACGATCAGCAAGGTCTACCGCCAGCTCGAAACCGATGGCGTGGTGGAGGCCATGGCGGGTTCGGGCATCTACGTGCGAGACCAGCAGAAGCCCCGCGAGCTCAAGCCACCCCCGGGCCTGCGCAGCAAGGCCATGCCCGACATCGACCGGGAGGTGCGCCAGAGCGTGGATGGACTGCTCAATGCCGGTTGCACCCTGCAGCAGGCCCGTGAGCTGCTCACCCGCGAAATCGACTGGCGCCTCCGCTGCGGCGCCCGAGTGCTGGTAAGCACCCCCCGCGAAGACATCGGAGCCTCGATGCTGATCGCCGAGGAACTCGCCCCCAGCCTGGAGGTGCCGGTGGAAGTGGTGCCGATGGAGGAGCTCGAATCGGTGCTGGAGAGCTCCAGCAAGGGCACGGTGGTCACCAGCCGCTATTTCCTGCAGCCCGTGGAGGCGATTGCCCAGCGCCACGGCGTACGGGCCGTGCCGGTGGACCTCAACGACTTTCGCCACGAACTCGACCTGCTCAAGGAGCTGCGTCAAGGCAGCTGTGTGGGGCTGGTGAGCATCAGTCCCGGCATCCTGCGGGCCGCGGAGGTGATCCTCCACTCGATGCGCGGCAACGAACTGCTGGTGATGACCGCCAATCCAGACACCGGCAGCCGCCTACTGGCGCTGCTCCGCGCCGCCAGCCATGTGCTGTGCGACCGCCCCAGCCTTCCCCTGGTGGAGCAGACCCTGCGCCAGAATCGCGCCCAACTGATGCGTCTGCCGGTGGTGCACTGTGCCCAGAGCTATCTGGGCACCGCCACAATCGATCAGCTGCGCAAGGAGATCGGGCTCCTGACCGGCTGAGGCCCCTCGCATGCTCGACACGATCAGGGCCCAGCTGGCCACCATTAAGGAACGGGACCCGGCGGCGCGCAGTTCACTGGAAATCCTGCTCTGCTACCCAGGCCTGCACGCCTTGGCGCTGCATCGACTGAGCAACCGCCTCTGGCGCCTGGATCTGCCCCTGCTGCCTCGCCTGATCAGCCAATTCGGACGCTGGATCACCGGCATCGAGATTCACCCCGGCGCCCGTATCGGCAAAGGGGTGTTCATCGACCACGGAATGGGGGTCGTGATCGGCGAGACGGCCGTGGTGGGAGACAACTGCCTGCTCTATCAGGGCGTAACCCTCGGTGGCACGGGCAAGATCCACGGCAAACGGCACCCAACGCTGGAAAACAACGTGGTTGTGGGCGCAGGCGCAAAAGTGCTTGGCGCAATCACGGTGGGAGCCAACACACGGATCGGAGCAGGCTCGGTGCTGCTGCGCAATGTCGACGCCGACAGCACCGTGGTTGGGATCCCGGGTCGGGTGATCCACCAGTCGGGGGTGAAAATCGACCCACTAGCCCACTCGGCCCTACCTGACGCAGAAGCCAGGGTGATCCGAAACTTGATGGAGCGGATCAACACCCTCGAGAGCGAACTGGCGCGCACCCAGGCCTGCCTGAGAGAGGTAGCGGCGGGAAGACCGCTGATGGAGGCCTGTGGGGGCAAGGCGCAGAACCTGAGAGACCGAGAGATCATGGAGTTTCTGGGTGAAGCTCAGGCGGGCGGAGACTATAGTGAGTGATAGCTAGCATCCCCAAGCTGTCATGCATGTAAGCATTGGTGATTACCATCTTAACAACAACAACACATATGGGCCTCCCTGTCTAGTGCCAAGTCCGAGCCTGGAAAAAGCATTCGACTTTCGACACTACCACCACAAAGACACAAGCGGCGCTTCAAGCGACCCAAAGACATGTGCCATCCATATTCATGGGTACCACATGGATGGACTATGGGAAATCATCGATAAACTAAAGGGCAGATCAAGTGATTTCGATCTTTTGATTACCACAAACTGCCTCGAAAAAAGGGAAGCCATTTGCGAGCACCTAAAAAAAAATACCTTGAACAGTGGTGCTCGCAATTGGCAGGTGATTCAGACAGAAGATCGAGGTCGCAATATTGGACCATTGCTAATTGATCTTTTTGATCGGATCGCAGGTTATGAATGTGTGCTCCACATACACACAAAAAAATCAGAGCATTGGGACTCTGGAAGCACGACATGGATAAAAGACCTACACAAGAAACTCATAGGTAGTGCTGAGTTAATCAGTGACATAAGAAGCGCCTTTCACTCAGATCCAGAGCTCGGCCTACTAATTCCGCAACCAAGTGAAGTCATCCGCCCCTGGGTACATTGGGGACAGAATTTCTCGGTCGCCAAGATGATTTTGCAAGGAATGAACCATGGTCTGAATCTGCATATTGATGCCCCTTTAGTCTTTCCTGTCGGGATGATGTTCTGGTTTCGCCCGAACGCGCTTGCCAAGCTAAGCGAGGCGTGTCGAAAGATGCACCCGCTCCCACTTGAACCGGTGCCATTAGATGGCTCCCCGCTGCATGCCATCGAACGGGTGGTTGCCCATAGTTGCGAAGCCAGTGGGTATCGGTGGCAGTTGATCTGCGATGAAAAGCCCAATGATGAAGGGCAGTATCAACACAAACCCCCAAGTGTTCTTATCCCTCTAACTGAAACCTACATTCAAGCCAGCAGCATGCTTGGAGTTGAAATGCGTAGATTACAGGCTGACATGAAACAAGCCGGGCAAGAACATAAGCAAACAGCCGCAAGACTACAAGATGAGGAACGCAAACACAGACAGACGGCCACAAGACTAGAAGACGAGGAGCGCAAACACAAACAAACAGCAGCAAGACTGGAAGAAACGGAAAAACTACGGGCTTCCCTAGAGGAAGACCACGCGCAAGCTCTCATAACCTTGGATGAAGTCCGCAACGAAAGCCATCAAAACTGGCTCATCGCCATGGAGATTGTAAATTCCAGGATCTGGCATAGCACAAAGTTCATACGCAAGATAAAAGACGGATTTAGGCAAAAGCAAACACTTCCACATGGGATGAACGGATCACCCCAAGCCATTCCTCATGCCGCCGAAACGAGCAGTCATTCGATTCAGCCAACAAAGACAACTCCCGAAACGGATCAAACAAGTTACGGCCAATGGCTCAAAGAGCACTTGGAACAAGACTGGAAATTAAATCAAGATCTGATCCGGCAATCGAACAAGTCAAACCATAACGAGAACAAAGACGGCACAAAAGTTATCATAATAGACTGGAAATGCCCAGAAATTGATAAAGACTCTGGCTCGCACCGCATGGATGCAATCATTCGGATCATGCTAGAACTAGGCGTCAATATAAGTTTTGTCAGCCAAGCCGTAAATCAAGAGGAAAACTATATCACTCGACTTCAGGAAGCAGGAATAAATATATACTTAGGGATCGATGTAGCCACAAAGCATCTCGCAGAAGAAGGGCAGTCCTATGAATACGTTTACTTGGCAAGACCAAAAACAGCAGAAGCTTTTATTCCATTCGTTCAGCTCTATTGCACGAAGGCGAAGCTTATCTACGACACAGTAGATTTACATTACGTCAGAATGAGGCGTGCCATGGAAATTTCTTCAGACGAATCGGAAGCAAAGCACGATTCACCAATGGAATCGCCAGAATGTTACTACGCGAGAGAACTCATAATCTCAAAAGCATCGGACAGAGTAGTTGTAGTTTCAGATGAGGAAATGAGGCTTCTTAGTGAAGAGGACGCAACGCTGGAGATCGTAACCATCCCTAATATCCACACCGTCTCTGAGCTCACACCTGGGTTTGGAGAACGGAACGGACTCTTATTTATCGGAGGATTTGATCACCAGCCGAATAAAGACGCTATGATATATTTCTGCAGTGAGATACTTCCACAAATCGTCAGAATTCTAGATGGGATCAAGATTACAATTGTCGGGAGCAACATGCCGTATGAGATTTCAATGCTCCAGAGTGAGTATGTCAGACCATTAGGATATGTTGAAGATCTCGAGCCAGTCCTTGACGAAGCCCGAATCTTTGTGGCTCCCTTGCGCTACGGTGCAGGAATGAAAGGCAAAGTTGGTCTTAGCATGTCCCATGGGCTCCCGGTGGTGGGGACCAGTATCGCAGCCGAAGGATTTGGCTTTGGTGATGGCAAAGAGATGCTAATCACTGATAGTCCATCCCAATTTGCTGAGTACACAATCAACCTTTATCGCAACGAAATACTATGGAATGAATTGTCCAAGCACGGCAAGAACTTTATCAAAAACCATTACTCGCCTTCCATAACAAAAAATCGAATTGCAAGACTATTCGACGCCGATACATACAGCAAGAAGGTACTTAATAATGCCCAATAAGAAGGTTTTAGTGGTTGGTGTAGCGCTCTCTGACAAACCAAACCACGCCGTTTCAATCATGGACGGGCTGGCCAAAAGCGTGGATTGGGAAATAGATCAAAAATGGCATGTTATTGGGGAAAAAATCCTGCCAAGAACTACGCATATCATTAGCAGTTCGCAAAATAGAGAAGAAAAGTTCATGATCTTAAACAGGATAACAAAAGAAGTTGACCTGCCTTCGTACGAATACTTATTCGTATTTGACGATGACGTTGAAATACCCCACAACTTTATTGATAGGTATCTTCATATTGCTAGGAGAAGGAGGTATTCGCTGTCGCAACCGGCAAGAACCCATACAAGCTACATCGACCATTACTTTGTGTCCCAGTTGTTAGGAATTGAATCAAGACGGACTAACTTTGTGGAGATTGGTCCCGTCACATGTATACACAGATCGGCCTACCTTCACCTGCTTCCATTTGATTTAAGCGCACCAATGGGCTGGGGCTTGGACTTTTGCTGGCCAATCATCCTAAATCGACATAAACTTAAAATGGGAATTGTAGACCAGGTCCCAATCGAGCATTCGCTGAGGAAACCAGTGACTTATTACAACTATGATGAAACCGAAGCACGAATGCGCCATTTTCTTGCAAAAACTCCTCACATTAGTCATCAGGCCGCTTTCAGCGCAGTAGAAACCTATTGCCTTGTAGAAAGCAACAAACTCAACATGGCACAAACGGAGCACAGTTAAATGTCGCATAAGATATCAGTAGTTCTCACAACATTCAATCGGGCTCAGTTCCTCGAAAAGGCATTAATTTCATTGGCTTGCCAGACTCTAGCCAAAGAAACGTATGAAGTTATTGTTATTGATGATGGTTCCTCAGATAAGACAAGGGAAGTGATTAAGTTAATAGATCCGATTCTACCCGTCAAATATTCGTACCAGCAGAACTCCGGCTTGGCTTCCGCCAAGAATCACGGCTTATTTTTAGCAAGCAGCGACATTGTTCTCTTTTTAGATGATGACGATATTTCTGACTCTAATCTAATTGAAGAACATCTAATTGCACACCGCGCTAACCCGAGTCCCTATACCATAATTCTAGGAAAAACAAATATATCCTCAGGCCTCCGAGCAGATCCATTGATGAATTATGTTACCAAAAAAGATCCGATGTTATTCAGCTATCAAGGCTTGAGCCATCGTGACGTTCTCAATTATGAGTACTTTTGGGGTGGGCGGACTTCCTGCAAACGCGAACTACTCCTAAAAGAAGGGGTATTCAATCCTCTCTTTAGATTCGGTTATGAGGATATCGAACTAGGATACAGACTAAATCAAAAGCTTGACATCAAAGTTGTCTACTGGGAGCACGCAGTTAATACCATGATTCGACAAATTAGCCTACCATCATTTATTAGTCGCTGTCTGAAACAAGGAGAATCTGCTTGGCGTTACCTTGAAATGCACAACATGGATGAAACGATAAAGCGATATCTTAACCGCAACAAGTTGCTTGAAGACGTAGAGATTATGAATGCGGCTTACGATGCATCGATTCTTTCAGCGGCAAAGCTAGAGGCTTCAATAAGAACTGCTCTCGATATGTCTTATCAGGTTTCAGACGATTGGCAGAGAGCAATGGAAATGGCATACTACAGAGCATTCCGTGCAGCAATGAGTAGAGGCATTAAAAGCGCAATGAATACACGACGAAAGCCATTAGACATCTGAAAGTATCAGTAAGTGACAATATTAACTGTAAAAGTGACAACAACACAAGAAAATTAACAAGACAATTGAGGCAATAGATATACAATAGAAACAGAACTCAAACTAAGAACGGCAAATGCTTGCGTTGGCGGTCCAAAACCAACAAAGCAATACAGATCCCAACAATATTTACAGCAAGTATAATGAGCGATTGTCCGAGCTTCAATTCTCCTTTTAGCAGCGCATGGCGGAATGGGCTCAAAACACGATAAAAGGGATTGAAATCAGCGGTCCAACCTAAGTTACCGAGATTCTTTTTGTCATAAAGCACCGGCGAGAGCAAGAAGACAAGTTGAATGACGATTGGCACGAGCTGAAATAAATCGCGATATCGGACACCTAGCAAGCAAAGAAGCAAAGGAATCCAGTAAATAAACAGGACGAGGTTAATCAGAGGTAGAATACCAGCAACAATCATATTAAGAAAAAGGCTAGATTGATAAAAGGATAGAACGAGGATAACAAGGAAAAAAGACTGCAAAAAAGACTGAACCTGAAAGGCCCATTCCTCAAGTGAATAGAAAACAGGATTAAGGTTGGTATTTTTTAGGTGACCTGCGTTGTATTCAAACAAACTTGGAGCAGAGCTTACGGATGCTGCAATAGCATTCCAGATCACCAATCCGGTGCCCAAGTAAACAACATAATGGTTGAAATCCTCCACCTTGAAAACCGTGCCGTAAACCACTGCCAATGCACCAATGGAGAGAAGGTTGGAGAAGCCAAGCCAGAAGCTTCCCAGCGCCGTGCGAGCAAAACGGGCTCTGGTGCGAGCTGTTGCCGTGAACCACCAAGCCCGGCGAGAAGCCCAGGCATAACGAAGCAACCTAAATAAAGCGTTCATTGTAAAAAGCTAAAGCCTCCTCCAGAGGAGCATCGCATACAATCTCACCTTGATGGAACACCAGGCCTCGCGTACAGAACTGACGCAAAAGCTCATTGGCATGACTTGCAAGCAACAAGGTACCAGCCGCACCGATGAAGTCTTCCATGCGACGTTGGGCCCGTTCAAAGAAACGGGCGTCGCCAGCACCAAAGCCTTCATCTAAAGCCAGGCAATCGTGCTGGGTTGCCGTGAGCATCGAAAAGAGCAATCGTGCACCCATTCCTTCACTGTAGCCCTTCATCGGAAGATGGATGAAATCACCAAGCCCGGAAAAATCAATAACATCCTCAATAAAATCATCAAAGCCACGCAAGTTGCCATGCATCAATAGATAGTGGCCCTTTGCTGCCTGCATACCGCTGAGGTCAGGACTAGTGATGAAACTCTTCTGGATCATCGGATAGACAGGGCAATGGGCACGAAACATGCCACTTGAAGGCTGGTAAATACCGGAGACCAGCCGGAGAAAGGTAGACTTACCAGCTCCATTATGGCCGATTAACGCAACCCTTTCGCCGTGCCGAATAGTACAGGTAATGCCGCGAAGCGCCTCGATTTCGGCACCTGATCCAACCTTACGCAACGAGCCTCCGGTGACCGAACGAATCAAAGCCTTCTTGAGACTCCTGGTTTCCATGGTGAGCACTGGAATGCGCAACCAAACATCGCGCAACTCCAAAACGGGGTCACGGTTCACCGGATTATCCTCCGCACCAAGGACAGCATTGGATGACTGATAAGCATACTTTCCCCTGAAAGACTGTTGGCTAGCCATTAGACAACGACCTGCTCGGGGCTGGGAGCAGGTTGAAACATGAACATCGAATAGATCACATTACGGCGCATCTGAATCATCATATCGAGGAACATATCATAGCCCTCATTTTTGTATTCAATCAAGGGGTCCTTCTGGCCGTAGCTCCGCAGCCCAACCGATTCACGCAGAGCATCCATCGCTTGCAGATGCTCTCGCCAGAGGGTGTCGATCTGCTGCAGGATGAAGAAGCGCTCGGCTTCCCGCATTAATCCTGGGCGGGCCTGCTCTACTTGGCCCTCCTTGATGTCGTAGGCGTTGCGCATCTGCTCCTGCAAGAATGCCTTGAGTTCTTCGAGAGTGAGACCCTGTAACTGCTGGGGCTTGAGATCCTCGAGCAGATAGACGAACTCCTTGGACTTGCTTACGACCTGCTCTAGATCCCACTCTTCGGGTGGCAGATCGGGATTCACATAGGCATCCACGATATCATTAATCGTGCGCTCTCCATAGCCAATCACCTGCTGCTTCAAGCCTCGACCCTCTAGAACACGGCGACGCTCTGCATAGACAGCCTTGCGCTGGTTATTCATCACTTCATCGTATTCAAACACCTGCTTACGAATGTCGTAGTAGTACGTTTCCACCTTCTTCTGCGCCCCTTCAAGCGAGCGGTTCAACATGCCAGACTCTATCGGCATGTCGTCCTCCACCCGGAAGGCGTTCATCAAACCAGCAACCCTTTCACCCCCAAAGATGCGAAGCAGGTTGTCCTCAAGTGAAAGGAAGAAACGGGTACTGCCAGGGTCACCCTGTCGACCAGAACGGCCACGGAGCTGGTTGTCAACCCGTCGAGACTCGTGACGCTCGGTTCCGATCACATGCAGACCGCCCGCCTGCCGGACCTGCTCCTCCTCCTGTTTTACAACTTGATCATATTCCGCCTTAACCTGGCCAATCACCTCTCGAATGCGCTGGATCTGGGGATCGGTTGTGGGGGCCTTTTCGGCTGCCTGGGCAATGCGATCCTCGAGTTCCAGCACCGTGAGCGCCCTGTCACCCCAAGCCTCCACAAGATGACGGCTCAGCTGGCTTAGAGAGTCCTCGGTGACCTGCAGGAGGGCACAGGGATAAAGGGTGCCGAGCGCCCTTGCTTCACTGGGGGCTTTGTAGGGATCAGGGGCTGGATCAGCAAAACCGCCACCGCCGGAGGGCAGGCGCTGGGGAACCGGCGGCAGATGGCCGCCATCCTCAGGGCGTACGAGACGGGGTAGCAGCACCTCGCGCAACTTCAAACGCGCCATATAGTCGCTGTTACCACCCAAGATAATATCGGTGCCGCGGCCTGCCATGTTCGTGGCGATCGTCACCGCACCGGCCCGGCCAGCCTGGGCAACGATCTCCGCTTCCCGTTCGACGTTCTCTGGCTTGGCATTGAGAAGGTTATGGGGCACCTGCTGTTCAGCGAGAAGAGCGGAGAGCAGCTCAGATTTCTCAACGCTGGTCGTACCCACCAGCACCGGCCTGCCACCGGAATGAATCTGGGCCGTTTCAGCTGCAACGGCCTGCCACTTGGCCGCCTCATTCTTGTAAACTTGATCGGTCCAGTCGGCACGAGAGCGAGTCCGGTTGGTGGGAACAACGGTAACTTCGAGCTTGTAGGTTTTCTCGAATTCAACTTCCTCGGTTTTGGCCGTACCGGTCATGCCGGCAAGACGTGGATAAAGCAAAAAGAAGTTTTGATATGTGATGCTGGCCAAGGTCTGGGTTTCAGGCTGAATCTCCAGCCCCTCCTTGGCTTCCACCGCCTGGTGCAAGCCATCACTCCAGCGCCGACCGGGCATCACGCGGCCGGTGAATTCATCCACAATCACGGCATCACCGGAGCGAACGATGTAGTTCACATCCTTCACGAATAGTTCCTTAGCCTTGAGAGCATTCAGGATGAAATGGGCCCAGGGATCGGCTGAGTTGTAGAGATCATCCACCCCCAGCAAGCGCTCAGCGACGGCGTAACCCTCATCGGTGAGGGTTACATTGCGCTGTTTCTCATCAACCTCGTAATCACCCTCCGGATCGATACCATCCTTGCCCATTTCAGCGGCGCGAGCTAGCTGCTCAGCAACTTCATAGGCGCGGCGATACTTCTCTTGAGGACGCTCAATCTGACCCGAAATAATCAAGGGAGTACGCGCCTCGTCGACGAGAATGGAATCCACCTCATCGATCACACAATAATGAAAATCGCGTTGCACAACCTCGGCAATATCGGTTGCCATATTGTCGCGAAGATAGTCGAATCCCAGCTCAGAGTTAGTGGCATAGGTGATATCACACGCATAATTACTCTGCCGTTCTGCTGGCGCCATATCCTGCTGAATCAGGCCAACCGATAGACCCAAGAAGCGATGGATCTGGCCCATCCACTCGGCGTCCCGACGCGCCAAATAGTCATTCACCGTCACGACATGGACCCCACGGCCAGTGAGGGCGTTGAGGTAAGCCGGTAGGGTGGCGACCAAGGTCTTACCTTCGCCGGTCTTCATCTCAGCGATCTGCCCCTCGTGCAGCACCATCCCGCCGATCATCTGCACGTCGAAGTGGCGCATGCCGAGGACCCTCTTGCCCGCCTCCCGGACCACAGCGAAGGCCTGGGGAAGGAGTTCATCGAGAAGCTTCCGCTCTCGCGTTGAAATCATCTCAAGGCTGCCGCCCACGGAACGGGCGGTCTCGATTTTCAGGCGAAACTCCGCCGTCAGACCCCGAAGCTGATCGTCGGTGAGGGGGGCAATATCCTCCTCAAGGACATTGATGTCTGACACGAGCGGCTGGAAACGCTTCAGCTTGCGGGCATTGGGATCACCCAGCAGCAGCTTGAGCATGGGGAGGTGCAACAGGATCGAGGTGAGTAGCCTACCGAGGCGTGCGAGCTAGGGTGCATACGGCTTCCAACCCCGGCCCCTTCCATCGGGCAGTCCATGGCGTTGCCTGGCCAGCCCGCCCAGGAGCAAGCTGGTGAAGGGGATGTCGGCAAGCGGAACAACCCCATCCAGCCCTGTGGAGCCCCTTCGAGACCGGATACGACTGATCCAACACTCGGGCCTGAAACTGAGGCTGCTGTTTCGGCTTGGCGACCTCCAGACCCTGCTCAACCGAGACAGCTTCTGGGCACGGGGACGCAGTCAAAGAGATCTGCGCCGGATGCTTGCTGGCAGTCAGGCCGTTGTTAGTGCTTGGCATGGCAACGATTTGGTGGGCTTTGGACGTGCCACCAGTGATGGAGTGTTTCGGGCGGTGTTGTGGGATGTGGTGGTGGCCGCCGAACACCAGGGCCATGGGCTGGGGTCGGAGTTGGTGGCCATACTGCTGAGGAACCAGTTCGTTGCCAGGGTTGAACGGGTGTATCTGATGACAACCAACAGCGCCGGCTTTTACACAAAACTCAAATTCCACGAGCAACACGGTCAAAAGCTAATGATCCGCGAATCCGAGGCACGCTCGGCTGCGAGGAAAACACACGGAACGTGAACTGATCGGCCGCAAAAGTAGAGCGTGGCTGAGGGTTTATTCATTCGTGTTTTGTCACATTGTTAAGGCACGCTCGGTAGTCGTCACGATGAAGGCTCAGGTCGCCGAACTTCGCCATCAAAGTCTTGCGCGTTGCAATCCCCCATGAGAGAACAGAATTAAATGCATTATTATCATAAAATCCATACCCTTGAGGACCTGAGCCTAAACCCATGCAATGGGCCAACCTGCCCAAGCCATATAATTACTCAAGACCTGGCATCCAGCGATGGCCCATCCTGAACAACAAAGATTTTTCGAACAACTAGCCGTTCTCTTCCCGGAACATTTTGTAGGCCAAATCAATATTCTGGAAATCGGCAGCCAAGACATCAACGGCAGTGTTCGGAATTATTTTAAGCATGAGACAAACTATCTAGGCATTGATCTTTGCGTTGCCAAAGGCGTCGACTGGACTATACCAGGTGAATTGGTTGAACTTCCGGACCAATGGGCGAAGGTTTGCATCTCAACTGAATGCTTTGAGCATGCAGCCGCCTGGCAAAAAATCCTGATGAATATGATTCGAATAACTCAGGAGGATGGTCTACTGATTCTAAGTATTGGCGGTGACGGTCGCGCCGCCCATGGCACAATCGATTCAGACTTGATTACATCTCCTTTCACAACATCGTACTACAAGAATCTTGGTCCAAATGATATTGCAGAAAAAATCAGGCTAGGATTCTACTTTAAAAGCCATGGTTTCCAGGTCAATTCAGAGGTAAGTGACACATATTTCTGGGGAATCCGATCAGCAAATCCCGTGAACACGGCCACTGATAGCTGGCAATCACCCCTTGATCGCTTGGCACGGGCCCAAGGCCAACTCAGCCAAGCGGTGAATCGTCACAACGAGATGAAAGCACAACTTAGGCAATCAGAAAAAGCTCTAAGAACTTATACAGATAAACTTGAAAAGATCCAACTTGAGATGGAGCAAAGTCACAATTACTCAGAGGCGCTGAAGGCGTGGGCGGAATCCCTTGAGCAAGAGATGAAGGATCTTAAGAATAGCCGAAGCTGGAGGTTGACAGCACCATTCAGAAAGCTGAGAAGCTTCGATTAAATGCTCGTTTAGTCCTTGGCTTCACTAAGGGACAAAGAAGTGTTTACTCTTGAACGCTTAGCCAACGAAGCACGCGTATCTTCCTTAAAGAGATTGATGTATTGCTCAATCACAACATCAATTCTAAATTGGGTCGCGACTTTCTGGGCCAAGCGAGTTGCCTGCTGATAGCGTTCACCCTTGTCCACAAAAGTCACTAAAGCCTTGGTGACAGCATCAATCGGCACGACCCAATCATCCAGTTGCAAAACTTCGCCCGCAACTTTGCCTGATGCGGTGAGTATGTTTCGTATTTCACCGACGTCTGTAGCGATGTAAGGTTTGCCTGCAAACAAACAGTCCACGATAGTTAATGGAAAGCTTTCCGACTTGAATCGGGTCAACATGATGCCCATATCAGCGGCCGCGTAATGGCCCACAGAGTTTTCGCTGAAGCCTGCTAGATAGACAAAGTCAGGGATGCCCGATCGGCAGTATTCCTCATAGACAGCTCCATTACCAACCAGAATCAGCCTGATATCCCTGCCAGTGATGGCTCGGGCCTTCTCGACAACAGCAATCGCTTCAGCCCAACCCTTCTCTGGGATGGCTCGACTGACACAGCAGAGAACAAACGCATCCTCAGGAATACCTATCTCATGGCGCTGTATCGGTTTGATCTCAGGAGGCTCCATGCCATTGGGCAATTTGATAAAGCGTGCCCGTGAATGCTCCAAAACATCAAGTTGCACGAAGGGTCCAAGGTTCTTGTCAGCTGTATACACCCAACTTGTCACACCATGGTCAGCAGCCACCAGTTGATCCCTTGAGAAGCTAAATTCATTGCCATACTCAATCATGCCATGAAGTGAAGCAGCATGGCAAAGCAATTGATCAAAAACATCCGGCAACAAGTATGGATAACGCTGAATGTACCACTGATGGGAATTGAGAACCTCAATACCAAATTCTTCAATTAAGGCTTTGGTAGCTTGCGGATCTGCAGTTTCAACTACTGGGACATCATTACGCAAGAGTCGTCGAATACCGTTCTCCCGCACATGCAAGCCAGCGCTTAGGAAAAGCACAGAAAGGCCTAGTCTTTTAAGTTCATTGGCGAATCGAATCGGCAGGATTTCCGCTCCACCAGGATAAAACCCCATGGAGGAAACCATGATCGCAGGCACGCGCTGATTACGTTGGGCGAGGATTGCATCAAGGCCGTACCATTCGTCAAACTTTTCCTCATCTTGTTGAACATTATGATGGAAAAGCTTAAGAAAAATCTGGCGAGATTGCTCATGAATCGAAATGGGAACATCATAAAGCCTCGCCACTGTCAGACTAGCCATGCCGGCCTCGCGATAAAAAAATTCCTGCGAATAAGCAGCCTCAGCCGTGCTGCCTTGATAGCGTCGGAAATAGTTGTTGGTTGAGTCGCAAAAAGCAATTTTCCCGCCACAAATAAGATTGAGATAAAACACCCAGTCGCCAGCAACTCGCATAGCCAACCAGTGCGGATCGTCAAGCAGAGCCATCCCGGGGGGACGGCGAAATACAACACCACTAGCATTGGGTATGGTATTTTTAATCCCCAAAGCAAGATTTACCTCTCTATGCGCCGTTTCCACATGTGAATCAAGCCAACGGTGAGCACAAGGTAGGCCCAGAAGTTGATAGCGAAAACCGTCAGGCAATGGATTTTGCTCTCGATCCACGAATACCGTTTTGGCATAGGCCAGAAGAACTGACTCATCCAGGAATTCCTTAACCAAGACTTCAAGAAAGTCAGGGTCGCAATAATCATCACTTTCGGCAATCCACACCAAGTCACCCGAGGCGGCCTTGATGCCCTTTGACCACTGACGGAAAACACCACCTGAATTCTGCTCATTATATATCGTGGTTGTGATAAGTGGATATTGACGAGAGTACTCATCAAGGATCTTGCGACTGGAATCCGTGGAACAGTCGTCAAGCAGGATGACCTCAATGTTCAGATGAGTCTGACCATAGATACAATCAAGCCGCTGTTGAAGAAATTGTGAATGATTATAGTTAGGGACAATGACGGAAACTTTTGGCATGACAAGGCCGGGTTCAATCTTCATGATTGAACGAGAAATCTCATTAAGCCGACCAAAACCAAAAAGCCGATCCGGCTCCAGAATGTGCCCCTCATTCCAATTATTCCAACTATTTAAAAAGATAAATCGTCTATCAGGTGCATGAGTCTTGCGTACTTTCTCAATGGCAGTATCGAGCCATTGGCGAAAAGCAAGTAGCGTAAAACGGCTATAAACCAATGGTGGAGACGATGCATGGTCACCACTATGGCGTGCCAACGTGATGCAATGAAATGTGGAAGGGCTCGCTCTTCGGGATCGTTCAATGCCTTGTGTTGCAACAATGGAATAAGGAACAAGGCCCACTCCGCCCTTGTCAAGGGGAATAAATTCACCAGTCTCACCGGGAACAGGTTCAGCGGGTTGATCCAAGAAAGCATCAAACAAAGACTGACTGGAAATGGAAAACTCACCTGCGGACATTGCACGCGCAATGAGGTAGGGATGTTCAAGTCCTGAATCCTGTAGCTGACGCTTCAGCATCTGCACCCATGCACTCCCCTCCACACGAATCGTCTCTGGCGAGACGCCAATCAGCACAACGGGGCGCTCCTGAATTTTCACATATCGAGGATCTGCAACAACAACATCTAAACCATCAAAAACAAGCTCGCTCAACGGAAGCTGAGAGCAATTAACTTGCAAGCAAAAGCGAAAATTAATATCAAGATTAGCGCGAAACAGAGTTAACGGTGAGGGATCAGCTAGTGCGGAGCCGGAGGGATAATATTCAAAACAAAAACCAGTAACCCCATGAACTGTCGCAATCTTGGCTTGTTGTCGGAGGATGGCAGCGTCGTGGAGTTCATAAAAACCGAGTTCTGAGATTGGTTGCGGTGGCTCTGCATAGCTCACGGAAGTCGCACGACCTTCACGAAAAGCAGGCCAGTCAGGTGAAACATAAAAAGCAAGAAACTGCAGATCCGACTCAACAAGTCCAAACCAGATATCATCCTCATAACGGATCTTAAAATCCGGACGGAACGGCCTTAACTCAGCGGCACCAGCTTGAACGTAGTGGAGGAATGGATTAATTCCACTATCCCGTATATCCGGGTTGGAATCTAGATAAAAATCAGTGTCAAATTCATCCGAAGGATTTCTACCTTCGCGCCAACCTGTTTCACAGTAATGAAAGATTGGGCCGTGGGGGCCAGGCTGGAGATCAGGATACATTGAGGCATAAAACTGTTCGTCGAAAAAGCCTGATTCACGAATAATCTCGACTTCGGAACTGATTTGAGCATGATGAACTTGAGCATTGGGATGGCGCTGTTCTGCTCGACCAGTAACAATATAATGAAGAAGTGGATTTAATCCTGCTTCTAAAATATCAGGATTACTAGCTAAATAATACTGTGTGTCGAATTCGGCCGACGGGTTCCTACCCTCTCTCCAGCCATACAAACAATAATGCCATATCGGATCAGAATGACGGGCGATGAACTCTGGATAGTGGTGATGATAATAAGCGGGATCAAATAGTCCAGAATCACGTAGTGATGTCACCTCTGCAGTATATTGGCCCTTGAAAATACGTCGTCGTATCGATGCGATGGCGGCTCGACTTTTTTGCTTAACTCGCTTGAAGAGTGACCTGGGGGGCTTGAATCCTCTAGACGTGTCTTGATTTGAGAAATCAGCAGAGGATTGATTAGCCATGTTGAAAAACTCCAAGTCTGGTCGATGCTATGTCCCTCTATCAGGAACATGCACACTGTAAACCCCGTTGATCCTGAGGGATCGAGACGAACCCGCAGCAGTGGCATTCCGGTAATACATCGGGCTCACTGCTAAAGTCAATTTCATTGGGCAACGCTTGGGGTACATCACAGTGAAATCACTTCTGAAAGCTGCCATCAGCACAATGCAGAAGTTGCATGCATACTCCGGGCACTCGCCGAAAGTACTTGCTAAACGAATCGCAGGTATAGCCAGACGCGAAGGGATCTCAGGTGTGATCAATAGAAGCCTGCTCTGGTTATCTCTTAGTGGCTTCAAGCCCCGCAATCGCACGCAGTGGACGAAGCTTTACCCATACCCAGAGGCAGAGAACCAGCAAACCCTGAAGGTGTCAATTATTGTTCCGAATTACAACCACGCACCTTATCTACATCAGCGCCTAGAATCGATATATAGCCAATCCTACTCCAACACAGAAGTTATCCTTCTCGATGACTGCTCATCAGATGAAAGCAGGAGCATCCTGATTAGTTTTCGAGATCGCTATCCATCAATAACTAGGCTTCATTTCAATGAATCAAATTCCGGGGGAGTCTTTTATCAATGGGCTAGGGGTTTCGATATGGCCACTGGCGATCTTATTTGGATCGCAGAGTCGGACGATTATTGTTCAGAGAATTTTCTAAGCGAACTTGTCACCTCTTTTGCCAATCCTGCGGTCCGAATTGCATTTTGCCGAACACTATTTGTTGAAAATACAACAAACGACAGCGTTTGGAGCAGTGAAGCGTTTCTCCATGATCTCAGGCTTAATGTTTGGAAGCGGAACTTTTTGGCCTCTGCCCATGCAACGATCAAAAATGGATGGGTCGTCAAAAACATCATACCCAATGTTAGTGGGGCCGTGTTCAGGCACCCCCGCGAACTTGATCTTCTCAAAGACCCAACCTGGAAATCACTAAGGCTTTGTGGTGATTGGATTTTCTATCTGGCCATAGCAAGAGGAGGCCTAGTTGGCTACAGTCCCAAGGCGATTAATTATTATCGCCAACATGCCAGCAACACATCGGTGATGGCTCAACGTGAAGCCATCTACTATCGTGAACATAGCATCGTGAGGGAATACCTATGGCGATATTACCATCTGAATCCAGCTGATTTTGAGCGACAGCGCGAGCATCTCTATCGCCATTGGTGTATTCATCACGGACTCAGCAATAAATCCGAATTCGAACAGTACTACGGAGCTGATACTGTTGATCAACTGCAAGAGCGAAAGGCCCTGAATATTGCCATTGTAACCTACGCCTTAATTGGCGGTGGTGGTGAAACGTTGCCACTGATGCTTGCCAACCTCCTGCATCAGCGAGGCCACAGCGTGATTGTGATTAACTTTAAGCAAGCGCCTTCTGAGCCTGCTGTTCGAGACATGCTCAATCCTGACATTCCATTGCTGGATCTTGATAATCTTCGCTTGCTAGACGCCATCATACAGGACATGAGTGTGGACATCATTCATTCTCACCACGCCTGGGTTGACATGACCATAGCGGCTCTTCTCGCACACAACAAATCCACAAAACACGTGGTCACCACGCATGGAATGTACGAGATGATGACGCCAGAGCTCTATGCAAGTCTGCTTACAAACTTGAACAACGTTGATCAGTTTATCTATACAGCCGATAAGAACCTATCGCCCTTTTCCAAGGATTTTTTGGCAGTTAAACATTTTGTTCGCATCAACAACGCGGTTACCGCCGCGCCCTATTCGCCAATTGATCGCGCGGATCTCGGCATTGATCGTAAGGATTTTGTCTTGTGCATGGTAGCGAGAGGCATTGCGGACAAGGGATGGCAGGAAGCCATTGAGGCTACTCTTCTGGCAAATACTGACAGCCCACGAAAGATCCATCTGCTACTGATTGGCGACGGCGAAGAGCCAGAGCGACTGGCACCCAAGTACGCGGGTAACGAAGTGATTCATTTCTTGGGATTTCAACCGCAGGTGCGTGCCTATTTTTCCTGCGCGGATATGGGTTTTATTCCCAGTCGTTTTCAGGGAGAGAGTTTCCCCCTAGTGTTGATTGATTGCCTAATGACTGGCAAACCGGTGCTGGCCAGCAATATTGGTGAAATCAATCAGATGCTGGCAACTAACGCTGGTCTAGCTGGCTTGGTTTTTAATCTAAACAACTGGCAGATTCCGATTACAAGCCTAGCCAAGCTGATCCGTGAGATCGCCAATGATCCAACCCACTATGAATCCCTTGTGGGCAGGGTGAAGGAAGCTGCGGAAAAGTTTGATCCGAATCGCATGGTGGAAGAGTATGAACGAGTCTATTTCAACCTCATGAAGGAAGAGAACAACGTCACCATAACTTCCACCCCCACTTAGAAAAATAAAGCCAAACACTGTGAAAATTCACCAGCGTCAGCTTCCAGTTGCGGTGGTTGCCTCGTCCCCAGTGATGGACGACTGATGCTACGGGCAAATGCAAGGCACGGCCATAAGCGGCAAGCGATCGGGTGATGTCAGCATCTTCAAGATAGAGAAAGAAACGATCGTCAAATCCCCCGGCGGCCAGGTAATTCTTTGTTCGCATCAACATACAGCATCCACTGAGATAAGGAACCTCAAAAATAGAGTTGTAATCGCGATCAGCCATCACATACCATTGGTCATAGCGTCTCAGCCAGCCTGGCTTCAAAAGTTCCGGGATGAAACGCCGACTGAACAATCCCAACACAGTGGGATTTGGCTTGCAGAGCAATTGCACCACACCCTGAGGATCGACCAACTGAGGAACGGCCACAGAGACCTCTGGGTGCTCCAATAACCAATCGAGAAGCGTTTCAAAAGTTCCTTGTTGCCAGGCAAGATCAGTATTGAGAGCCCCAATCAACTCAGGCAGCGGCCCTTCAAGGCGCATTGAGGCAACAACCTGGTTGATGGCTCTGCCATAGCCGGGATTATCCTGGTTCACAAAAAAGCCGTCGGCGCCGGATCTCAACGCCTCAACCGGTTCGCCTGGGCGATGATCATTCGAAACAACGGCGTAACCAACTCGAGGAGAGAGTTGGGCCAGACATTTTGCGAGCCTGGTGACCTCCTCCTCCCTCGGGTGATACGCCACAATCACGAGCAAGGCATGCCGTTGCATCAGCCTCTCGCGGATCAAGAGGCTGAGGAGGCAGCCGTCTCTGCCATGGCGCTACCCATCCGTTCACCTCCATAGCCGGCCCGCTGACGCACCGCCTCGCACCAGTCGATGTTGGCCAAATACCAATCCACCGTGGCCCCCAGACCTTCCTCGAAGTTATGGCGTGGCTGCCAGCCCAGTTCCTGGCTGATCCGGGCCGGGTCGATGGCGTAGCGGCGGTCGTGGCCCGGCCGATCCCGCACCGGCGTGATCAGACTGCTGTGGGGGGCTCCACCGGGGAGGCGTTCGTCTAGGAGGGCACAGATCGCCTCCACCACCTGTTTGTTGGTGCGCTCGCCATGGCCGCCCACGCAGTAGCTGCGGCCGAGCTGACCCTGGGTGGCCGCCAGCAGCAACGCATCCACGTGATCCTCCACATACAGCCAGTCGCGCACGTTGGCGCCATCGCCATACAGCGGAATCGGCTCTCCCGCGGCCGCCTTCAGGATCACCACCGGGATCAGCTTCTCCGGGAACTGCCAGGGGCCGTAGTTGTTGGAGCAGTTGGTGAGCACCACCGGCAAGCCGTAGGTGTGGTGCCAGGCGTTCACCAGGTGATCGCTCGCCGCCTTGCTGGCCGAATAGGGGCTGCGGGGGTCGTAAGGGGTGCTTTCCGAGAAGCGGCCCGTAGCCCCAAGGGAGCCGAACACCTCATCGGTGCTGATGTGGTGCAGGCGGAAACCGGCCTGCCGTTCGGCCGGCAAACCCTCCCAGTGACTACGCACCGCCTGAAGCAGGTGGAAGGTGCCGGTCACATTGCTCTCGATGAAGGCGCCGGGCCCATCGATCGAGCGGTCCACATGGCTCTCTGCCGCTAGGTGCAGCACCAGATCCGGATCGGCCATCTTGAGCGCCGCCGCCGTGGCCTCCCCATCCGCCAGATCCACTTGCAGCAAATGGTGCCGCTCCGCCGCTCCCACCCCTAGGCGCTCGATGCCCGTGAGGTCGCTGGCGTACCCCATCTTGTCGAGGTTGAACACCGTGACTTGGCTGTCGCTCAGCAGACGCCGCACCATCGCTCCACCGATGAAGCCGGCGCCGCCAGTCACCAGAACGCGCTGTAAAGCTTGAGGAAGCGGTGTGCCGATCATGGCGCCTGTCGTTTTGAGGAGGCTAACCGCAGGCGATTCCAGCGCGGAAGGGTGCGCCGGCTCAGGGTCTTGCTGCGGTCAGGGCAATGGAATCCCCAAAGGGGTTGCCGAAGGGCACCCCCGATGGTGCATGATGGGTTGGTCCGGCGGACGAGGCCGGTCTGACCCCACCACCCGTAACACCGGCCCCTAGGCATTGTTCGGGATTGATTCAGTTCCAGATGGAACCGTCGTAAGTAAAGGTCAGCATTGATGCGGATGTAGCTCAGTGGTAGAGCATCTCCTTGCCAAGGAGAGGGTCGAGAGTTCGAATCTCTTCATCCGCTTGAAATCATTAAGGAAAATCTGCAATCTCGCCACCTTCATGGTTTGGATTCTTAGTCCGATTCAAGCCAGGACGTTGTGGATCACACCAACGCCTGCATCAGGCTGCCCATCTCGAGCGCCTGCATTCCGTAGCTCCAGCCCAGATTGCTCTTGATGCCGGCCCGCTCGAGCGCCTGCTGCAGGGTGTCGGTGGTGAGCACCCCGAAGATCACGGGGATGCCGGTGTCGCGGGCCACGGCAGAGACGCCCTTGCCCACCTCGGCCACCACCACATCGAAATGGGGGGTGTCGCCGCGAATCACAGCCCCCAGAGTGATCACCACCTGGTAACGGCCGCTAGCGGCGAGGCGCTGGGCCACTAAGGGGATCTCAAAGCTGCCGGGCACCCAGGCCACATCCAGCTGGCTGCTGGTGGGGGCCGTATCGATGCCGTGGCGCGAGAGGCAATCCAGGCAACCGCTCAGCAGCTTGCCGGTGACCAGATCGTTGAAACGGGCCACCACCACGGCGATCCGCAGATTGGCCGTATCGGTGAAGCGCCCTTCGAAAACCGCCAAGACCTTCAGACCACAAAGAAACTCACGCCCCAGTTGAGCAGAACGAGGGCCACCCAGGCGGCCCCGCCGATCAGGATCAGGCGGTTGGAGCGGCCGCTGTCCTCGCTGCTGGCGTACAGCACCGGGACCGCCACGATCAGCGCGAACGACATCACCACCAGGGCCAGAACGGTGAGTGTGTTGATGATCTGCATGAGGAGGTGCTGGAAGGGGTTGGCAGGCCGGCCGGACCAGGCAGTGGGAGGATTCTCACACGGCACCCCGGCCGCTCCGCAGGGGGGCAGGGGCATCCTTCACAAGTTGTGGGCTGGGGCCAGGGCTCGGGGCGGGCTCCCGAGAGTTGGACCCCACCGGTGGGGTCTCGTAGGATGGGACTCCCCCACCACCAGTGCCATGGCGGCGCCAGCCGAACAGCAGCTGTCCCTGGTTGCCGAGCTGGTGGGGTCTGGACTGCAAGGAAGTTTGTTTGCCGAGGCGGCGCCTGCGACGGGGGGAACCACTTCTGGGGGCCCTGGGCGTCGATCCATCTTTGCCGCGCCCGGCTCCCTGCAAGCGGCAGAAACCAGTGCTAACGAGGCCGAAGCACTAGACGCCGACCACCTCCTGGAGGCCGATGCGGCATCCAGGCCCCGGCAGCGGCAGGACACGGCCGCCAGGGCGCGGGGCCTGGAGGAGGAGGGGAGCGATGGGGCAGCGGGCGTAACCACAAAGCCAGGTGCCGGAGCTGCAGTCGCAGAATCCCAGCCCAAGGGGAGCGCTAGCTCTGCCGCGGGGTCCGGAGAAAGCGCGCACCCCGCCGACGAGCACCACCCCCTACCCGACGCCGACCTGCCCCGCTGGCACCACCACAGCCTGGTGGACCCGGCCGCCCTGAGCCCGGTGCTACGTCACTACGTGGAGCTCAAGGCGGCCCATCCAGAGCGGGTGCTGCTCTACCGCCTCGGCGACTTCTACGAGTTCTTCTTTGAAGACGCGCTGCTGCTCTCGCGCCTGCTGGAGCTCACCCTCACCGGCAAGGAAGGCGGCAAGGGCATCGGCCGGGTGCCGATGGCGGGCATCCCTCACCACGCCGCCGAGCGCTACTGCGCCGAACTGGTGCGCCGCGGCCTCAGCGTGGCCCTCTGCGACCAGCTCGAAACCACCCCCGCCAAGGGGGCCCTACTGCGCCGCGACATCACCCGGGTACTCACCCCCGGCACGGTGCTCGAGGAGGGCATGCTCGCCGCCCGCCGCAACAACTGGCTCTGCGCCGTGGTGCTGGGCGGCGCCGGCCGGTGGGGGCTGGCGGTGGCCGATGTGAGCACCGGCGAGTTCCGGGTCACCGAGCTGGAGGGGAGCGGCGCCCTGCACCAGGAGCTGCTGCAACTGGAGGCGGCCGAGGTGGTGTGGCCTGGACTGGAAACGGGCGTGGTGGGGTCGGCTGCGGCGATCGCCGTCGGGGGAGAAGCCAGCCCACCGGATGCTGCAGCGGCGGCGCCCGCCTGGTGCCCCGATCCCCAACGGCTCACGGCCCTGCCCCGCACCCCCTTTGAGGCCCCCCAGGCCCGGGGCCGCCTGCTGGGCCACTTCCGCCTGGGCAGCCTCGATGGCCTCGGCCTCGGTGAACTCCCCCTGGCGATGCGGGCGGCGGGCGGCCTGCTGGCCTACCTCGACACCACCCAGCCCGGGCCCACGGCGGCTGGGGCGGATTCAGCGGGGCTGGGCCTTGAGATCCCGCCCAAGGGGTCAGCCATTGCTCTACAAGCAAACAGCGCCGCCGCCGGCACCGGTCCAGGCCCGATCCCCCTGGAGATGCCCACCGTCTGGCACGCCGGCGACCAGCTGGTGCTCGATGCCCAGACCCGCCGCAACCTGGAGCTCACCCGCACCCAGCTCGGCGGCGGCCTGCACGGCTCCCTGCTCTGG
>Ga0209299_1000385_pt1 | contig 24694 bp, 19 predicted proteins | sample S_140806_MF_Meta_FD_187326 | JGI IMG/M metagenome (GOLD analysis project Ga0209299, IMG submission 187326) | Freshwater microbial communities from Lake Simoncouche, Canada to study carbon cycling - S_140806_MF_MetaG (SPAdes) (version 2) | ecosystem: Environmental > Aquatic > Freshwater > Lake ...
CAGGCGGGTCGGACTGACATCAGATTCAAGTTCGCCCAACAGCTCTTTGGCGCGCGCCACTTGGGCGGGGCGATCGATGAGACCAAAGGCGGAACAAGGCTCGCCTCCGAGCGTGATGTTCTCCGCGACCGTCAGGTCAGGGATCGGCATCAGTTCTTGGTGGATCATCGCGATGCCTGCGACCAAGGCATCATGCGGAGAGTTGAACTCAGCCCGGTGATCACGCCATTCGATGTGACCTCCGTCGGGACGATAGAGTCCCGCGAGGATCTTCATCAGGGTCGACTTACCTGCGCCGTTCTCACCCATCAGGGCGTGCACCTCGCCCGGCCGGAAGTCGACCGACGTCGGATGCAAGACGGTAAGCCCTCCGAAGTCCTTACGCAGTTCGAGGGCTCGGAGCATCGACCGGAATCAGCAACAGCCCGAACCGGGCTTGCAGGCTGACTTGTTCTGAAGGTTGGCCGGGAAGCAGACGTCTTCGGCCAGACAGGCCGTGTGGCGCATACCTAGAGAGATCACTATCTGCTTTTCCTCGAGTCGGGTGGCGATGACTGGGAAGGTCGAAAGATAGGGGGCTTCGGCTTCCACTTCGACCGGAAGATTAGTCGAGCCCAGCACGCCGGCGCCTTTGGCGAGGATTTGGGCGAACTTAGCGGCCGTGATGCGATGCTCCGTGTCGTCGGCCTGGTAGATCTGGAGTCGACAGCTGGAGTCCGTGCGTAACGTGCCGCCACAATCGACGAACTTCTTGTCGATGCGCGCGACCTCCGTCACATGGACATGCGGACTGAGGAGCGTCGTGGTAGGGAGCTCGAAACGCACGATCCGTCCATCCGCCTTATTCAAGGCCTCCACGAGCTGCTGGAGGGTGAGGGAGACGGGGGAGAGTTTCATCGGGAGGGAAGATCCTTGGCGACCTCGGCCGGCCAAGTCGTCAACGGACGGATTTCCATGCGACGGTATTCGCACTCGGCCGCCTCAGACTGGACCTGAAGCTTACCGGCCTTCAATGGGACATCTACGGTCGAACCCTTCTCCCGGTAGCGGGAGTTCAGGATGACGTTGACCGTCTTGCCGTTGAGGCGGAAGACCGCGTCACCGTTGAGCGCGAAGCATTCGATCACATTCCACTCGCCGCGGGGCTTCTCGTCGTAATCCGGGCCATGCCAGATGCGGGCGTCGGCGAAGACCGCTTTGCTCTTCGGGTCATAGATACGCTTCTTGACCGCGTCGTCGGTGCGGATCGGGGATTCGACGATCGCGCCAGCCAGAGGCCACCAGTCGCCGATATCGCCTTCCTGGACCTGCAGCTCCTGGCTGCGCATCCAGTATTTCCCCTGCGCGCCGTGTTCACCGACGCAGAAGATCAGGATGCCGTTGTCGCGGACCGCCTGAGTGCGCGGCTCCCATCTTTTCTCGCCGAAGCGCTGCTCCGTCTTGAGGTGGAAATTGTCATAGGACTTCAGCGTCGTGAGCGCACCGAAGACCTGACCCGTGATATGGAGGATGGTCTCACCATCCTGCTGGCGGGTCGTAAAGACTTTAAACGGGTCATTGTTCAGGCCGAGGACCGGATCTTCCTTAGGCTTGGCGCCCCGGACGTAGCCAGGAAGGTCGTACGCGCGATGGACCGGGCCGAGCCACTTTTCCCACTGGCTAAGCTGAGGGTCGAGCAGCGGCTGAAACGAAGACTCCGCGGCACCAGCGAAGGTGCCGAAGCACAGGATGGAAAGCAGGGCGATGCGCATAGGATCAGCGGATGTCACGCCAGAGCCAGGTCATCGCTTCGGGAAGCAGTTGGGCGCCGTGACGTCCATTGTGCGTACCTTCGCCGAGGACGAACTTGTAGTCGTACCCTTTGGCTTTCCAGGCTTCGGCCATGGCCTTGTTGGCTTCGGGCCAGACGCCGAACTCGTTGGTCAGGTCGTGCGAGCCTTCCTGCGAGAAGACGCGGATGTTCTTCTTAGGCGAGTCCATGATCATCTGCGGGTAAAGGTTGCCGCCTTTTTCGATGGGTCGGCTCGGGTCGGCGGCATGCTCACGCGCGCTGATGACGCCGCGGATATTGGTGAAGCTACCGATGGTCGTGAAGACCTTGCTGAAGGATTCCGGACGCTGCCAAGCAGCGTTGAAAGCACAGATGCCGCCCGAGGATGAGCCAGCAATACCTCGACGGAGGGGATCCTTGGAGAATTTGACGCCTTTGGATTCCGCAAGGGGGATCATCTCTTCGATGAGGAACTTCGGGTAGAGGTCGGTGACGTTATCGTATTCGAAGGAGCGGTTTGATTTGCCGAGAGGCTTGCCCTTGGCGTCCTTGGCGTTCGGCCTCTTGGGGTCCGGAATGAAGCCGGGGTTGATGAAGAGGGCAATCGTCACCGGCATCTTGCGCTGGGCGATCAGGTTATCGAAGACCGTCGGCACGCGCCACTGACCGGTGCGCGAAGAGTAGCCGATACCGTCCTGAAAGATCATCAGGCAGGCTTCGGACTTACCATCATACTGTTTTGGGACGTAGAGAGCCCACTTACGTCCGTAGCCCGGGAAGGTCTTCGAGTCGGTCATCTCGTACTCGGTGACGGTGCCCTTGGGTACGCCGTCCTTCTCCTGGGAGTCGGGGCCGAGGACGTACTGGGAGTCGTAATCGGGCTTCTTGGGTTCGGCGCCAAGCAGGCTGAGGGCCAGCAGGCACGGAAGGAGGCGGAGGAGCTTCATAGGGGTGTCCCGATATGAAACATACGAAGGGCCCGACACAAGCCCAAGCGGGGATCAGGGGGCGGGTTCTTGGCCTACTTTCTTCAGCTTCCAGATCTCAGGGAACTTCCAATGGGTCAGAGCCATCACACCGAAGGTCGCGACCCCACCGAAGACGACGGAGTTCACGGTACCGAGGAGCCGGGCGGCCAGGCCGGATTCGGCCATGCCGAGCTCGTTGGAACAACCGATGAAGACCGCCGTCACCGCCGAAACGCGTCCCATCATCTCCGGTGGAACGCTCGTCTGCAGGATGGTTTGACGGATGATGACGTTTACGGCGTCGGCGGCTCCCGCGACGAACAGGAAGATGAACGAGAAGATGAAGGCCGCGTGGAGGCTCAGCCCGAGGGCGGAGGCGAGGGTGATCGAAAGCGCGAAGCCGATGGTGCTCAGGCCGAAGACCGCGAAAGAGCCGTAGAGGGAGCGTCCGGCGTTATTCAAAGGCGGACGGACGATGAGGAAGAGCGACATCAGCACCGCGCCGACGGATGACGCCGCGCGGAGCATCCCGAAGCCGAAGGCACCCACCCCCAGCATGTCGGCAAAGATCGGGAGTAAGGCCACCGCGCCGCCGAGCAGGACGGCGAAAAGATCCATCGTGAAGGTGCCGAGCATGATACGCTGACTCAGCATGAAATCGATGCCTTGTCGGAGGCTGACGAAGATAGGCTCGGGGCGACGCGATTGCAGGGTCTGCGTCGGACGCAACGCGACGGTGAGCGCCAGCGAGGCGGCGAAGCAGAAGGTCATCGCCACGTAGGCGACGTTCTCGGCATGACCCAGGCCGTTCTTCTCGCCGAGCCAGACCATCAGGCCGGCCAGGCCGGGTCCGATGACGCAGGCGAGTTCGAACAGCGTGTTGCGCCAACGCACTCCGCCCGGGATGAGTTCGCGCGGAAGAATCTCGGCGATCAGCGCCTGACGGGCGGTGGTGAGAAAACTGCGGGCAAGGCCCCCGAAGACGATCACGCCATAGATGACTGTCAGCTGGGCCCAGCGGGAGGTCAGGAATTCGGGGATGAAGAGCAGCAGGCCGAGGGCCAGCATCACCGTGAGGGCGCCGATGGCGATGCGGCGGCGATTATTCGTGTCGGCTACATGGCCGGCGAAAAGCACAGCGCTGACGAAGGGAATCACTTCGGCCAGTCCGATAGCACCGAGGGCCAAGGCTGCGTTGGTGCCTTCGTCCTTGGTCAGACGGTAGACCTGCCAGGCGACAGCGACGTTCTGAATCTGGATGGCGAGCGTGCCCAGGACGATCGACGCGAGATAAAAGCGAAAAGACCGAGAAGCGACAGCGGAAGCGGGTGCCTGCGAGGCGTTGGACATCACCGCAACTTGTGGATGACGTGGAAGTGTTAGGCAATCACCGCTTTGACCACGTGGCCCGCGACGTCTGTCAGACGGTAGTAGCGTCCCTGGAATTTGAACGTCTGACGTTCATGGTCGACGCCGAGGAGGTGCTGCATGGTCGCATGCAGGTCGTGCACGTGGACCGGATCCTTGACGATATTATACCCAAACTCATCGGTCTGGCCATGGACATAGCCTCCCTTGACGCCGCCGCCGGCCATCCAGAGGCTGAAGCAACGTGGATGATGATCGCGTCCGTAGGTGTCCTTGGTGATCTTGCCTTGGCTATAAGCCGTCCGGCCGAATTCTCCGCCCCAGATGACCAACGTGTCTTCGAGAAGGCCACGCTGCTTGAGATCCTTGATGAGCGCGGCTGAGGCTTGGTCGGTCTGCTTGCACTGGCGCTTGATGCCTCCGGGCAGGCCGCCGTGCTGGTCCCAGCCTTGATGGAAGAGCTGCACAAAGCGCACGCCTTTCTCAATCAGACGGCGCGCTTGCAGGCAGTTGGCGGCGAAAGAGCCGGGAGACTTCACGCTCTCGCCATACATCGCCAGGGTCTCGGCGGATTCCTTCGAAAGATCGGCGACCTCGGGGACACTCGTCTGCATGCGGTAGGCCATCTCCGCCTGGGCGAGGCGGGCGTCGACCTCGGGGTCGAGCTCGGCGGCGCGCTGATCCGCGTTGAGTTTGCCGAGCGCGTCGAGCATCCCGCGACGGGCATGCGGAGAGACGCCTTCGGGGTTGGTCAGGTATAGTACGGGTTCCTTGCCGGCCTTGAACTGCACGCCTTGATGTTCCGAAGGCAGGAAGCCTGAGCCCCAGAGTCGCGAGTAAAGCGGCTGGTCCTTGGTGGCATCCTGCGAGACCAATACGATGAACGCCGGTAGGTTCTCGTTCATGCTGCCGAGGCCGTAGGAAGCCCACGCACCCATCGAAGGCCGACCAGCAACCTGATTGCCCGAACAGAAGAAGGTGATGGCGGGGTCGTGATTGATCGCCTCCGTGTGCATCGAGCGGATCACGCAGAGATCGTCGGCGACTTCGCCCGTGTGACTGAGCAGGTCGCTGTACTCGACGCCGCTCTTTCCATACTTCTGGAAATCGACGAACGAGCCCGCGAGCGGCAAGGTGGCCTGATAGCCGCTCATGCCGGTCAGGCGCTGACCCTGGCGGACGGAGTCAGGCAGCGGCTGGGTGTGTTTCTCCCGAAGCAAAGGCTTTGGGTCGAGCGTCTCGAACTGCGAAGGCCCGCCTGCCTGGAAGAGGTAGATGACCCGCTTCGCCTTGGCCGGGAAGTGCGTCCCCTTAGGGAGCGAAGCCGCTTGGGCATCACCGACGATCCCACGCATAGCCAAGGCGCCGAGGCCAAGGGCGGAGGTGCCGAGGAAGTGCCGACGCGTGTGCTGCATCAGGCTATCGTAACTGGGCTTGGCGGGGGGCATGATCAGCGAGAGGTAACGGCTGCGTCGCTCGCCAGGATGGTCGAACAGACGAGCGTGAGGGCGGCGAGGGCAGGATCGGCAGGAATCCTAGGGACCACCGGCGGAGGCGTCTGGGGCGGCTTTTTCTTCTTCGCCTTAGGGTCAGGCTTTTCTTCCATCTTCACAGGCGGAGGCGGGGGTGGCGCGAACTGGGGCGGGTTCGCCTTCTGGTTCGCGAAGAGTTCCTGGAGGGCGGCCAGCTCCGATGGCCGAGGGTCCCGTGTGCAGACATGGCGGAACGCTTCGACAATCTGATTGGAAGGTTCGGACGACGTTTTGCTCACCTTCACCGCGAGGCTCTTGGCGGCTTCGACAAAACCCGGGTTGTTCAGCAGCACCAGCGCCTGCAAAGGGGTATTCGTGTTGAGTCGCTTAGGCTGGCAGATTTCTCGCGAACCGGCATCGAAGATCAGCATATTATCCGGCGGGGCCGTGCGCTTGCGATAGGTGTAGACGCTACGACGGTTGGCGGACTCCTGCACGCTTTCGCCACCGACTTTCTCGACGAGCGTGCCTGCGGCGAGCAAGGCTTGGTCACGGACCATCTCAGCCGTCAGGCGAAGGACCGGTCCGCGGGCAAGGTACTTGTTGGAAGGGTCTTTCTCGCGTGCTTCGGCCGTCGGGGTCGAAGACTGACGGAATGTGGCGCTCAGGACGAAGCGTCGGAGCATCGCCTTGGTGTTCCAGCCGCCACGGACGAAGTCGACGGCCAGGGTGTCGAGCAACTCCGGGTGTGTCGGCAAGTCGCCTTGCATGCCGAGGTTTTCGCTCGTCGCGACGAGTCCCGCGCCGAAGACCTGAGCCCAGAGACGGTTGATGATCACACGCGAAGCCAGCGGGTTCTTAGGGTCGGTCAGCCAGCGAGCGAGACCAAGGCGGTTCTTCGGCAACGAGTCATCCCATGGGAAGATACGGGTAGGGGCGCCGGGCTCGCATGGTTTGGTGAGGTCGGGCTTATCGTACTCGCCGCGCGTCAGTACGTAGCTTTTCGGCGCGAGGCCGGAATGCTCCATCGCGAAGAAGGCCGGGGCGGCTTCTTCATGGACGGCGAGGGCACGGCGGGCTTGTTGCAAGCGTTCCCAGGCTTGGGCGTAACCCGGGTTGGCGCGGACGATGGCGTGTTCGACATGAACCGCCGCTGACAAGGAGTCGGCGGCGAGGCCATGATGGACCGCAACCTCGGCGGCCGTAAGGGCCGTGCGCCATAGCTGGATCTCGTCGAGTGAACCATGGCGGAAGCCTGCGTCGCGGGAGCGGGAACCGATTTCCAAAGCATTATCGCGTGGCTTGGCGTGCAACGTGTCGCGGACGACCGTCGTCTTTACCTCGAGGCCGTCGACATACAGGCGGAGGCCGGCGGCCTTCGAAGAGCCGTCATAGGTGGCCGTCACGCGGCGCCACTGGTCGACCGGCAAAGCTTCGACCGTCTCGACGGAGGCAGCGCTATTGGGCCAGAGGTGGATCATGCTCCAGCGAAGCTTGCCGTGAACGACCAGAAGTTCGACGCCGGAGGCATCGCCGTCACCCGTGTAGAAACCAGTGGAATGGAGAACCGTCGCGCGGGCGTTCTTCTCCCCGAGGCGAAGGAAGGCCGAGAACGTGAAGGCATCGAAGCGTCCGAGGTGCTTGAACTCCGGAAGGATAAAACCGGCGTCACCGTCGAATTTTACCGCCTGACCCTTGACGCCCGGGACGAGCTGAAGGTCATCCGGGGAGCCGCGACGCTCGAACTTGGCGGGCATGCCGCCAGTCGCCACGTCATCGACGCCGGTCTTCGTGAAAACTTCGAGAGGAAAGTGGGCGACCGGGGTCGGCACCTCGACAGCGACCTTCGCCGTCGCGGTATGAGACGTGATCAGGCCCTGTTCGGCTGCACGCACGGCGGCCTGGAGTTCGGCTTCCTTGCGCCGTTCTTCATCCGACTTATAGAGACGCACGAACGGCGGCGGCACTTCGCCATGATAAGAAAGGAGTCCGTTCTCGTTCTGGTCACCGAACATCGCAGCCATCGAGAAGTAGTCGCGCTGGGAAATCGGGTCGTACTTATGGTCGTGGCAACGGGAGCACTCCATCGTCAGGCCCATGAATCCGTAACCGGCGGTCATCACGCGGTCATTGATGCCATCCTGGCGGAATTCCTCGGCGATCGAACCACCCTCGAAAGTCATGCGATGCAGGCGATTGTAGGCCGTGGCTACGCGTTGGTCTTGCGTAGGGCTTGGCAGAAGGTCTCCGGCGAGCTGTTCGGTCAAGAACTGGTCGTAGGGCTTGTTATCATTGAAGGCCTTGAGCACCCAATCGCGCCACGGCCAGGCGAACATGGCTTTGTCACCCGTATAGCCCCAGGTGTCGGCGTACCTTGAAAGGTCCAGCCAGCCCACCGCGAGGTGTTCGCCGAAGCGAGGAGAAGCCAGCATGGCGTCGACACGCTTTTCGTAAGCATCGGCAGATCCATCGGAAACGAACGCCGCGACCTCGTCGATGGTCGGGGGCAAGCCGGTCAACGCGAAGGAAGCCCGCCGGAGCAGGGTGGTGCGATCGGTCGCGACGGAAAGCTTCAGGCCGGCCTTGGCAGCCTTATCAGCGATGAAGGCGTCGAGCGGATCCTTGGGCCAGGAGGAATCAGCGATCGCAGGTGTCGCGTGCGACGATGGGCTGACGAAGGCCCAGTGTGGATCGTACTTGGCTCCCTGCTTGATCCAGCGACGCAGAATGTCCTGCTCGGCGGCGGAGAGCGGCCGATGCAACTCAGGCGGTGGCATGATCTCCTCGGGATCGGTCGACAGGATGCGTTGGGCCATCGTGCTTTTCTCCAGATCACCCGGTACGATCGCGATGTCTCCGCTTTTGAGCTTCTTCGTGGCGCCGCCGAATTCGTCCAGCCGGAGGCCGGCCTTGCGCCCCTTGTCCGCATCCGGACCGTGGCAACCGTAGCAACGGTCGGACAGGATCGGACGGACCTCACGATTGAAGTCCACGGGTACTTCGGCAGAGTGCGCAGAGGTGGCGACCGAGAGAGAAAGTAAAACGAACGCGTGTGAACGCATGAGGGGTGAGACACTCAACTTGTCACGGCAGTTCCTGTCGAACGGCTAATCGGTGCACAGGACTGTTCCTCATCTCATAAACTTTCATAACGCCCAGCCCTGGTTGTCATTAGAGTCCATTTGCTCGCTCGAAGTGTTTCGGTCGATTGAGTGTTCGATAAGTCGGGCCTACGGTCGTTTGCGGTCTGGGCCTCTTCTCTTTATGAATGAAACAATCATATCTTTCATAAAAGAAGGTTTTCAGTCATTTGGACTTGTCAAAAGATTTAGAAAAGCCCAAAAAAACGTCATGGCGACCAAACTCTTCGGTACGGACGGCATCCGCGGCAAGGCGAACGAATACCCGATCACACCAGAGATTGCTCTGCGCATCGGGCAGGCGATATCCAGGGTTCTGCGCTCCAGCGGCGCCAATCATAACCGGGTCATCATCGGCAAGGACACACGGATCTCCGGCTACATGCTCGAGACGGCGCTGACGAGCGGATTGGTATCAAGCGGCATGGACGTCTTCTTGGTTGGACCGATGCCGACGCCCGCGGTGGCGCACCTTACCAAGTCGATGGGCTGCGGTGCCGGGATCATGCTCACGGCTTCGCACAATCCTTATGAAGACAATGGCCTCAAGATCTTCGGCCCCGATGGCTACAAGCTTTCGGACGACCTGGAGGTTATGGTGGAGCAGGAGGTCCTCTATGACATCAAGGCTAACGGCGTCACCGGACACAAGATCGGGAAAGCCTATCGCATCGACGACGCCCGCGGACGGTACATCGAGTTCGCCAAGCAGAGCCTAGGGAACTCGCATCTGGAAGGAATCAAGATTGTGGTCGATTGCGGACATGGTGCTGGCTACCTGCTTGCCCCGCTCATCTTCAAAGAACTCGGGGCTAAGGTCGTGAAGCTCGGCGTCGACCCGGACGGGATCAACATCAACGCCGGCGTGGGCGCCCTTTATCCCGAGTTCGCCGGCAAGGTTGTGAAAGAGCAGGGTGCCGACGTCGGTATCTCGCTTGATGGAGACGCCGATCGGGTGATTTTCTCCGATGCGAGTGGTGTCAGCGTATCCGGGGACCGTATCCTTGCCATGTGCGCCTTAGCCATGAAGGAAGAGAGCAAGCTCGCAGGCAACACCATGGTCTGCACCGTCATGTCCAACCTCGGGCTCCATGAGGCCATGCGCAAGGCGGACATCGGTGTCATCACCACCGCGGTCAGCGACCGACACGTCATCGAAGCGTTGCGAAAAGGCGGCTACTCCTTCGGGGGAGAAAACTCGGGGCACCTCATCTTCGCGGACCATGCCACGACCGGCGACGGAATCTTGAGTGCCCTTCAAGTGCTGCGCTTTATGCGCAAGAAGGGCGCCACCTTGGCTGACCTCGCCTCAGGCATGCGCGAATACCCGCAGGCGCTGGTCAACCTCAAGGTGAAGTCGCGCATCCCACTCGTCCAGCTGAACGCCTTACAAGGGGAGATACGTAAGGCCGATGCCGCGTTCGGTAATGCCGGTCGCCACCTCATCCGCTATTCAGGCACCGAGAATAAACTTCGTATTCTGGTTGAGCACCAGGACAAGACCGAGGTCGAGCGTTGGTCCCAGGCCTTCAAGGTTGCCGTCGAAACAGACTTCGAGAATCTCTGAGATGACGACCTTCACCATTCCCGAAGCGGGCGAGACTACCGGTTGCCATCCGTTGACAATCACACGCAATTTAGCCGAGTTTCCCTTGGCTAACGTCCCCCTCCGGCGCCATCAGCAAGCGGCGCTCGTCGCCGCAGGCTTATCCGAAGCCGCTGGACCGACGGCGGATCTGCAGGTGAATCCCCTCGCATGGTTCGCGTCGGCGGAACTCGCGACCTTTGTCGCTGACACCTCTTATGGCACCATGACCAGTTCGGATGGCAGCGTCCTCCTGACCAGGCAGGGCTCATCACGCGACCTTCGCGCGACGCAATCGTTTGCGATCAAGTTCAGTTGGGACCTTCTCAAAGCCAACGTCGAGGCCATGACCTCTCGTAAGACCTACACCCAAGAATCGGGTGCTCACGCCTCCCTCTATGTCGATGGGCGTCTCCAAGTCGGGAAGGGCACCAAGATCCTTCCGGGTGTCGTCATCGAAGGAGACGTCATCATTGGCGACCACTGCAAGGTGGGCCCGAATTGCTATATCCGCGGATCGACCACCATCGGCGATAAGTGCCATGTCGGTCAGGCCGTCGAGATCAAGAATTCGATCCTCCTGCCAGGGACGAACGTCGGACACCTTTCGTACCTCGGCGACTCGATCCTGGGAGAGAAAGTGAACTTCGGAGCCGGAACGATCACGTCCAATCTTCGTCATGACGGCGGGGCGCATCACAGTCCGGTTGAGGGCAGGATGGTCGACACCGGCCGCCGCAAGCTCGGCGCGATCGTCGGTGACGGTGTCCATACCGGCATCCACACTTCCATCTACCCCGGTCGTAAGCTCTGGCCCAAGACCGTAACCCTGCCCGGCGCGATCGTCGCCAAGGACATCATTTCCTGACCATGTGCGGCATCATCGGATATGTCGGGAGATCTTCGGCCGCCCCCGTGCTGCTCGGGGGGCTGCGCCGGTTAGAATATCGTGGATATGATTCAGCTGGCCTGTCAGTCCAGGAAGGAAAGTCCGTCCTAACCTTGCGTGCCGTGGGTAAGGTCGCCCGACTCGCCGACAAAGTCCGGGCCGAATGGTCCGATGAACGTCAGTCGAAGTGCACGGTTGGCATCGCCCACACCCGATGGGCCACGCATGGGGCGCCCACTGAAGCCAATGCTCACCCACATGCCGACGCCGGCGGACGCATCCGACTCGTACATAATGGCATCATCGAGAACTACCGGGTCATCCGCGCCAAGCTTGAGGCCAAAGGTCATGTGTTCACCTCAGAGACCGACACCGAGGCCGTCTCCCGTCTCATTGGTGAATATTATAAAGGCGACCTACGTAAGGCGGTCATCAGCGCGTTGCGTCAGGTCGAAGGGGCCTACGGCATCGCCGTCATCTCCGCTGACGAACCTGGCCGGATCGTCGTCGCCCGCAAAGGCAGCCCGCTGGTCATCGGCGTCGGCGAAGGCGAATGTCTGGTCGCCTCAGACCCGTCGGCATTGATCTCCCACACCCGTCGGGTGATTTACCTCGACGACGGAGATGTCGCCCTGGTCACCGCTGATTCTGTCGACATCACCGACCTCGACCATGCGCCGATGGATCGTGATGTCGCCGAGCTGGATTTCGAGGCCGGGGCCGTGGAGAAGGGCGGCTATGAGCATTTCATGCTCAAGGAGATCCACGAACAGCCCGAATCTGTCCGCAACGCCATACGCGGCCGACTCGACCTGCTTAACGGATCCGCCGTGCTTTCCGGCATGGGCGCGACCGCCCGTGAACTCATCGACCTGCAACGTATCGTCATGGTAGGCTGCGGAACCTCGTTACACGCCGGCATGGTCGGCGACTTCGCCTTCGAGGACCTCGCCGCCATCCAGGCCGAAGTCCAGCCGGCCGCTGAGTTCCGTTACCGAAATCCCCTGGTGGACGGCCGCGATCTTGTCGTGGCCATCTCCCAGTCGGGGGAGACCGCCGACACCTTGGCCGCCGTGCGCGAAGCCAAGGAGAAGGGCGCCATGGTCATGGGTCTCGTCAATGTCGTGGGCTCGACCATCGCGAGAGAGACTGGGCGCGGCGTCTACCTGCATGCCGGCCCCGAAATCTCGGTGGCTTCCACCAAGGCCTTTACCAGCCAGGTGGCTGTCCTGCTATTGATGGCTCTTAAGTTGGGTCGTGGTCGACGGCTATCCCGCGAGCGCGGCCTAGCCCTCGCTGCCGAAATCGCCCGCCTGCCTGAGCTCATCGGGACCGTCCTCAAGCAGGATGAGGCCATTGCCAAGGTTGCCGCATGCATGGTCAGCCACGAGCATGCGTTCTTCCTTGGCCGTGGGCCGATGTATCCCGTGGCATTAGAAGGAGCCCTTAAGCTCAAGGAGATCTCATACATCCATGCGGAAGGGTATCATGCGGCCGAACTCAAGCACGGCCCCATCGCCTTGCTGACTCCCGGCATGCCGGTCGTCGTGATCGCCAACCGGTCGCCGGTCCTTGAAAAGACCTTGGGGAACGCCGAGGAGTGCAAGGCTCGCGGTGCGCGCATCATCGCCGTCGTCACCGAGGGCGGACCTGAAGTCGCCGTAGCGGACGATGTCATCCGGATTCCGGATTGTGACCCATTGGTCGCAACGATACCGGCCGCCGTCGCGCTCCAGTTGCTGTCGTATCACGTCGCCCGCTTGCGGGGTTGCCCCATCGATCAACCGCGCAACCTCGCCAAGTCCGTGACGGTAGAGTAAGGCGATTGCCTTAGCAATACACCCCAGACCCTTACCGTTGCTTGGGGCCAAGGCTCAGGCTTTCTGGGGACGTCATGAATGAACGTTCTAAAAAGAAGTGCCGTTGCTGTCATAAGACCAAGCCCCTTGACCTGTTCCACCGGCTCGAGGGTACCGCCGCGATCCATCCTTTCTGTCGACCTTGCCTTGGCGCGGCGGCACGCCGTCGCTCGGCCCTGCGGGGGACGCGCCGGACAGAGACCACCCGGGCCTGTGCCCAGTGCGACCAGGAGCTGCCGGTGCAGATGTTCCACTGGTTGAGGGCCTCCGGCAGCTATCACAGCTACTGTCGCCCGTGCCACGCCGCCTACATGGCCGAACGCTACCGTCGCCTGCAGGGCGAAAGGGGGCATGCTTGAAAAGGTTTCCCGCTGGTGGCTGGACCGGGACTTGAACCCGGAACCAATTGATTAAGAGTCAACTGCTCTACCATTGAGCTATCCAGCCAGACAGCGGGACGGGAATGAGTGCAAGAGGCGGGCAGGATTTCAAGAGCAAACGCACATTAATCAGCAGAGAGTTTTCCTTTGGGCTAAAGGAGGTGTTCGGAGTGGCCAGACCGGGACTCGAACCCGGAACCAATTGATTAAAAGTCAACTGCTCTACCATTGAGCTATCTGGCCTGCCGAACGCATCGATTACGACACGCTCACAGGGAAGGGTAAAGAAAAATTGAACCCTCAGCGATGGCCGCGCTGACGGACGGCCTCGAAGAGGCATACGCCGGCGGACACGGATACGTTGAGGCAGGGCACCTGGCCGAGCATCGGGATGCGCAGCAGGAAATCGCACGTCTCAGCCGTTAGATGGCGAATACCGTCGCCCTCGGCACCAAGCACGATCGCCAGCGGACCGCTCAGTTTGGCGGCATAAAGGGATTGGCTCGCCTTATGGTCGGAGGTGCCGGCCAGCCAGACGCCGGCGTCCTTCAGTTTCACGAGGGCGTTGCGCAGGTTGTTGGCCTGGACGATCGGCATCGTTTCCGCCGCCCCCACGGCGACCTTGCGGACCGTATCAGTCACCGGGGCCGAGTTCTTGCGAGTGATGACCACGAAAGTGCAACCCGCGCAATCGGCATTACGGATACAGGCACCCAGATTGTGGGGATCCTGGACGCCGTCGAGGACGAGGATCAGCGGATCCTTCACGTCCTTGAGGAGGGCAGGGATATCGGCTTCGTCGAATTGACGGATCGGCCGATGGAGGTCGGCGTGGCGCGGGGCGCGATCGTTGCTCCGGGCCATGGTCGGATTATTTACGAGCCAGGCGACCCTGGGCGTGCAGCGCTTCGGCGATCTGGATCGCGTTGAGCGCGGCGCCCTTCCAGAGCTGGTCGCCCGAGACCCAGAGAGAGATGCCGTTGTCGAAGAGCGTGTCCTTGCGGAGTCGGCCGACGCCGCACTTTTCCTTGCCGGCGTAATCCAGGGGCATCGGGTACTTCTTGTTGGCCGGGTCGTCGCAGAGTTCGGCGCCAGCAAAGGCGCTGATGGCCTTACGCGCGACGGCGATATCGACCGGCTTCTCGAATTCGGCGCTGATCGCGATCGAGTGAGCGCGGAAGACGGGGACGCGGACGCAGGTGGTCGTGACCTTGAGGCCCGGGAGATCCATGATCTTGCGGCCTTCGTTCAGCATCTTCATCTCTTCCTTCGTATAGCCGTCCTCAAGGAACGAATCGACCTGGGGGATGACGTTGAAGTTGATCGTGTGAGGGTAGACCTTCGGGGCGAGGGTTTCGCCCTTGGCCCAAGCGCGGGCTTGGGCGTCCAGTTCGCGCATCGCTTCGGCGCCGGTGCCGGAGACGGCCTGGTAGGTCGAAGCAAAGAAGCGCTTGAGACCGAAGGCCTGGTGAAGCGGGTAGAGGCCCATCAAGGCGATGGCTGTCGAGCAGTTGGGGTTGGCGATGATGCCCTTATGATTTGCCAGGTGGTGGGCATTGATCTCCGGGACGACGAGGGGGACGTCCGGAAACATGCGGAAGGCCGAGCTGTTATCGATGACGATGCAGCCGCGCTTGACGGCCTCGGGGGCGAGGGCGAGCGAGATCGAGCCGCCCGCGCTGAATACGGCGAAATCAAGGCCTTCGAAGGCCTCAGGCTTGGCTTCTTGGACGGTCCATTCCTTGCCGCCGTAGGTGACCTTGGATCCGGCCGAACGGGCCGAAGCCAGAGGGCGGAGTTCGGCCACGGGGAAGTTCCGCTTGGCCATGAGCGCCAGCAGTTCTTGACCCACCGCGCCTGTCACGCCCACGATGCCGATACGATATGCCATGTTCTGAGTTCGAGTTAGGTTTGAAGAAGGAGGTGACCGAACGCCTGAAAGGGTTGGGTCTGCCTTCAGCGGAAGATTGCATCGTTGTGTCGATTGACCAGCAAAAACTATGGCATTTCCGTGGTCACCAATGCGAAACCTATGTCGTCAGCACGGCCCGGGCGGGCCGTGGCTGCGTCCTGGATTCGCAACAGACCCCTGACGGGCTCCATCAGGTCTGCGAGAAGATCGGGGCCGAAGCCGTGCCTGGCATGGTCTTCAAGGCCCGACAACCGACTGGCAAACTGGCCTCCGAATGGGCGACGCCGGAGGATAACCTTATCACCTCGCGCATCCTATGGCTGGACGGACTGGAACCTGGTTACAACCAGGGCTCTAGCGTGGACGGAAAGGTCGTCGATACGCGCCGCCGCTTCGTCTACATCCATGGGACGAACCAAATCGACAAGCTTGGACAGCCGAACAGCCACGGGTGCGTGCTGCTTGCGGATAAGGATGTCATCCGACTATTCGACTTGGTCGCGGTCGGCACCAAGGTCCTGATCAGGGCTTAACGTCCCGACTTCGTCTTCGCGGCGTCCACTGATTCGGCGGTCGCAGCCCAAGCCTCGAGCATTTCTTTCGCCACCGGGCCGGCGGTCTTTCCACCCCAGGTATTGGTATCAACCTGTCCTTCGACGAGTACCGCGAAGGCGACGACAGGATTATCCGCCGGGGCGTAACCGATCATCCAGGCAAGGTGGGCCTTCTCGCCTTTCTTGAAGTATTCCGAGGTACCGGTCTTGCCCGCATAGGGCAGACCTTCGATGCGCGCGACCCGCGCCGTGCCTTCCTCGACGCAGCGGACCATGCCGCCTCGAAGCGCCTCGAGCTGATCGGCATTAAGTCCGATGGACTGCGATCCCAGGTGGCGACCGTCGCGTTCGAGGGAGTGGATGATGGATGGCACCGTGCGGGTTTCGCCGCGGGCGATCGAGGCGGCCAGGCAAGCCATATGTAGCGGCGTGGTCAGCAAGTAGCCTTGGCCGATGGATAAATTAGCCGTGTCGCCTTCGTTCCAAGCGCCTGCGCCGATACGCAGTTTGTACTCACGGTCCGGAACGACGAGCCCGCGGTTGGCCGCAAAGGGTAGTTCCGTCATCGGTCGCCCGCCTGTCTCCATATCGCTGACAGTCTGTAGGAGAGGCGTATCTAAACCGAAGCGCCGGGCTTCTGCGGCCAGCGCATCGATACCCGTGCGCAGTCCCACCTGGTAGTTCCAGACGTTACAGGAGACGGCGAGCATCTTATCGAGGTTCACATCGCCGTAGCCGACCGGCTCATGCTCCGGGAAATCGCGATTCCCGACCCTGAAGAAAGGCCCACAATCCAGGATGTCGTCCCAATCGACGACCTTCTTACGCATCCCTGCGGTGGCGGTGACGACCTTGAACGTAGAACCGGGCGGATAGAGCCCTTGGGTGGTCCGGTTCAGCCAGCCACCGGCCTTCTCGACCTCGTCGTAGTACTTTGAAGAGACCCGGTCGGCCAGACGGTTGGGATCGAAAGACGGCTGGCTCGCGAGGGCAAGAATCTCGCCGGAGTGCACATCGATCATCACGGCAGCGGCAGGCAAGAGGGCGCCCTGTGGGTCGCGGAGTTTCGAGAGAGCGCTTTCAGCTGCCTGCTGGATGCGATAATCCAACGATAGCATCACGTTGCCACCTTGCTCGGGCTCGCTGTATTTCAGACGCGTCTGGTTATAACCGGAAGACGTTTTCGACCAGAGTTCCCAGCCGCTGCGGCCGCTGAGGACCTGATTATAGCTGAGCTCGATGCCGGCCGCGCCGGTCTTCCCGGTATAGTGCAGCTTCTGTAAAGATTCGATACGCACCTCCGAGATGTCGTCGACATTGTCGGGTAGCGCGTCGGTGTCCTTTACGTAACCTAAGACATGGGCCGCCATGGCTCCGAAGGGGTAGGTGCGCACGATATCCTGCTCGAGGCGAATCGGGCCTTCCACCGGAAACTGCTCGATGAAACGGGCGACCGACTTGGTGCCGTCTTCCGCGGTCAGCGCTTGGCCGGCGCCGGGGAAAGCGAGGTCGTTCAAGAGCGTGAACGGAAGCGCGCGGCGCTCGCGGAGGTGCTTGCGGAGGTCTTCGATGTTGATCTGCCGTTCGGTCGGGGCGGTGACCGGGGTCAGCTTCGTCAGGGCTTTCCGGTTCTTGGTGTTTCGGTTCGTCTCGTCGATGACGAACCAGACCTTGTTGAGCCAACCTTGGAGCACGCGCACACGAGCGTCCTCCATGACTTTTTCTCGGTCAATACTGACGGCGTCGCGGGCTTTTTCGGCGGCGAGAAGCCGGAGATACTCCACTCGGAATTCCTTCTGGAGCGAGGCGAGGTCTGCCTTGACGCTCCAACGGGCACGGTTGTCGACCAAGGGGAACCCGTTACGATCATAGATACGGCCTCGGGCCGGCGGACGCAGGACGACACGGCGACTCTGGGTGTCAGACTGCACCTTCAGGTCACTGGACTGAATGAGCTGACGGAAGACAAGTCCGCCGATTACGTAAAGGAAACCTGCGAAGAAAAAGAAGAATACGGCGTAGAGGCGAAGGCGCTCGACGGGGGTGGAAGGCAGCACCCTGTTATCGGAAGAGTCCTTCATGAGTTCTCCGCAGCGGGCGGCACGCCGATGCGATCCATGGCTGCGTTCTGGGTCAGCGCGATGGGTATGAGTCCGACCGCACCGATGAGGGTAGCCAGGATGAGTTGTAGGCCCAACTGCCACCCGAAGTCTTCCGAGGGTGAAGGGGAGGCGTAGGCGGCGCTGACGAACCAGATAAAGCAGGCTCCTCCGTTGACGATGGCGGCCGCCCGGAGCATGGTAGGCGTGTTACGCAACAACTGACGATTCGAGGACAAGAAGATCGAGACGGCGACCAGCGACAAGGCCAGGGCGCCATCCGGAATGGGTCGACGTGCCTCGAACAGGAAACCCAGACCGGCGGCGAAGAGGATTGCCTGCCAGCGCTTCAGCCGTCTGCAGGGCGCGACGAGGCAGGTGCCGGTGACGAAGCATACCAGCGAGGACGATGCCAAGACGTCCGAAGCCAGGTCGGCGCCGAGCAACCATGGATAGGTCGCGAGCAACAGGATCAGCCAGGCCCAGCCCATGGTCACTGGAAATGATCGCCCTGCATGAGAGCCTCGCCCGGATTCTGGTGCAACGGAACGAGCACGGAAACTTCCTGCAGGTTATACAGGTCGCGTGAAGGGATCAGGAGGCTTTCCTTGAAGTTGCCCACCTGCGTCGCATAGGTGCCGCCATCGAGATAGCCGAGCATCAGGCGACTCGGGAATACGCCGCCCATGCCCGTGGTGAAGACGCGGGCGGCCTGCCCAGCTGGCATCGAGTAGTCACGCGGAATGACGCTCACGCGGGCCTTGGCGGTGCCGAGGGAATTGGAGGCCACTCCGTTCACGAGGACGATATGATTCTGTTCATCCCCTTCCAGATAGCCGGTGCAGCGGAAGCCCGGGCTCGTGACGAGGTCAACCTCGCTGGTGGTGAGGTGCACGGCGGTCACGCGACCCACGACGGTGTTACCGAAGACCACCGGAGCACCGGGACGAATCCCGTCGTTCCGACCCTTGCGAATGACGATGCGCTGCCACCAGGAAGAACTGTCGCGGGTGGCGACGCGGGCGACGACCGACATGTACTCCGCCGGCACGTTGTAGCGCGTGATCTCACGAAGCCTCACGTTCTCACGACGAAGGTCTTCCAGGGCGTTGACCTTGATTTCCAAGGCGGCGTTGATGCGGGCGAGATCGCGGCCCGCCGCGGCCATCTCCTCGACGCTGCGGCTCTTCTTCTCCCAGAACGTGGCCAGGTCGCGCGACTTGCCCAGCAAATGCAAGGCGGGTGCCTGGAACTCGACGAAGGCTTCCCGGTTGAAACGACGGACGGCGCTAGGCAGCAGAATCCATAGCGCCACGAAGATCGAAAGGGCGACGTAGGAGGCGCGGGCGCCTTGGCGGTTCTGGTCCATGGCGGGTAGGCCCGCAGGCGCGGCTTAGTCTCGGCCGCTCCAGCGGGAGGAGTTCGCTAGGATCTTGCCGGTGCCATTGACGACGGCGCAGAGAGGGTCTTCGGCCACGAACACCGGCAGGCCAGTCGCTTCGGAGATGGCGCGATCGATTTTGCGGATGAGCGAGCCGCCACCAGCGAGAACGATGCCACGGTCCACGAGATCGGCCGAAAGTTCAGGGGGGATGCGCTCCAGGGATCCCTTGATGGCTTCGATGATCAGATTGATATTATCGGCCATCGCCTCGCGGACTTCCTGGGAGGTGAGATGGAGCTGGCGGGGCAGGCCGGTCACATTGTCGCGACCCTTGACCTCGAACGTGAGTTCCTGCTCAAGGGCGTAGGCCGAGCCGATCTTGATCTTAATCTCTTCCGCCGTGCGCTCGCCGATGATCAGGTTGTACGAGTTGCGGATGTACTTGATGATCGACATATCGAACTCGTCCCCGCCGACGCGGATAGAGCGGGCGTGGACGATGCCACCCAGGGAAAGCACGGCGACTTCGGTGGTGCCGCCGCCGATGTCGACGATCATCGAACCGGTGGGCTCTTCGACGGGGAGGCCAACGCCGATGGCGGAGGCGACCGGTTCAGGGATGGTGATCACGTCGTCAGCGCCGGCGCGATAGGCCGAATCCATGACGGCACGTCGCTCGACGGCGGTAATGCCGTAAGGAACGGCCACGACGACGGTCAGATTGGTGAAGAGGGATTTGCGGGCTACCTTGCCGATGAAGTAGCGGAGCATGTGCTCGCTGATCTCGAAGTCGGCGATGACGCCGTCTTTCATGGGGCGCAGGGCCTGAATGTCGCCAGGCGTACGACCAAGCATCATGCGAGCCTCGTTGCCGACGGCGATGGGCTTTCGAGTGCTGGTGCGGATCGCGACGACGCTGGGCTCGCGGAGGACGACGCCGCGATCCTTGAGGAAGACAAGCGTGTTGGCCGTGCCAAGGTCGATGCCGATGGCTTGGGTGAATAGCCCGGGGAAGCGCTTAAACATCAGGGTCGTGGTGGTTTCCCTTATGAACAGTTTATTCACAGCATAGTCAAACGAAACTTCGGGCACCAGGGGCAGGGCAAGGCCGACATAAGATTCATTCAGACAGCGAGATAGGCGGCAGCACTGACCCTACCTTGAGACCTATTCACATCGGGGAGCATCCGGACAGGCCTGGCGACTGTCAGGCGCGATGGCGATGCATCGAAGAGGGCGTTTCAGCCATTTGAGCACGGCGAGCCTGGGTGCATGGAACTTGCGACTCCGTCGAGGGGTCGTAGTAACACCTTACCCCAACCCCATGACACCCCAGCTCAACCGTCGGTCTTTCCTACGCAATACCGGCATGGCCGCCGCCGCGTTCGCGGTGACACGTCCTTGGCTCAATTCCGCCGCGCGAACCGTCTCTCCAAACGAGAAGCTCAACATCGCCGCGATCGGCTTCGGCGGGGTCGGCAAGAGCAACGTGAGCAACTCAGCGGACGAGAACATCGTCGCCTTGTGCGACCTCGATCTCAGCCGCTGCGGCGGCACCATCAAGCAGCAGCCGAAGGCGGCCCTTTATACCGACTTCCGCAAGATGCTCGACGAGCAGAAGGACATCGATGCCGTCATCATCGCCACTCCGGATCATTCCCACGCTTACATCGCGATGGAGTGCATGCGTCGCGGGAAGCACGTCTACGTGCAGAAGCCGATTTCACATTCCGTATTCGAAGCCCGCATCCTCACGGAGTCGGCCCACAAATATAAAGTCGCCACCCAGATGGGTAACCAGGGCCACTCAGGTGAAGGCATCCGCCAGGTGACCGAATGGATCGCCGCGGGGCTCATCGGCAAGGTCCGTGAAGTCCACACCTGGACCAATCGTCCGATCTGGCCCCAGAGCCTTGAGATGGACCGTCCAAGCGAGGCGCAGAACGCCCCGGAAGGGATGGATTGGAATCTGTGGTGCGGACCAGCGGCTTTCCGTCCTTATCACGCCTCTTATCACCCCGGCAAGTGGCGTGCCTGGTGCGATTTCGGCACCGGCTCCCTTGGAGACATGGGCTGCCACATCATCGACCCCGCCTTCATGGCGCTCAACCTGCGTTACCCCGAGAGCGTCGAAGGCAACGTCTCCACGGTCTATGAAACGTTCGGCAAGAAGGTCTCCGGCAAGAACGAGTCTTACCCGCGCTCCTCTATCGTCCGTTTCAAGTTCCCGGCCCGTGGCGAGATGCCTCCGGTGACCCTCACCTGGTGGGACGGAGGCCTGATGCCCCAGCGTCCGGACGAACTCGAGGACGACATGCCTTTCGGCGACCCCAACGGCGGCTGTCTCTTCATCGGAGACAAAGGAAAGCTCGTCTGCGGTTGCTACGGACTCAATCCCCGCATCCTCAACTCGGAACTCCGCGAAGTCGCCAAGAAGATGGAGAAGACGATTCCTCGCATCCCTGGCAATTCCTCTGGACACGAGAAGGACTGGATCCGCGCCTGCAAGGGCGGTCATGTCGCCTCGTCGAACTTCGACTACTCCGGCCCGCTCTCCGAGATGGTGCTCATGGGTAATCTCGCCGCCCGCTTCCCCGACCGTAAGCTGCTCTGGGATGGTGCGAAGATGGAAGTCACGAACGACAAGGGCGCGAACGCCTACGTCCGCCGCGAATACCGCAAGGGCTTCGAGCTGGGCATCTGAGCCCGCTCACTTCACTGCCAGGGTCGCCAGTATCGCGCCGCCTAAGGCCATGCGGTACCAGGCGAACACGCCTAAGCCGTTCCGCGAGACATAGCCGACGAGCCACTTCACGGAGACGAAGGCCGTGACGGCGGCGACGACGAGGCCAACGCTTGCTGGGCCGGCGGGATAGACCTGAGTCAGGGCAGGGCCGAGTGCCCACATCTTGTAGACCGAAGCGGCGGAAAGGGTGAGCAGACCGACGAGGAAGGAAAACTCCGTGGCCGCGGCATGGGAAAGTCCGGCCACCCGTCCGCCAAGGATCGTCGCCAGCGAACGGCTCGTACCCGGGATCAAGGCGACGCATTGGCAGAGGCCCACGGTCAATGCCGAGCGCCAGCCGATCGTAGCGACTTCGTCCGTGCCGACGACTTTCGACTTCGGCAGAACATGCTCCGCGACCAAGATGACGAGCCCCCCGACGAGGAGGGCGGCGGCGACGACTTCGACGGAAAAAAGATACGCCGCGATCGCATCCTTGAACAAGAAACCGAGCACAGCGGCGGGGATGAAGGCGACGACGATGGCAGCGGCGAGGCCGACCGACCCCCGGTCCCCTCGACCCAGGCCGAGGAGTAGCGTGCCGATGCGGCTGAAGAATGCCACGAAGACGGCGAAGATCGCGCCGATCTGGATGATGACGATGTAGTCGTCGGCGATGCGCTCGAGGGAGACGGCACGGCCTTTACGGTCGATGATGCCTTGCACCGTGACATCCGGAAACGCAGGAACGCCGAGCATGGCATTACTGATGATCATGTGTCCCGTCGAGCTGACGGGCAGATATTCCGTGACGCCTTCGACGGTGCCCGTGACAATGGCGCGACCGTAGGTAAAATCACGCCGGACTTCCTCGGGCGTCACCGTCGGACCGTAACCAGCGAAAGAGGGCAGGCAGGAGAGCAGCCACAGGCCGAAGGCGAAACGAAGCATGCGGGAGCATTAGGCTGATGGCTGTTCCAGGGCAAGGAAAGGCGTCAAAAGCCCTTGTCGCTTGCCCTTGAGTAAGGTTCCCGCTTTATGCAGGACATCACGACCATGTCGGCCTCCAGCCTCATCCCGACCACCGAACCTCGCTTCCGCGTCCCGGACGCCCGCGGCCGTTTCGGCCAGTTCGGCGGCATGTACGTCCCGGAGACCCTGATGACGCCATTGCTGGACCTGACCAAGGCCTACGACGAAGCCCGGCGTGATCCCGCCTACCAGCAGGCTTTCGCGGACATGCTGCGCGATTACGCGGGCCGTCCGACCGGCCTTTACCACGCCGAATCGCTGACCAAGCATGTCGGCGGCGCCCGCATCTATCTTAAACGCGAGGACATGCTCCACACCGGAGCTCATAAGATCAACAACGTCATCGGCCAAGCCTTGCTCGCCATCCGCATGGGCAAGAAGCGTATCATCGCCGAGACCGGCGCCGGCCAGCACGGTACCGCGACTGCCGCCGTCTGCGCCCGTTTTGGTCTGAAGTGTGTCATCTATATGGGCGCGACCGACATGGAGCGCCAGGCGCTTAATGTCTACCGTATGCGCCTCATGGGCGCCGAGGTCCGCGGAGTAGAAGCCGGCCAACGTACGCTCAAGGAGGCCGTCAACGAGGCCATGCGCGACTGGGTCACCAACGTCCGCGAGACGCATTACATCCTTGGTACCGCTTATGGTTCGCATCCGTATCCGATGATGGTCCGCGATTTCCATCGCATCATCTCCATCGAATCCAAGCAGCAGATCCTGCGCGCCGAAGGCCGACTGCCGGATGCCATCGTCGCCTGTGTCGGCGGAGGTTCCAACGCCATCGGTGCTTTCTTTGAATTCCTGGATGAACCCGGCGTCCGTCTGATCGGCGTCGAAGCCGGCGGCCGTGGCATCGCCAAGGGTGAGCATGCCGCGCGCTTCGCCGGCGGGCGTCTCGGCGTGCTGCAAGGTTGCATGACGAATATCCTCATGGATGGAGAAGGGCAGATCGAAGGAACGCATTCCGTCTCTGCCGGCCTCGATTACGCCGCCGTCGGGCCCGAGCACTCTTATTATCGCGAGAAGGGTCGTCTGGAGTTCGGTTATGCCACCGACGACGAATGCCTCGAAGCCTTCCAGCTCCTCTCGCGTACCGAGGGCATCATCCCGGCGCTCGAATCCAGCCACGCCATCGCCCATGGCGTAAAACTCGCCGCATCCTTGCCCAAGGAGCAGGTCGTGATCATCAATCTTTCCGGTCGCGGTGATAAGGACGTATGGAGCGCCGCCCGCGCGATGGGCACCGAGATCAAGCTCTGATCATGGCCGCCTCCTCGATGACGGGCTTCGGTCGGGCAGAGATCAACCTCCCTGCCGCACGCCTCTCGGTCGAGATCGCCACGGTGAACCAGAAGAACTTGCAGGTATCGGTGTTTGGTCCCGAGACCTGGCCGGCCCTCGAATCCGCCGCCTCGGGCTGGATCCGCGCTCGACTGCAGCGCGGCAAGGTCACCGCCCGCGTCACGCAGGCCGCCGCATCGACGACTCAGCGCCAATGGGACACCGAAGCCGTCGCCGCGAGCCTCGAAGAACTCTCCAAACTCGCCACCCGTTGC
>Ga0209299_1000390_pt1 | contig 24575 bp, 23 predicted proteins | sample S_140806_MF_Meta_FD_187326 | JGI IMG/M metagenome (GOLD analysis project Ga0209299, IMG submission 187326) | Freshwater microbial communities from Lake Simoncouche, Canada to study carbon cycling - S_140806_MF_MetaG (SPAdes) (version 2) | ecosystem: Environmental > Aquatic > Freshwater > Lake ...
GCCCGGGCCCTGGCGGTGCAGCCCCGCGTGCTGCTGCTCGATGAACCCTTCAGCGCCCTCGACGCCAAGGTGCGCAAGGAGCTGCGGGCCTGGCTGCGCAACCTCCACGACGAGATGCACGTGACCACCGTGATCGTGACCCACGACCAGGAGGAGGCCATGGAGGTGGCCGACCGGATCGTGGTGATGAACGAGGGCCGGATCGAGCAGATCGGCACCCCGGCCGAGATCTACGACCACCCGGCCACGCCCTTTGTGATGGGCTTCGTGGGGGCGGTGAATGTGCTTCCAGGCGGCAGCCTGCCCGGGCCTGCGGTGGCGGCCGATCCAAGGAGCGCCAACCCCGACACCCCCCTGTTCATCCGCCCCCACGACGTGGAGATCCTCCGCGAGAGCCAGAGCGACACGGTGCCGGCCCAGCTGCGGCGGCTCAGCCACCTCGGCCGCGACGTGCAGGCCGAACTGGTGCTGGCCGATGGCCAGGTGATCACCGCCCAAATCCCGCGGGAGCGGATGAACCTGGCGGCCTTCGAGGTGGGGGATCAACTCCATGTGCGCAGCCGCGAGGCCCGCACGTTCGTGCCCGACTACAGCATCTGACCCTCACCACGTAACTCAGGATGCAACTCGGGGTGTAGCTCGGGACACAATGGCGCGCCCAGACCTGGCACCCTGATTACATTTCGGTTTCCCGAGCGACTTAGCGTGGATGCCTGGCGCCCCGGGAGTGTGTTTTCCACCACGTTTCGCTACTCCCTGATCAGCCTGGTGGAACTGGCCCGCGAGGCCCGCATCCTGCAGACCCGCCAGATCGCCGACCGGTTCGAGCTCTCCCCCCACTACCTCCCGGTGGTGCTACGGGAGCTACGCCGCCTCGGCCTGGTGGAGAGTGTGAAGGGCAACCGGGGCGGTTCCTGTTCACCGGCAAACGCGTGGCTTCAGAACCTGGCCGAGCGCTGGGGCCGGGATCTGGAGGCGGTGTCGCTGGTGGATCTCTGCAGCGAGCCCGGATCCTGAACCCAGGCCCATGGAAAAGCCCCCAGCGATGAAGCGTGGGGGCTCGGCAACGGCTCTCAGGCGGGACATCAGGCCGCCGGAAGCTCCGCCGACTCGGGCCGCACGGCGGCGAGGCGGGCATCGGAGCGGTATTGAACCAGGCTGAATTCATCCTGGTGACGCAGCAACTGGCCATCGCGGAACACGAGGGTGTAGCGCTGCGGCTGGGGTCTGCAGGAATGGGCGTGAAGGAACTGGGCCGTCATGGCGTTCAGAGCGAAGGAACGGTTCGAAGAGGAGGAGAGAGAATGTGGCTCAGATCGAGGCGGCGAGGCCATCGCTGGGGATGAAGAGATCCGCCTCGCTCACCTTCTGAAGCAGCCCGAGGGTCTTGTAGCGGTTGAGGTTCTTGGTCACCGTTACCCGGGTGAGGCCGCACACTTCGGCCAGGGCCCGGTGGGTGAGATTCATATCCTTGAGGGAAAAGCGGTAGCCGCGGCTGCTCACCTGACCGAAGCGGAGGCCAATCCAGCGCAGCAGCGATAGGAGGCGGCGTTCGGCGCTGCGGATGCGGTTGATCTCGAAGATCTCCTCGGTGTTGCGGATCTGCTGGCGGAGAAAAGCGAGGGTTTCGGCGTCGCTGGGGGTGTGCTGCTCGACCACCACGGTGGTGAGGCATTGCACATCCACCGGATCCAGACCGGAGTGGGCATTGGTGACCAGATCACCGGGACCCCAGATGCCGAGGGTGATCGACTCGCCCTCCTCGTCCCAGGTGGTGGTGCGGATGTAGCCGTCGTGAATCCGCCAGGTGAGCCCTTCGGGCAAAACGTCGTTGGGAAGGAGGGTGAGGCGGAGCGCTTTGGGGTGGGCCCCGGGAAGGGCATGGATCAGGGATGCGGTGGCCATGGTGACGGTGGGGACAAGGTGGATGGCACGGAAGCAAAAAGGCGGGCCGGCGCGGCGCCGGCGGAGGTCATTCGGCTTGGACAGCTCATCGGAGCCCTGCAGGTTGCGAAACTATAGCACCTAATCCCCATCGGACTAGCGTTGTTTCAGCAGCTAGATGTTCTGGGTCACCCGCCGCTGAGCCGCCCTGCGGCGCAAGGGGCTGGAACCGTGCGACAGCGCACTGGTCGGAGAACGGAGGCCCGGAATCTCCCCCAAGCCTGCGGGGAGTACGACGATGGGATCAGGCCCAAGTCAGCCCTGGATCTCAGCATTGGCGATCTGGCTTGCGGGTGTTGCTCCGATTCCCGGGCCTAGCCCCCTACTCCCGCCCCTAGCTCAGATGAAATACATCACCTGTGACTGCAGGAGCAGGTCGCGCTCATCGAGCAGATCCTGCAGGGAGGTGCTCTCGAGGATCGCCTGCCGCGCCTGCTCAAGCCGCCCCTCGAGGCCGCCGATCACCTCGAACTCCGGACTTTGGCGGGCGGCGGTGCCGCGGCTGGCCACCTCACCCTCTAGGCAGACCACCACCTCGGCGATCCGGATCTCGGCCGGCGGACGGGCCAGCTGGTAGCCGCCGCGGGGCCCGCGGATGCTGCGAAGGATCTGCCCGCGGCGCAGGCTGGTGAGCATCTGTTCGAGATAGCGGTCTGGGATGCCCTGCCGCGCGGCGATCTCCGCCACCTGCAGCACGCCGCCCTGGGGATGGATCGCCGCCAGCTCCAGGAGGGAAACGAGCCCGTATTCCGTCTTGGCACTGAAGGCCACGGTGTTCCCCGGCGCTTTGGTGGGGATTGTGGCAGCCCCCAGGCCCCTAGGGGAAGCAAAAGCGGCATCCCCAGCGATGTAGTCGGAAATACGTCGCGCCCGCCGGGGCGAGGCATACCGTCAGTCCGTACTCCCATCGGATAACCGTGGTTTCCTTTTCCATCCGGTCCTTAGGCCGGGCCTCTGCCGGACTAGCCCTGGCCGGGCTGGCCGCCACCCCGATCGCCGCTTCCTTGACCCTCACCGGCACCAGCCTGCTGGTGGCCCAGCCGGCCCGGGCCGACAGCAACGAGATCCTGCTCGTGAGCTACGCCGTGACCAAGGCGGCCTACGACAAGATCATCCCCCTGTTCGTGGCCGACTACAAAAAGAAGACCGGCGAAACCGTGCGGGTCAAATCCAGCTACGGGGGCTCCGGCAGCCAGACCCGCGCCGTGATCGATGGCCTGGAGGCCGATGTGGTGGGCTTGGCCCTGGCGGCAGACGTGTACAAACTCCAGGACAAGGGCTTGGTGGATCTGGGCTGGGAGCGAGAACTCCCCAATCAATCGATCATCACCAACTCCACCGTGGTCCTGTTCGTGCGGCCCGGCAATCCCAAGAACATCCAGAGCTGGAATGATCTCGACAACAAGAATGTGGATGTGATCACCGCCAATCCCAAGACCTCCGGCGGTGCCCGCTGGAACTTCGCCGCCCTATGGGGATCGGCCGGCGGTGACGAACAGAAGGCAAAGAACTTCATTACCACCGTCTACCGGAACGTGGACGTGCTGCCCAAGGATGCCCGCGAAGCCACCGACACCTTCGTGAAGCGCCGCAAGGGGGATGTGCTGCTCAATTATGAAAACGAAGCCATCCTTGCCCGCAGGACCGGAGAATGGAGCGAACCGGTGAAGATCCCCAGCCCCAATATTCTGATTGAAGGGCCGATCGCCGTGCTCGACAAGAACGTGAACAAGCACGGCACCCGCAAGCTGGCCGAGGCTTTCGCCCGTTTCCTCTACACCCCCACCGCCCAGAAAATCTTCGTGGACAACGGCTTCCGCCCGGTGACCATCGAGGGCAAGGCCTACGCTCAGGGCAAGTTCCCCGCCGTCAACACCTGGCGCATCACCAAGCTGGGCGGCTGGAAGGTGGTGGATAAGAAGTTCTTCTCCAAAGGCGCCCTCTGGGATCAGATCTTCGCCAAGAGCCGCTGATCGCACGCCTCAGCCCGCTCCGAGTTCCCCGCCCCGGCTGCCTTGCGGCCGGGGCTTTTCCTTGGCCCGGCGGGTCCCTGCCGATGTCTCCTGGCCCTGGCGTGGTTCGGCGGTCCATAGCCAGACAGTAAATTTGTCGGAGTTCCCCATTAAAGAACCGTGGTTAAGCGCTCCATCCGCGTCGCCGCCCTGCTCGGCCCCGCCGTGCTGGTGGGGGCAAGCCTGGGCGGATGCGGCGGAGCCCAGCGCGACAACGCCACCAAGACCCCGGCCCAGGGCCAGGGCGGGCCCCTGCTGCTGGTGAGCTATTCCGTGACCAAGAGCGCCTACGACCGAATCCTGCCGAAGTTCCAGTCCGACTGGAAACGGCGCACCGGAGCGGACCTGGAGGTGAAGACCAGCTACGGCGGCTCCGGCAGCCAGACCCGGGCCGTGATCGACGGCCTCGATGCCGACCTGGTGACCCTGGCCCTGCCGGCCGATGTGCTCAAGCTCGAGAAGGCCGGCCTGGTGCAGCCGGGCTGGGAGAAGGAACTCCCCAGCGAGTCCACCATCACCCACTCGGTGGTGACCTTCCTCACCCGCGCCGGCAATCCCAAGGGGATCCGCAGCTGGGCCGACCTGGCCAGGCCTGGGCTGGGGGTGCTGACCGCCAACCCCAAGACCTCCGGCGGCGCCCGCTGGAACTTCCTGGGCCTGTGGGGCTCGGTGAGCCGCACCGGCGGCACTGCGCAGGACGCTGAAGCCTTCGTGGCCAAGGTGTACCGCAACGTGAGCAACCTGCCCAAGGATGCCCGCGAAGCCAGCGATGCCTTTCTGAACCGCGGCCAGGCCGACGTGCTGCTCACCTACGAGAACGAGGCCCTGCTGGCAGCCAAACAGGGCACCGACAAGGCCACCACCCTGGTGGTGCCAGCGGTGAACATCCGCATCGATGGCCCCGTTGCGGTGGTGGACCGCAACGTGGACCGCAAGGGCAGCCGCAAGGCAGCCGAGGCCCTGGCCACCTTCCTGCAGGGCGAAGAAGCCCAGGACATCTTCGCCGAGGAGGGCTTCCGGCCCGTGAACGCCACGGTGTGGAACCGCCGCAAGGCCTCCTTCGCGCCGGTGACCACCCTGTTCACCGCCTCGGATCTGGGCGGCTGGCCCACGATCGACCGGTCCTTCTTCGCCAACGGCGGCGTGTGGGACAGGCTGGCGGCAGCCCGGCGCTGATGTGCGAACTGCTGGCCCTCAGCGCCAACACCCCCACCGACCTCCGCTTCTCCTTCCACGGCCTGCGGCTGCGGGGCGGCTCCACCGGCGACCACGCCGATGGTTGGGGGCTGGCCAGCTACGACCCCGACGGCCAAGGTCTGCACCTCTATCGCGAGGATGCCCCGGCCGCCTTCTCGCCGGTTGCCGCGGCGGTGGCCGCCCTGGATCTGAAGGCCCACTGCTCGATCGCCCACATCCGCAAGGCCACCCGGGGCGTGGTGGCGCTGGAGAACTGCCACCCCTTCCACCGGCGCTGGCGGGGCCAGGAGTGGGTGTTTGCCCACAACGGCGACCTCCAGTCCCTGCCGCCCCTGCAGGGTGAGCACCGGCCGATCGGCCAGACCGACAGCGAAACCGCCTTCTGCTGGATCCTGCAGGAGCTGGAGCGCCAGGAGGTTGCTCCGGAGGATGAGGCCAGCCTTTTTGAGGCGCTGGTGGTCTGCTCGGATCGGCTGGCCGGCGAGGGGATCTTCAACAGCCTGGTGAGCAACGGCGCCTGGTTGTTCGCCTACGCCGGCACCAAGCTGCACCGGGTCACCCGGCGGGCTCCCTTCGGGCTGGTGCAACTGGCCGATGACGACCTCAGCGTCGATTTCGCCGCCGTGACCCAGCCGAGCGATGTTGTGACGATCCTGAGCACCGAGCCGCTCACCACCCAGGAAACCTGGCAACCCCTGCAAGTGGGCGAAGCGATCCTGCTCAAGGCCGGCGAGATCGTGCAGCGACGGCCCGGCCGGGGCGAACCCGGCTGAGCGCCCCAGATGGGTGCCAACCCCTAAGGTTCCCGGGCTGCCCATCTCGCCCTGTTCACCTCCGATGTCCGCACCGGCTAGGTCAGGCCCTATGGCGTTATCTCCGGTGCCCGCCACCCGCGTCAGCCTGGCGGAGGCCGCCCGTTTCTGGCTACACCTCGGCCTGGTGAGCTTCGGCGGCCCGGCCGGCCAGATCGCCATGCTCCACCGGGAACTGGTGGATCAGCGGCGCTGGATCTCGGAAGCCCGCTTCCTGCACGCCCTGAATTACTGCCAGCTGCTGCCGGGTCCGGAGGCCATCCAGCTGGCCACTTACCTGGGCTGGCTGCTGCACGGCACCCGGGGGGGCCTCCTCGCCGGGGGGCTCTTCCTGCTCCCCTCGGTGCTGCTGCTGCTGCTGCTCAGTTCGCTCTACGCGCTGTGGGGCCATCTGCCCCTGCTGGGGGGCATCTTCTGGGCCCTTAAACCGGCCGTGCTGGCGATCGTGATCCAGGCCTCCTGGCGCCTGGGACGCCGCACCCTCAAGGGCCCCCTAGCCGTGGTGATCGCCGCCGCCGCCCTGCTGGGATTGCAGGCACTCCGCCTGCCCCAGCCGCTGCTGATCGCCCTGGCGGCACTCAGCGGCTGGATCGCTGAACGGTTGCGGCCCGGCATCCTGGTGCCCGCTGCCCCAGCGCGGCCGGCAGCCGGGCTCGATGCGCTCCACGGCGATGACACGGCCACCCCGCCCCATGCCCGCATCCGGCCCCGATATCTGGCCCTCACCCTGCTGTGGGGTGGAGCTGCCGTGGCCCTGCCCCTCGGCCTGCTCACCCTCGTGGATGGCTGGAACGGCACCCTGGCCACGATGGCCCGCTTCTTCAGCCGCGTGGCCCTGGTGAGCTTCGGCGGAGCCTATGCCGTGCTGCCCTACGTGGCCCAGGGCGCCGTGGAGCGTTTCGGCTGGCTCAGTGCGGCCCAGATGGTGGATGGGCTGGCCTTGGGGGAAACCACGCCGGGGCCGCTGATCATCGTGGTGGCCTTCGTGGGGGTGCTGGGCGGCTGGCATGCCGCCGGCTCCCTGGCCTACGCCCTGGCGGCAGGGCTTGTGGTGGTGTGGTTCACCTTCCTGCCCTCCTTCCTGTTCATCCTGGTGGGCGGCCCCCTGGTGGAATCGAGTCGGGGCGAAGCGCGGCTGGCCGGACCGATGCGGGCCATCGGCGCCGCCGTGGTGGGCATGGTGGCCAGCCTGGCGCTGCTGTTCGCTGGGCCGGTGCTCTGGCCCGGGAGCCCAGGGACCGGCCTAGACCTCGCCGCCGTGGCTCTGCTGGCGCTTGCCCTGCTGCTGCTGTTCTGGCGGCGATGGGGGGTGCTGCCCCTGATCGGCGGCGCGGCGCTTGTTGGGCTGGCTCGGGTGGGCCTGGGCTGGCTAGGGCTGGGCTGGTTAGGGAGCTAAGCGGTGCAGCAAGTCCCAGCCAGACCATGGCGTGCCGGACTGGCCCCCAGCCCCTGCGCTCAGAACTTGAAGGTGGTCTTCATCAGGCCGCCCAGCTGGTGGAAGCTGCGACTGGCCGGCGTGTCCTGCCCGAGGGGACGGCTCAGATAAAAGAGCGCCGGCATCAGGAAGATGGTGTCGGTGAGCTGGAACTTATACCAACCCTCCAGCACCACATTGCCGTCGTTGGGGGTGGACCCATCCCGCAGGGCGGTGGCGAAGATCGGCTGGCCGATGGCGAAGCCGAGGCTATTGTCCTGCACGAAGACATCCTTCCATTGCAGTCCCACCATCCAGCTCTGGCTGGTGGCCACGGCGGCGGGGCCGGGATCGTCGCCATAGGCGGTGCTGTTGAGGCCCCAGCCGGCGCTGATCGAAGGAACCCAGCCATGGGCGCTGGGCTGCCAGAAGCCACTCAGACCGAAGGCATCGGTGTGGGAACCAGCGGTGAAAGCCAGGCTGGCCTGCGGTGTGGCCCCGGTGATCCCGAAGCCTCCCTGAACCCAGGAGTAGATGGCGGCCAGCCCCCAGGCCTCCTGGCTGTAGCCCAGCTGCAGGGTTCCCGTGCCTTGAGCGCCGGCGGTGCCGATGCCCCCCAGGCTTGGATCGGAATTGTCGCCGTCATAGGCGATGTAATTGGCGGCAAGGCTCCAGCCCCTGTCCTTCCACCAGATGCCGGCGCCGCTGCCGAGGTTGTTGTTGTAGGCTCCGGGGGCACCCGCCAGAGTCATCACGTTGAGCAGCGTGTCATCCGGATACAGGCTCGGCGCCAAGGCCAGCATGTCGCCCTGCTCCACCCGGGCCCCGAAGGTGGCGGTGAAACTGGATCCGATCGGGAACTGATAAAAGAGTCGATCCACCGACAGCACGAAGGGACATTCGAGGTTGCGGCATTCCTGGTCGAACGCCACCTCCAGCAGCGAAAGCTGACCGGTGGGACCGCCGCCGCCAAAGGGGCTCTTTCCGAAGTTGCCGTCGCGCAGCACCGTGCGCAGCAGATCCTTGCCGGTGAAGCTGGTATCGAGGTTGAGCTGAAGGTCGTCGAGGAAGGTGGTGCCGCCCCAGCCCCTGCGGCTGGAGCCCACCAGATCGCGGGTGCTGCCCCCGAAGGCATTGGCACCCACCACATAGGTGGCCACACCGGAGAGGGTGGTGGTGGTGGAGAACTGATCCGCCACCAGTCGCCCGACCCGGGCCTCGAGCCCGTCGACGCGGACCCGCAGCTGGGCGAGTTCGGCTTGGAACTCCTTGCTGAGACGCCGCAGCTCATCGGTGCGTTCCTGAACCCGGTCCAGGCAAGCCTGGAGCAGGGCTGCCGCCTCATAGCGACTGATCGTGCCGCCGCCCCGAAAGCTGCCGTTGGGATAGCCGGCCACGCAGCCGTAGCGATCCACCAGGTTGGCCAGGGCCTGATAGGACCAGTCGGTGGGGCGCACGTCACTGAAGGAGGCCGCACTGGTCACCTGGTCCCGGACGCCGTAACGGTTGAGGTCGACCAGATTCAGTTCGGCCGCCCGCAGCCCTCCCGGCAGCAGGCTCACCACCAATCCCAGGCCCGCCAGGGTGGCCCCACGTCCAGCCGGGGAGGGCCCGGGAGAAACAGCGGCAGGCCCGCTGGGCTGACATCGGTGGAACAAGAGCGGCACCGGCGGCTACTGGCGCGAAACCTACTGACTCCGCCACGGAAACCAAAGAACGTTGGCCGACGAGGACGGGGCATCGAACGCACAGAACCAGGGTGCTCCATGGCACAGGGCCACGGCCCAGCCTCAGAACACCTCGACCGCCGCCAGGGCTGGCTCCTCTCGCCTTCGCCGCGCCGATTCACCACAGGTCTTGGGGGTCGGAAACAGCTTGCCGGGATTGGCCAGGCCCTCGGGATCAAAGGCGAGGCGCACCAGCTGCATCGTGGCCAGATCGTCCGGGGTGAACATCCAGTCCATGTAGCAACGCTTGTCGTTGCCCACCCCATGCTCGCCGCTGATGCTCCCCCCCGCCGCGATGCAGAGCCGCAGAATCTCGGCCCCCAGCTCCTGCACCCGTTGCTCCACGCCGGGATCGCCGGCGCGATAAAGGATCAGGGGGTGAAGGTTGCCGTCACCGGCATGGAACACATTGGCCACCGGCAGGCCGTAGCGCTCGCTCAGTTCACCGATCGCCCGCATCACCTCCGGGAGCGCCGTGCGGGGCACCACCCCATCCTGGAGGTAGTAGCTGGGGAAGCGGCGGCCGAGGGCCGAGATCGCCGACTTGCGCCCCTGCCAGAGCCTGGCCCGATCGTCGGCCTCGGTGGCCAGGCGCACGGTGCGGGCCCCGGCCTGACGGCAGCGCTCGGTGGCCAGCTCCAGGGCCACCGCCACCTCCTCCTGCTGGCCGTCGAGCTCCACCAACAGCACCGCCGCCGCATCGGCGGGGTACTCCTGGGCGCCCAGATAGTCGTTGACGGCCTCAATGCAGAGGTGATCCATCATCTCCATGCCGGCCGGCAGGATCCCGGCGGCGGTGATGCCTCGCACCGCCTCGGCGGCCGCCTCCATCGAGGTGAAATCGGCCAGCAGCACCGCCACGCTGGCCGGGGCCCGCAGCAGGCGCAGGGTGATCGCCGTGGCGATGCCGAGGGTGCCCTCACTACCGATGAACACGCCGCGCAAATCGAGCTCCGGGGTTTCGGCCAGGCCGCTGCCCAGGGTGGTGATCGTGCCATCGGGGAGCACCACCTCCATCGACAGCACGTGGTTGCTGGTGACGCCGTACTTGAGGCAGTGCACGCCGCCGGAGTTCTCGGCCACGTTGCCGCCGATGCTGCACACCACCTGGCTGGAGGGATCGGGGGCGTAGTAGTAGCCGTCGCCGGCCACCGCCCGGGTGACCCAGCTGTTGATCACCCCCGGCTGCACGGTGATGCGGCGGTTGGGCAGGTCGATCTCCAGCACCTTTCGCATCCGGGTGGTGGCGATCACCAGGGACGGGGTTTCGGCCACGGCGCCGCCGGAGAGACCGGTGCCGCTGCCGCGGGCCACGAACGGCACCCCCTCGCGGTGGCAGAGGCGCAGCAGGGCCGCCACCTGGTCGGTGGTTTCCGGCAGTACCACCAGGGGCGGCTCCCAGCGGTGCAGGGTGAGGCCGTCGCAGTCGTAGGCCAGCAGCTCCTGGCGGGCGGCCACCACGCCGCGGGCCGGCAGGATGGCGCGGCAGCGGCGCTCGATGGCGGCCCAGTCGATCGGGGGGCCGGGCGCAACGGTGGAGCCAGGCGCAAGCGGGGGGCCGGGCGCGAGCGTGGAAATGGAGGCGACGCCTGCGACCTGGAGGGCGACCGCGCCGGCGGCGGGGGAGGTTGCGGTGCCTGGTTGGCTGAGCGGTTGGCTGCCCAATTCAGTGCCCGGCTTCATTCCCGGTTCGGTGCTCGGAGCAGGCGTCACGGCGGGAACGGAGATCAGGCAAAGCCGGGTACCAAGGTACTCAAGCTGCGCCCATGACCACGCTGCGGCGCATCGAGGCGGCGCATGGTGGCGGTGCATCTGGCGCCCCGCGATCCCCCACGAAATCTCACCCGATCCGCCCAGCTGTGCGCCGCTAGGTCAGGATGGAGCACGCTCGTCAGCCCTCCGTTCGCGGATCCCGTCTTGTCGGCTTCTCCCACAGCGCCCGTTTCGACTCCTGTGCTCAACACCACCCGCTCCCAGGAGATCTTCGCCGCCGCCCAGACCCTGATGCCGGGGGGCGTGAGCTCGCCGGTGCGGGCCTTCAAATCGGTCGGCGGCCAGCCGATCGTCTTCGACCGGGTGAAAGGCGCCTACGCCTGGGATGTGGATGGCAACCGCTACATCGATTATGTGGGCAGCTGGGGCCCCGCCATCTGCGGCCACAGCCACCCCGAGGTGATCGCCGCCCTGCACGCGGCCCTCGAGAAGGGCACCAGCTTCGGCGCCCCCTGCGAACTGGAGAACGTGCTGGCCGAGCTGGTGATCGAAGCGGTGCCCTCGGTGGAGATGGTGCGCTTCGTGAATTCCGGCACCGAGGCCTGCATGGCGGTGCTGCGCCTGATCCGGGCCTTCACCGGCCGGGAGAAGCTGATCAAGTTTGAGGGCTGTTACCACGGCCACGCCGACATGTTCCTGGTGAAGGCCGGCTCCGGGGTGGCCACCCTGGGCCTGCCCGATTCCCCCGGCGTGCCGAAGGCCACCACCGCCGCCACCCTCACCGCCCCCTACAACGATCTCGAGGCAGTGAAGGCCCTGTTCACCGCCAACCCTGGTGAAATCGCCGGGGTGATCCTGGAGCCGGTGGTGGGCAATGCCGGCTTCATCACCCCCGAGCCGGGCTTCCTGGAGGGCCTGCGGGAGATCACCAAGGACAACGGCGCCCTGCTGGTGTTCGACGAGGTGATGACCGGTTTTCGGATCAGCTATGGCGGCGCTCAGGCGAAGTTCGGCATCACGCCCGATCTCACCACGATGGGCAAGGTGATCGGCGGCGGCCTGCCCGTGGGGGCCTATGGCGGCCGTGCCGAAATCATGGCGATGGTGGCCCCGGCCGGCCCGATGTATCAGGCGGGCACCTTGAGCGGCAACCCGCTGGCGATGACCGCCGGCATCAAGACGCTGGAACTACTGAAGCAGCCCGGCACCTACGAGCGACTGGAGCTGATCACCAGGCGCCTGAGCGACGGCATCCAGGCCGCGGCCCGCGATGCCGGCCTGCCGATCAGCGGCGGCAACATCAGCGCCATGTTCGGCTTCTTCCTCTGCCAGGGGCCAGTGCGCAACTTCGAGGAGGCCAAGGCCACCGACACGGTGCTGTTCGGCAAGCTGCACCGGGCCATGTTGGAGCGGGGCGTGTACCTCGCCCCCAGCTCCTACGAGGCGGGCTTCACCTCTCTGGCCCACAGCGATGCCGACGTCGACGCCACCCTGGCCGCCTTCCGCGACAGCTTCGCCTCGCTCGTCTGAGGCGGGGGCGGGCGCTTTCAGCTACTCCCCTGACCTACCCGAGCGATCAAGCGGAGCTGCGATAAGGTCCGACCGAATCGATCGCAACGGTGTGGGGCAGGCCAGCATCTTCCAGGCTCCGCACAGGTCGCTACGGGCAGCCTCCCTGCTGCTCAGCGCATCCCTGCTGGCGTCATCGCTCGTGGCCTGCGGCAACTCCGCTCGGGATGACAGGGCCGGTGGCACGGGTCCGCTGCCAATCGGCGCGGCGATCGCCCTCACCGGCAACGCCAGCGTGATCGGCCAGGACCAGCGCATCGGCCTGGAACTCGCCCGTGACCATTTCCAGGGCAACGGTCCGGCCCTCGAGCTCACGATTGAGGACGGCGGCAGCGATGAGGGAACCGCCACCAACGCCTTCCGCAGCCTGATCAGCGCCGATGTGGTGGCCCTGATCGGCCCCTCACTCTCCCAGCAGGCCTTCGCGGTGGATCCGATCGCCGACCGGGCCGGCATTCCGGTGATCGGCCCCTCCAACACCGCCACCGGCATCCCCGAAATCGGGCCCTTCGTGTCACGGGTGTCGGCGCCGGTGGCCCAGGTGGCGCCACTCTCGATCGCAGCGGCCCTGCGGCTCAACCCGAAGATCCGTAGCGCAGCCGTGTTCTATGCCCAAGACGACGCGTACTCGACCTCGGAATCGAAGATCTTCCAGCAGGCCCTGATCGACCGCAACCTCAAGCCGGTGGCGGTGATCAGGACCAGCGTCAGCGACACCGATTTCCAGAGCCAGATCACCGAAACCCTGCGCCGCAATCCCGACCTGATCGTGATCTCAGGGCTGCCGAGCGATGGCGGCAACCTGGTGCGTCAGCTGCGCGAGCTGGGCTTCAAGGGCACCCTCGTGGCCGGCAACGGCATGAACTCACCGAACATCTATTCAATCTGCCAACGCTTCTGCGATGGCCTGCTGATCGCCCAGGCCTACAGCCCCGAATCCACCACCCCGATCAATCGGGCCTTCGTGGCGGCCTACACCAAGGCCCGCGGCGGGGCGGTGCCGCCCCAGTTCAGCGCCCAGGCCTTCGCCGCCTACCAGGTGATCGCCGAAACCCTCAGCAGCCTGCAGGTGTCGCTGCCAGCCGGCGCCACGCTGGCGGCATTGCCGCGCGCCGAGCTGCGCCGTCGCCTCAATACCGCCCTGCTCAAGGGCCGCTACCAGACCCCTCTCGGTGAGATCCGCTTCACCCCCGAAGGTGAGGTGATCCAGAAGCAGTTCTATGTGGCCCAGGTGCGCATGAACCCCGATGGCCGCAGCGGCCGCTTCCAGCTGCTGCCCACCGTGCCCACGCCCTAAGCCCGCCAGAACCTTGCCGATCCGCCGATGGACACCCTGCTGCAGATCTTGATCAACGGCATCTCCACCGGCGCGGTGTATGGCCTGGTCGCGCTCGGCTACACGCTGGTCTTCTCCGTTCTTGGAGTGATCAACTTCGCCCATGGCGCCGTGTTCACCCTCGGCGCCTATCTCACCTATCTGCTGCTCGGCGGAGCGGTGGGTGCCAATGGACTGCTGGCGGGCCTGCACCTTCCCTTCGCGCTGCCCTTCTGGGCGGCGCTGCCGATCGCCGGGCTGCTCACGGCGCTGGTGAGCCTGGGCGTGGAGGCCAGTGCCTTCCGGCCGCTGCGGCGCCAGCAGGCGGAGCCTCTGCTCTACCTGATCACCAGCCTCGGAGCCGGCGTGATCCTGGTGAACCTGCTGCAGATCCTGCTCGGGGCCGAGGGGTACTCCCTGCCCACCACAGCGCTGGGCAGCCTGCCGACCACCCTGTCGCTGGCGGGGGCGCAACTGCGCACGGTGCAGCTGGTGCTGCTGCTGGTGGCGGCCGTGGTGCTGGCGGTGCTGAGTGTGTGGCTGGAGGGCAGCCGCAGCGGCAAGGCGCTCCAGGCGGTGTCGGAGGACCCCACCACCGCCCGGCTGCTCGGCATCGACAGCGATGCGATGATCCGGCTCGGCTTCGCGGTGAGCGGCTTCCTGGCGGGGATCGCCGGTGGGCTGGTGAGCTTGAGTCTGAGCATCAGCGGCCCCTACTTCGGCATCAGCTACGGCCTCAAGGCGCTCGGCGTGCTGGTGCTGGGCGGGCTGGGCAGCGTGCCGGGCGCGGTGCTGGCGGGGCTGATCGTGGGCTGCGCCGAAGCGCTGGTGCCCGCCGAGTGGAGCGGCTACCGCGATGCCATCGCCTACGCCTTCCTGTTCGGGGTGCTGCTGCTGCGGCCCCAGGGCCTGCTGGGCCGTCCCCAGATCAGCAAGGTCTGAGCGATGCACCAGTCCGTCGCCAGGAGCAGGCCTGCCCCGTGATCGATTCCACCCTGCTGGTGCAGATGCTGCTGGGGGCCCTGCTGGGCCTTTCGGTCTACCTGCCGCTGGCCTGCGGTCAGCTATCGCTCGCCACACCCGGCTTCTATGCAATCGGCGGCACGCTGGCCGCCCTGCTCTCCACCCGCGTGCGAGCCCTGGGCGGCGGCGAAAGCGCCTCAGGCAGCGGCTATCCGATCACCTCGCTGCTGCTAGAGATGCTGCTGGCGGCTGTGCTCTGCGGCGTGCTGGCCAACGGCATCGGCGCGGTGGTGTTGCGCCTGCGCGGCATCTATCTCACCATCGCCACCATCGCCCTGGTGGAGATCCTGCGGGTGGTGAGCCTGAATCTCACGATCACCGGCGGGGCGGTGGGCATTTTTGCAATCCCCCAGCCCTTTGATCAACCGGCGGGCTACGCCCTGTTCACCCTGGGGCTGCTGCTGCTGGTGTGCTGGCTGTGCCAGCGGCTGGCGGTGACCCGGCCTGGCCTGGCCATGGCGGCCATCCGCGATGACGAGATCGCCGCCGCCAGCTCGGGCATCGCCATTGAGCGCTGGAAGCGGCTGGCCTTCGTGCTCAGCGCTCTGGTGGCGGGGGTGTGCGGCGTGGTGGCAGCCCATTTCCTCAACGCCTGGAATCCGCGCATGGGCAACTTCGACGCCTCGATCACCACCCTGGCGTTCGTGGTGTTCGGCGGCTCGCGCACCTGGATCGGACCGGTGGTGGGCGGCCTGGCGCTCACGGCCCTACCGGAGCTGCTGCGGCCGGTGGGCGATCTGCGCCTGATTGTCTTCGGGCTGGTGATCCTGCTGGGTCCCTCTCTGTTCCCCCAGGGGTTGATCACACCGGAGCTGCTGGCGAATGTGGCCAGGCGCCTGCCGCTGCCGCTGCAGCAATCGCTGCGGCTTGAGAAGGTCAGGGCCCAAGGGGAGGGCAAGCCATGAGCAGCAGGGCCGGCCCCCCTCCACTGCTGGCGGTGGATCAGCTCAGCTGCCTCTTCGGCGGCCTTGTTGCGGTGGATCAGGTGAGCCTGCAGGTGCAGCCCGGCGAGATCTTCGGCCTGCTGGGACCGAACGGCGCCGGCAAGACCACCCTGTTCAACCTGATCAGCGGCATCACCCGCCCCAGCAGCGGCGCGGTGCACTGGAAAGGGATGGCGATCACCGGCGCGCCGAGCCACCGGGTGGCGGCGCTGGGCCTGGCGCGCACCTTCCAGAACCTGCGGCTGTTCAGCTCGCTCAGCTGCCTCGACAACGTGCGGGTGGGGCTGCACCGCCACAGCCGCCAGCCGAGGCTGCAGGCCCTGCTGGGTACAAGGGCATTTGAACAGCGCGAGGCCGAGCTGCGGCTTGAGGCGTGGCAGCTTCTCGAGAGCATGGGCATCGCCGAGCTGGCCGATCGGCCCTCCACCTCGCTCTCCTACGGGCAGCGGCGGCGCCTGGAGATCGCCCGCGCCCTGGCCTGCCGGCCTGAGCTGCTGCTGCTCGATGAACCGGCCGCCGGCATGAACACCACCGAGAAGGGAGAGCTGGCGGAGCTGATCCACCGCATCCGCGCCGACTACCGCATCCGCGCCGCCCACAGCCTCACGGTGCTGATCATCGAGCACCATGTGCCGCTGATGATGGAGCTGTGCGACCGGTTGGCGGTGCTCAACTTCGGCCGCCGCATCGCCCTCGGCACCCCCCTGGAGGTGCGCCGTGACCCGGCCGTGATCGAGGCCTACCTGGGCAGCGCGCCCCAGGAGGACAGCTGATGGCTGCTGGATCCCTCCAACCAACCCCGCCGCTGCTCCAGCTCGATGCCCTGAGCGTGAGCTACGGCGGCATCAGCGCCCTGCGCGAGGTGAGCTTTGAGGTGGGTCGCGGCGAACTGGTGGCGCTGCTGGGCGCCAACGGCGCCGGCAAGAGCACCACCCTCAAGGCGATCTCCCGGCTGGAACCCGCTGCCGGTGGCCGCATCCTCTGGCAGGGGGCCGACCTGGCGCCGCTGAGCACCGAGCGCACCGTGAAGCTGGGCATCGGCCACTGCCCGGAGGGGCGCCGCGTGCTGGCCCGCCAGAGCGTGGCCGCCAATCTTGAGCTCGGCGCCTGGCTGCGCCGCGACCGCACCGCCATCGCCGCCGACCTGGAGCGCTGCTACGGGCTGTTTCCCCGACTGGCCGAACGCCGCCAGCAGTTGGCCGGCAGCCTCTCGGGCGGTGAGCAGCAGATGCTGGCGATCGCCCGCGCCTTGATGGGCCGTCCCACCCTGCTGCTGCTTGATGAACCGAGCCTCGGCCTGGCCCCGAAGCTGGTGTCCGAGCTGATGGCCACCCTCGCCACCCTCCACCGCGACGGCCTCAGCCTGCTGCTGGTGGAGCAGAACGCCACCGCCGCCCTGGCGATCGCCGACCGGGCCGTGGTGCTCGAAACCGGCCGCGTGCGCCTGCAGGGCAGCGCCGCCGAACTGCGCAACGACCCCGAGCTGCAGGCGCTCTATCTGGGAGGCGGGGGGTAGCGTTAGGGCATGGCCCTTTCCGCCGCCGGATCCGCCGCAAAGCCCACCGCGAAGCCCGCCGCTGCGTCCACAGCCCCTCGGTTCGCACCGCCGGCGATCCCCTGGCTCCAGCCAAAGACGCTGGCCCCCCTGCCGGATCTGGGGCCCGGGCTTGATCCCCAGCGGTGCGGCGAGGCCCTCGAACGGCTCTGCGCCGAAGCGGATGTGCAGGCGGTGGTGGCCTTCGGCTCGCGGGCCCGGGGCGAGGCGCAGGCCGATTCCGATCTGGATCTGGCGGTGATCCTGCGCCAGCCCCAGCTCACACCTGCCCAGAAGCAGCTCTGCTGGCGGCGTTTCCGCCAGGCGCTCGGTCCGCTCGGGGTGGGAGTGGATCTGATCGTGGCCGGTGCCGCCGATGCCGCAAAGCTAAGCGGCTCACGCTGGCATGTGTTCGGCGATGTGGCCCGCGAGGGCAAGGTGCTGTATGTCGCCGGCTGAGGACGCCCGACTGCTGCTGGCGATTGTGCGCCGCCACCTGCGCACGTTGCGCTTCGGCCTGGATCCGGCCTATCCGGACGAGGACTGGGGCTTCACCGCCCAGCAGGTGGTGGAAAAGCTCCTCAAGGCCTGGATCGTGCTGGGCGATCGCCAGCCGCCGCGGCTGCACGATCTGGAGGATCTGGCCCTGCTGGCAGGGCAGCCGCTGGATTCCCGGCTGGCCGCACTGCAGGTGTTCGCCGTGGAGGCCCGATACGAGGCAGGCCCCTTCGCCCTACCGATGGAGCGGGCCCCGTTGCTGGATCTGCTGGAAGCGGAGCTGGAGCGCTGCGAACAGGCGGTGGATTGAACGCTGGCATCGCCAGCCACCCCCCAGGCAAACCGCCCCTCCTGCAACCAACCGCTGTCGCAACCCCTCGGCAGCGGGGGGCAGCAGCGAGCGCCAGCAGTTGGAACATGCTAAAATCAACAATCAAAAGGTATTATCGCCGTGGCAAATAATCAAAATCCCTTATCTTCTGCGATTTCGAGTATACTGGTCCTCCTCGCCGGCGTTGGCGGGCTGGCCCTGGTGGTGTGGGTCACGATCGTGATGCTCGACCTCAAGCACCTCAACACCACAGGCTTCACCCTGCCCTGAGGCGGCCCTCCGGGCCTTGAGCGCCACCACCAGCCACCGTGGACTCAGCAGACCACCCCGCTGGGGGCCGCGAGACCGGCCTGAGCTTGGGCGCCAAACCCGGTGATCACGCAACAAAAAAGCTAGGTTTGATGCATCTGCATCAACCGCCATGGCTCCATTCCACCCGCCGCCACCAGCGCCCGCCTCAGCCACCGCCGCCCCGTCGCAGGCCCCCATCGCCGACGGCCAGCTCCTGCTCCAGGCGGTGCTGCGCGCCGCCGATCAGCTGGAGCTGAGCCGCAGCGCCCTGGCCCTGGTGCTCGGCCGCGACCGCTCCCTGTTCAGCCGCAGCAAGGCCATTGAGCCGGCCTCCAAGACCGGCGAACTGGCGCTGCTGCTGGTGCGCCTCTACCGCAGCCTGGCGGTGCTGGTGGGCAATGATCCGGCCCAGATGCGCCACTGGTTCCACACCGCCAACCACCACACCGGCGGCGTACCGGCCGAGCAGGTGCAGCGCACCGAATCGCTGGTGGAGATCGTGCACTACCTCGATGCGATGCGGGCGCGGGTCTGAGTATCGATGGACCTGATCGCCATCGTCGCGGCAACCGCCGAAACGCTCCTCGATGGCACGGTGCTGGGGCTGGTGCAGCAGCAGGGCATCAATAGCCTCGCCCCGTTGGTGGACGACCTCGACCAGCTGACCCGCCTGGAGACGCTGGTGGAGGCCAGCAAACCGCCTGCCCCCAAGGCACAGCAGCGGAACATCCCCCGCCATCCGCTGCTGGTCACGCCGTTCCGCTACCCACCGCTGCGCCATGGCTCACGCTTCGGCTCGCGGCAGGAGCGGGGAATCTTCTACGGCTCCCGCTGCCGCCAGGGGGCGCTGGTGGAGGGGGCCTATTACGGCCTGCTGTTCTGGGAGGGGATGGCCGAGAGGCCGCCGGAGCCGATCCGTCGCCGCCAGACGCTGTTCTCGGTGCTGATCGGCAGCGAACGGGGCCGCAGGCTACAAAACCTGAACAATCTCGACGTGCAGGCCGCCCTGCGCCATCCCAGCCACTACGGCCCCACCCAGCGACTGGGGAGCTGGATGCGCGCAGGCGGCGTGGAGGCCTTTGAATACGTCAGCGCCCGCTCGCCAGCGCCCCTGGTGCAGGTGAGCGTGTTCAGTCCATCGGCCCTGCGCTCCACCCCCTTCGATCAGCTGGAGATCACTGCGGAGATCCGCAGCGATCAGGCCAGCTTCCTCAGCCACGACGACGGCCAAGTGCACGGGTTCCCGCGGCAGCATTTCCTGGTGGATGGGGTGCTGCCGCAGGCGGCTGTGTGAAGGGAAGGGGGGACCGAGCAGCCCAGCAGAGCGCAGCGTTAGATCCATCCGAACGGTGTTAGACAAACCCGCAGAAGACTGCCGACCCTGAATCAATCGCTCGCAAAGCAACTGCAGCGGCGGGAGGCTTGGCAAGTTGTCGCTCGATGACTGCGGTCTTTGGATGCCTGGATCAGCCGCCGGATTCCAAGTAGCGGTTGATCAGAACGCATGTGTTTAAGCGTGCTCCCCCCAAGGGCGTGCGGGGCGCTGCAGAACTTTTGTAACAAAGCGAACCCTTATAGGGGGATCCGCCTATCAAACCCGGAATAGTTCCGGCTTATGTGACTTGCTTGTCATCCCAAGCGATCTCACGGGTGCCCGCCGATTGCCTCTGGCTTTTAGGCGGCCAAAAGGCCGGAGAAGCGGATAATATACGGATCCGGCTAAGACCTGTTGGACGGGTGATTAACCTATCTCTCCCGCAAGGCAATAAGAGAGCGTCGATGTATTATGGCTTGCATCCAGCGTGAGGACTCCAATGCTAGATAAAGTATCAAGGCAAATAGAACTCTTTTTTCGAAGAGGCATCAGTCGTTCTAAATATGGATTATATCTTGGTATTGGCATTGCCGCCGGTGTCGGCGCAGTCGCTTTGCAAACGGGAGAAAATAGACAAGCCCGTGACTTTAGTGCAGGGTTTCTCCTTGCTGCCGCATCGCTCATCCTTGGCGTTCTAGTGGGGTTTATCTTTGGAATCCCAAAGACATCAAAGCCTAGTTCAGATAGCTCGACCCCAGGACGGGCGAATGCTGATGTGGTGTATAGCCTGAATACCAATCTCGAAGATATATCCGACTGGCTCACGAAGATGCTTGTTGGCGTTGGACTCGTGCAATTAACTGCAGTACCAGGTTACGTCAGTGGAATCGCAAGCTATTGGGAGACTTCTATAGGAAAACACTTCCCGGCTGCATATGTGGCGGCATTACTTACATTCTTCTCGCTAACTGGATTTTTGATAGGGTACTTGTGGACACGACTGGCACTCATTGGAGATTTTATTGAGCAAGATCCGCGTAGACTTATTAACAGCTTAATCAATGACATCGCTCAGAGTGCAAAAAGTGATCCAAGCCTTACGAGTCGATCGGTAGGCCAGCAGGTTGTTAGCGACCAGGAATTGCGGACTGCTGAAGCTATTGCAAAGATCTCATCTGGATCAAGTGTCTCATTAGAAGACCTTAGAGGGCAAATTGAAATTCTCGCCTCAAAGTATGAATCATTAAGGGCAACTATGCCGAGTGGAGATGCCAGAACACGAGAAATGGAGATAGTTGCGAGCCAAATGAGAGGGTACGCATTAGCCGCAAACCAACTCCTTCCTGAGTATACAAACTCTGAAATCCCAGGGAAGCGGTTGGTTGGAATAGCATTTTTGGAGACTAAGCCAGACCCCAGATTCTTTGAGTGGCTGGCCGAACGATTCAGATTTGAAGTCCCCTTTCTGCAATACCACGCCGCGATAGCACTTCGGAATGCCGCAAAACAAGTATCGTCAAAAGAACACAAAGACGCATTGAAAGATAGCTGCACTACTGCATTGAACTTTGCGCGTCAGTCGGCCGAGTCTCATAATGGAGCTCCAGATTCTGATCAGATCTTGGTTTTGAAAGATGCTCTTAGAGTTTTAGGAGACTAAAATATGGCTTAGCCAAGGGATTCTCTAGGAAGCTCGCGGATAAAACTAAGCTGTAATGAAGATCCCTTGGGAAACCTCACCTAGTCTTTCCTCGCGTCTTGTCTCGGTTTTCAACAAGTTCTGAGCTGCTTAGGTTGGACTTGGTCAAGTATTGATGGGCCTGCCAGTGTCATGTTATCAGCTGGCGTGAAGACTTGCATGATGTTAAGGTAGTATTACACATGAGGTGACTGAGCCATAAGTGGGCGCATGTGAACGTCCAACAAGCCCCTCGAGTGGTCAGGCCACCATCAAGTTACTGCTTTCGCTTTGGAGTTCTTGCCTGCCACTCAGGGGCAGCGTTAGGCGTCTCAACAACCACCATCACCATTCGTCCCAGCAAGTATGTTCATTAAGACCTCAAGTGGCTTTGCGGAGGGCGATCTGTCAAATCTCAAGAGGCTGTTAGAACTTATCGACGAGGAACTCGACTCGATACAGAACGCTATCCGAATAATGCGCAGACCCTGAAACTGATGAACTTCTCAATCGAGGGGAGTATTTCCTAGGAATCAGATTCGCGGCAATTCAACGGTGCATCGTCGGCACATACGCGCAATTCAAGATAAGTAAAGCCGAAGCTTTAAATTACCACCTAGCAGATGCATGGGAGTGTCATTCGCTGCCGCACTCAACGCCGGAGCAAACTTTTGGAAGCATCAAGACGAATGAGGTATTCGTGCATTGCTAAGCCGAGAAACAGACACTCTGAGCCCGCCAGCGCAACAAACTATTAAAACATTTTTTCTGCTGACACCATGGGCTTAGCTTTGTAGCTGTATGCACTTGGAAGGATAGATGACACATTACGAGATTGCCGATGTGTTCGGGTCGCAACCCCGTATTGGAGGAAAGTACTGGTGGAAGCGAGGGCAGTCCTCCGAGCGGGAGCTGGAACAATTATTCAGCCAGACTACGTCGAAGAAGGTCATCGTCATCGACGGCCCGTCAGGTGTAGGGAAGACTTCACTTGCTTATCGTACGCTGTATCGAGTACAAGCCAGATACAATTATGTCGCGATCAATCGATTTATGACATGGAAAGAATTCTGTAAGTCGATTATCTCAGTTCCGAAACTAAGAGACGAGACCAGCACTAGGAAGCTAGGGTTCAGTTTACGCCAGTTGCTTCCCGGGGGATCTATAGATACAGAACATGTACGTCAGTTCGATTCCATTAGGGAACTCGCGTACTCAGATCAATACTTGGAGAACGTCTCAATCGATACTATCCTCGATGTAATGGTCAGGGAGAACGTCTGCTTGATAGTAGATGACTTCGAGGAAGCATCCGAGGAGCTTCTGCCGCGAGTATCGCAGCTTGCAAGAAAGCTGGGAAATGTAATCCACAACGGGGCGCATTCCAAGATAGTCATTCTGTCGTGTAAGAGATCGTTCGAGAAGTTGCTTCAATGCGTCGACACGCTGGACGGTCGAATTCATCACTTGACGATCGGCGGTCTTGAGAACGCGCCACAATGCTGGGCATTCCTTGCTAAGGGTCTAGAGCTACTCAGTATTAAACATCCTGGCGACAGCACGATCGAGGGTGAAAAAGCCTACCTTCCAAGCTTGGCATCATTCACCTACGACGCGACTGGCGGCATTCTAAAGAGTCTCACAGAGTTAGGTGAAGAACTCGCAACAAAGTCCATCCGCAATCATTCCCTAAAGGGAACGACTGCCATCAGCATTGTAAAAGCATATGCACAGAACAATATTGACAAGTACGTCCGTAGATTTGACGAGAATACTAGGATGCTTGCAGAGAACGAACACGCTGCAGCCGTTATGAGGTATATATTCCAACAAGGTGTAAACCGCTGCCACATCTTCGCGGATCTTCAAAGCAAGTTGACGAAGTCGGATCCCGAGGTATCTGCAGAGTCTGGAGTTTCCACGCTCATAGCAGCAGGGTTCTTAATACCTACAGGAGTGAATGGCTCTCGATTCTTCACCGCGCGACCTAACTACGCACTTGCGTTTTGTGTTGCAAGAAACCGTAGAACACACTACCGCGTTCCCCCTGCAATACAGATAGACTCCCCTCAGTCGACACTGCCCATTGTATACGAATGGGACGACGATAGGCTCTCTTCCGAACAGACAGACGAACGGGGCAGTTAACAACACAGTGAACCCGAACTTCGTATTATCTCCTTCAATCTACTCGAGTTTTGCTGTCAGTTTGTCTCTTTGTCAATCTCATTCCTGGTGGCGCATGACGGATTTTAATTTTCGTTATCTTCCACGTATCTATGTAAAAGCTTCCGATGAATGCCAGTATTTCACATAACAGGTGATGTCATTACTGGTCGGCTTTGCCGTTCACCATGGGCGTATCTTCTCTTGCCGCCTGTCGCGATGCGAGATCAAAGTCGATGTTTCATTCAACTAAATAATCGAATGTGCAGGCTTTCTGTTACTCGTATTCCTGCAATACTTTCATGCCATGGCCGGCTGCTTCCTCATCCCGCAGCGCATGCCGAAGTGACCCCCGCGTTCAGGAAAGATGTCACCCCTCTCAATCGCACACCCGGGGGCTTGATGGAGCAGAGCAATGCGTCGTTACAGCGAGGCGATCAAGGCTGATGTCAGAAGGCGGATGAGTCCGCCGAACCGGCAGAGCGTGGCCCGGATTTCAGAGGAGTTGGGCATCCATGTGATCACCCTCTACAAATGGAGGAAAACCTGGCGGCTGGAGGGGGAGGTGGTGCCGGCATCCCACAAGGACCCTGAAGGCTGGGGTGCTGCCGACAAGTTCACGGTGGTATTGGAGACCGCCGCCTTCAACGCCACTGAGCTCAGCGCCTACTGCCGCGAACGGGGCCTGTACCCAGAGCAAGTGAGCCATTGGCGGCAAGTAGCCCAGAATGCCAACGCAAAGCCAATACGCACGATGGCGGAGCAGAAGGATCTCGAAAAGCTTCACGCTCAGGATCAAAGAGAGATCAAGGCACTCAAGAAGGAGCTGCAGCGCAAGGAGAAGGCCCTGGCGGAGGCAGCGGCATTGCTGGTGCTGCGAAAAAAGTGGGAGGCCTTCTGCTCGGAGGACGAGGAACGTTGACGAGTGCCGCCCAGCGGCGGATGGCGATCGCACTGATCGTCGAGGCGAATGCCGCTGGCGCCAGGCTGGTGAGGGCCTGCTTTGAACTCGGCATTTCCCTGCGCACCCTCAAACGCTGGCGGCGTGCCTTTGGGGGTGATGGGGACGGCGAGGACCGCCGTAAAGGCAGT
>Ga0209299_1000394_pt1 | contig 24482 bp, 34 predicted proteins | sample S_140806_MF_Meta_FD_187326 | JGI IMG/M metagenome (GOLD analysis project Ga0209299, IMG submission 187326) | Freshwater microbial communities from Lake Simoncouche, Canada to study carbon cycling - S_140806_MF_MetaG (SPAdes) (version 2) | ecosystem: Environmental > Aquatic > Freshwater > Lake ...
TGCGATCTTCTAGCTTAATGATCTTGTCTGCTTGACGGATAGCTAGTTGATTAGCTGAGGCAGCTGTATCTGTGAGTGCTATAGTCCTGAGACTAAACTCCTCAATTGCTTGAGGAAGAGATACTTCGTAGATGTCGTGTAAGACTCCATCTGCTGTATAGATAACTGATGTGCGTTGTGACATAGTCACTCCTTTGTTGATGTAGGTATATGATTATGAATTTTATGTAGCTTAGTAGCTAGATTGAGTAGAGATGATTGAAACTTTCTAAGGTCAGTTTCTTGATATAGCCCGTGCTCAAGATTGAGTACGCCTATCTCGTGAGCTAACCAGTCCAAGTAGTGGACTATTTGCTCTAGGTTACGAACTTCTGGTGGCATAATTACTCCTTTGATTAGTCTGATATGTATTTGGCATTAGTTGGTATATTTTGAGAAGGGAGAGGGAGATACCCATAATCTAGCAGTGTGGCCTGTAATAGTCCAACAAGCTATTTTTATGCCTCTAGCATATGGGTACCCCCCTGCAAGCGCCTGTATTAGTCGCTATTCTAACAATATTTATATATTTTATAAAGTATGTGAATATACTTGTATAAGAGATAAGAGTCTTTTTGATACGGAAGACTGGAAACCGTTGGGTGAAGCAGTGCATATGCACAATGACTATATGTAACTGAGTTACTAGTCCTGATAAGTATCTGCTATGTATGTTTGCTTGATGCGGTGCCCAACCGAACAAGACATGGTTATATCTGGTAATCAGCTTTAAGCTGTAGTATTACCGGATAGATGTCAATGTAGACGACACCATCTGGTGCTGTCCATTGAACTAGAGTATTCTGGTAGGCAATGAATGCCTTAGAGTGTTTGATGAGTGCTTGGTCTGCGGCGGCAAACAAAGCTGTGTTGGATGTTGGTGATGACATATATCTCTCCTTTGTATGAGATAATGATTTTGATTTGGGATGTTTTGGTTGGTATATTCGTGAAGCTGTGTGCGTATCTGGGTCGTGCTGTTACGGGCCGAGATAAACCCGACCCGCAACATACAACGAGCGAACTCCAACCTGAAGATTACAGGTTGCCGATTTCCACAACAAGGCGGTCGGTGATTGCTCCAGAGACTGAAGCACCAGATGCTGGCTTGACTTCCACTGCTTGATAAACACGGATGCCGTCTTTACCAACAGTTGGTTCGTCAATGTCAACGCGGTAAGCACTGAGCGTGAGGTGGTAAACCTTACCCGCAGACTTTGCTTCCGCAATCCGACTTTCAACGGTGGTGGCCAAAGCCTTACCATTGACTTGCTTGTCCAACCAAATAATCACGGACTTATCCGTGACTTTGTCCGAGTACGCTGGCATTACAGCGTCACCACGGTCAATGAAGTTGGCAAGGAACTTGATACCAGTAGCGGACTGAGCCGATACTGAGTTTAGTTGTAATACGATACTCACAATGACCTCCTGAGGGTCAAATAATGTCTACAATAGCAGACAGCCGTGAAGTTGGTTCCAGCGGCTTGCCGCTATTTCGAATAATATAATAAAGCTTAAGATGTATCTATATATTAGATATAAAGCTTAGGATGTATCGATGTTTTAGTGTATAAGTATATTATAAATAATAATACTAAAAAACAAACACACGCATAACATGCACCCAGAAGGGTATCTTGGGCACAGTTATGCTATATGTGTTATGTTTAAATTGTATAATAGGTTTTAAGAAAACAAATAATAATACACATACAATAAATTAAAAATAACCCACACACGCATATACATGCACACCTGTGGGGTATGTCAGCATATGGTAGTGAGTTATAATTGATGTGTATAGTATGTTTAAAATGTATAGAAGAAATAAAGTAAACCACCCGAAGGTGGTTCACTCTACTAGAACATGGGAGTAATCCCAGCGTTCTTCTTCTTGAGCTTGCGTTGCTTGCGCGCACTAAGCAATTCTTCTGCATGTGACTTGCAGAATGTGCGAAAGAAGCCTTCATCCCATAGGACTCGGCCTTCCATAGCAAGTAATTGCGTGTGGCACTTGCAACAAAAGCAAGCTGTGTCATTGAGTCTCATACAACCTCCAGTTGTAATTATTAATAATCGGTCAAGCCGATATTTCGTAAAAAGTATATAAATACTTTTAGGAATGTATGTGGGTAAATAAAGTACCCCACCAAGTCCAGAGCAGGGGGCGCTCCAGACAAGGTGAGGTAAATTACCCAACAATGATTAGTAGTTGTTGACGCCGTGATGTTCAAACAACAGGATGTTGATTGCACGGCTAAGTGTTTGAAGTGACTCAAGGTCAGTAGGGATGTACACATGTAGCGAATCTGAAGAATCGCCACCTGTGGACTTGGCGGTAAACCACAAGTCATTACCTACTGAACCTACGCACTTCTCCATGGACATGTCGTATGCCCATGGCTTGTTGATTGATGATGTCATGATTGTCTCCTTTCACGAGACTAATGTTTGAATGAATAAATGAATAACTAGATAATGTTGAGTAGTTACCCCCAGAACGGAGGTAACTACCCAACGGGTTGACAATGTGGACTACTTGATGGTGATAACAGGGCGCTGTGACTTAGCAGCAGACTTGATTCGCTGTGATGCGAAAAGTCCACGAGCAAAGCCTGCCACTACCGAATAGCCTGCTTCAGCAACATTGGATGTTGCAGCAGAGCCCTTGGTAAGAGCAGAGCGTACCTTTACACCAGACTTGAGTCCAGAATTGTAAGTGTTGTAATTCATCTTGAGTCTCCTTTGTGACTAGATGTGATGTTGGTCGAGCCAATCGGCTCACGCCGATATTTAAACATCTATATATACAAAGGGGTATACAGTACGGGGCGTGTTAAAGATATAACACTATACTGTATAATAACTATTACCCCTTTATATTTTTTCCCATATTTCACTTATTTAAGAATTTATATACCCTTATATATGTTCACATATCGTTCAAGTCAAAAAATTTTCCCCCCAATAAAATCACATATAGAGTTTTATATGTTTATAGAGGTTACCAAAAGAAATCCAAGAAATATTCCTCTACGAGTTGCAATACACCTAAACACCCTGATAGGTTTCTGATTGTCATAAACAACCAATACATAACAAGGAGAAAACATATGACAAACAGAAAAATAGTTCCCGCCAAAGACATAAGCTCTGAAGGTTTCCACGATATGTCTGATATAGACGATATCTATCAATCAGCCTTCAGCTCCTATGGATCTAAGAATGCTGATTACAGCCACATGGACTTCGACACAGATAACTATGCCTACGAAGCTTACTAAGAACACCTCTTTACACCCTAACAATGCCAAACATATAAAAGGATTTGATATGAATATTAATGAAATGACAGAATTTAAGTCAACAACAACAATAAACCAGCACTTCTTATTAGGATCAGAGAAGTTATTTATAAATCCAATCAATAATTTCAGTAATCAGTTTAAGTATGATCATTCAATTACCCTTATCGACACACATGACAGAAACAATCTGTCTGAAGCAGAGATAAAAGCTAAAGTTAAGCAGTATCACAGGAACTTAGCCATACATTGGGAGATAAATTACCAATCAAGAGTATTCATTGGAACTGGACAAGATTGTCTATACCTATTTGATCTCTATACTAACCATGGGATCGTTTTTGATGCGGCGATTTTGATCAACTTTGATTTCAGCGCCTTCATAGACAATGAATCTATCGTAAAAGGCATTAAAAAACATACGAAGATATATAATTTTTATAATAATAAGAAATTCACTGATACCAAGTTAGCCCACGTGAATCAATTCATCCCAACAAGGGTGTCTCCAGCTTTTAGTAAGCGTTTTGCACTTGAAGCAGGTGGTGTACTTACCTATGACACATATGAACTGTTATATATGAATCAAAAATCACCAAGTGAGTACAAAATGATCCAAGATGAGTTTACTCTAGTAAGCTAAATCCTACAAGAGGTTATCTAAGCCGTCTTCTGGGTTCCAGTCTTCGGCTGAGATAATCATTTGTTTAACATCATCAGGAGTGAGTCCTCTGACAATGGCTTCTGCGTCAGTTCCCATCACCTCAGCGGTCTCCAATACCATTTCCCACTGTTCTGGCTTAAAGAAACTGATAGTGAGCTTACTCTCATCGTCTTCTGCGTGAGCTGTAATAACATAGTTGTACATCTCTATCATATCTGGATCATATTCCATGAGCTGATCCATTGTCTCCGGTTCAACATCATCACCACGTACTATCTTCTGAATCATTTCCCAAAAGTTCATGACGACTCCAAATCTTTAATTGGTATAAATAGTACCGATATATTACTATAAGTATATCATTTATCTATTCAGGAGTGATTCAATATGGCAGGTGGATCTTCAGCAGTACGAGGTTTGATACCCAAATCAACTGGTGGTAGAGTAGGCTTAGGCTTAGGGGCAGCTGGATTAGTTGGTGGAACTATGGCCATGAGATCAAGACGTAGCAGTGGATCTTCAATGGAAATGGCTAGACAAGCTAGTCCACAAAAGCAATACGAATGGCAAATAGAAGGTGGACAATCTGACTCTCAGGCAAAGGCATACGTGAGCTCAATGTATCCAAATCATGATATGTCTACATTAAGAAGATGATAGAGTATTAATCTAACTCAATTTGTTAAAAAATAAAAAATAATTTTGCGCGGAACGGCTGAAGGTTAGTATTGACTGCGTTCTACACAATTTTTAAATGACTTAGTATATTAATGAAATCATCATGATCTTTTGAACCTTGAATATGAATATCAGTTTGATCTAACTGATGATTATTAAGAATATTCTCATGTTTAATGTCTAAGGTATTAACCGTAGTGAAATCGTTATGATTAAACAAACGCCAGTCATCACCGTTGTAATGATTCTCTATATCTTTAAAATTAATATCCATCTTGTGTGTTCACTTCCTCGATCCAGCTGTCATTACATTCTCTGCAATGTACAGCATACTTTTCTTTGACTCCATTTACAACTAATGTGTTAACTGTAAAGTTTGTTGGGTATGGGCATTCGATACAAGGCTCAATCTTGGGAAGGTTTGCTTTCATTTTCTACCCTCAATTTAAGTTGTTTGAATAATTTCTCATCATCTTTAAGTTTACCAATTGCATTTTCTCTACCTTGAGCAAAGTTTTCTCCGTCTAAGAAGATCCATGCGCCTTTTTGAGCAAATATACCAATTGATAATGCTAGATCTAAGATAGATCCGTACTGATCAACACCTTTTCCATAAAAAATATCAAATTCAGCAATTTTTAGAGGTGGGGCCATCTTATTCTTAATAACTTTAGCCTTGACCTTAATGCCTATTGAATCGCCTTCTTTGTTCTTAATATCTTCTTTCTTACGAAGATCAATTCTAACTGAGGCAGCATATGGTAATGCACGTCCGCCTGGTGTTGTTTCTGGATTTCCAAACATCACACCAATCTTCATTCTAATCTGATTAATAAAAACAATGAGTGTTTTATTGTCATTAGCTAGTGCAGTAATCTTACGCAATGCTTTTGCCATCATTCGAGCTTGTAAGCCCATTTGATTAGCGTCCATTTCACCTTCTAATTCTGCTTTTGGAACCAATGCAGCAACTGAATCAACGATTATTAAACCAACGTCTCCAGTTTTTACTAATTTATCAACGATTTCTAATGCTTCCTCACCATAATTTGGTTGAGCAAGAAGTAAATCATCTAAATTAATACCCAAATCCATCATATAAGCTGGATCTAATGCATGTTCTGCATCAATATATGCGCAACGTAAACCCATTTTCTGAGCTTGTGCAACTAGAGATAATGAGATTGTAGATTTACCAGATGATTCTGGTCCGTATATCTCAACAATTCTACCTCTTGGTAAACCACCAATTCCTAAAATCTTATCTAGAGTTGGTGCACCTGTTGATATTGCTGGCCAAGTTTGGGTTTTAGCATTACCGAGTTTCATTACTGTACCGACACCGAATTGCTTATCAAGCAAAGCGATTGCCATGTCTAACGCTTTTGATTCTTCCATATGTGTATTATACCATAGTTTCTTTTAGTGGTTTTCTCAAAATTGATTCAACTTCTTTAATCTTTTCAACCAAAGCTTTTTGCAATTTTCTGTATTCAATTCTTGATTCATTATCCAATCCAAGCTGTGCTTGTCTTACTCTTTCGAGTGTTGCATACAGCTTGAGTAAATAACTTTGATCGACAATGTTCATATATGCGTTTCCATCTCTAGTTGCTGATATAATTGGACAGTACATTATACAGACGTTAAGCATTGAAAGTGAGACATTGTGGCAAGAAATATTGATACAGATAATGATTACAGAAGAGCAGCATATCTCTTGAAGGAAAAAATTACTACAGCAGCGGACTTAGTAAAAATATGGTCCTATGCTGGACCTTGTTCAGAGAATTGTCCGTCAATAGAAAAAATCTCAAAAAAGTAGAAAAATTTCTTGATTTTTTTTGACAAACATGAGTATAATGTCTCTAGGGGGAAAACAGAAACTAGAGAACATTATTATCTACTTCTCTTAGTGAAGAGAATCTCTTACCAGTTCCTCCAGAAACTTGCTAGACAAAGCATAAGTGGGTTACTATATATCCCATCACCATACATTAAATTAAGGGGGTGATGATGAAAGTTTATCAAATATATGTTCCTGAGTTAGCAACTTATATAAAATATAAGGTTTTGAATCCAGAAGACATTGAATCATTAGTTGAAGAACTAGATATTAATTCTCCTAAGGATTTCAAACTTGCTGTATTAGAGCATGTGATATATAATGTTAAATCAGATGTCACCGATGCATTACGTCAGATGTCTCGAGACTCAGCAGAACGCTGCATTGACGCAATGTACAACGGTTGCGTAATGCTTAACCCCCGGATTAGACATAGATCTTTGGATAGACCTAGCTTATGCAAAAATGCCGCCATCTAACTCTTTTGATAAAGATTTTTCCGCTATAGAATCTGAGCTAGCTAAAAGATATAAAGATACTATCTTAAATAAAGATTCAAAGAAAACTAGCTCTAGTAAATATAAAAAAATGTCTAGACAAAAGTTTCTTGGTTTAGAGAATCACTTACTGGGTAATGTTATAGGTCAGGAAGAAGCTGTAGATTCTGTAGTCTCAGCTTTAAAAAGATCTCAGGTTGGTTTGAATGATAAAAACAGACCTTTAGGTATTTTTCTTTTTGCCGGTTCTTCTGGAGTTGGTAAAACTCACCTAGCAAGCACATTACATAAATATCTTTTTGGTGAAGAATATCCAATGGTAAGAATAGATTGTGGAGAGTTTCAACACAAGCATGAAAATCAAAAATTAATAGGATCTCCTCCTGGATACGTTGGCCATGATGAAGGTGGTCAACTAGTTAATCTAGTTAAAAGAAATCCTTACACGGTTGTATTATTAGACGAAGTTGAAAAAGCGCATGTTGACATGTGGAATACATTCCTTCGAGTATTTGAAGACGGCGTACTTACAGATGGCAAGGGTGAGGAAGTAAGCTTCCTTAATACTGTTATAATAATGACCACTAACTTAGGTAATGAAAAAACAGTTGATTATTTGCTTAGCGGCGGAACTGGCTTTGCTAAAAATATAAATCATAAAACGTCAACTACTCAAATGCCGGCAAAAGAGATGGTTGAAAAAAATACTTTAGATGCAGTTCGTAAACACTTTAGGCCTGAATTCATAAATAGATTAGATAAAATAATTGTTTTCAATCATTTAGATAGAAGTAACTTAGAAAAAATAGCAGAACTTGAAATGTCTATAATCATGGATAAATTATCTAAAAAAGGCTACAGCGTAAATTATACGGATGAAGTTATATCAGCTCTTTTAGATAAAGGTGTAGACAGTGTAAAGGGTGCTAGAGGTTTAGCTCAAATTCGTAGAGAAAAAATGGAAGATCAATTAGCTGATATTCTAATTAAGTCAGCTCCGCCACGTGGAACCATATTTGAAATATCTTACAAAGATGAAAGTGATAATTTTATCTTTACACTAAAGAAGCCTTCAAAAGCAGCAACTACTGCTTAGTTTAATTACTATATAAGTATAATTCTAAATATTTAGGAGTTTACCATGGGTATGTATGGTAGTATGGTAGGAAGAATAGCTGGCACATCTTCTGGCGCAAGAGCATTAAAAGCTATAACACCAATGGCTGAAAGAGTAACAGCAAGAGCAGGAATTGGCGGAGCCGCTGGTTATCTTGGTAGAAAAGCTGGTACATCTTCTGGTGTTAGGTCTCAGTTATATGGAGCTGGAGCAAGAGCAGCCAATGCTGTAGCTGCTCACCCCATGAGGGCTATGGGCGGTGCAGTTGGTACAGCTGGAGCAGTTGGAATGTCTCGTCGTAGGGGTAGTCAAAACTATCCAATGTACTAAGGAATTAATATTATGGCTGGATTAGGTAAAATAGGTGGAGTTTTAAGAGGCGGAGCCAAAAGAGGTGCAGCCATCGGAGCATCAATGCGTAGAACTGCTGGGACTACACGTGGAAAGTTTGCAATGGGTGCTGGTATAGGAGTGGGTGGAATGTACGCCGCTGGAAGAATGAGAGGAAGATCTTCTGGTACCAACGGCATTTCCCCTAAGTCAAGTGGTGGAATGACAGGAATGTAATATAAAGTGATATAATGTTATATGTCTAAATGTAAGGATGTTTAAAATGAGTGACTGGAAGAATTTCATTAATATAAACGGTGATTTTGAATTGCCAAATTTTTTGTATCGAACAATAAATGATTTAATGAAACAAGCTTTAGATATGGGTACGCTTCTTTCAGATGACCCTTATAAATTAAGAGCTTATAAAGAGCAGACAAAAAAACTATTTAAAAATAAATGGTATGATTTAGCTCAAGCTTTAGAATTTTTTGAGATAATAGAACACTGCTCATGTGCATCGGCAAGATTAGAAACAAATGGCGGCAAGGATATTTACTGCGATATATGTAAAGGCGCTAGGTTTATTATTAGTTCTGCGCTCACTCCTGACGAAATGCGTGAAGTTAGCACTTTTGTTAATGCGGCACAAAATGTGGAAGTAGCAGAAAAATTACAAAAAAGTTTAATGAAAATTCTTTCGGAACACAAATGAAATGTGATAGATGTAACTATGATCTAAATTTTGTTTATGAAGATATAGTTCAAGCTGAACAGGTTCTACATATTCAAGAATACTATTGCCCCCGGATGCAAGAGCTGTTTAATAGAAACGTACGCTCAAGAAGGTATTGTTAAGTCTGAATGGATTGATTTTAATGGAAAATAATATAGAAAGATTTGAAGATAAAAATTCTTTTATGGATAAGTTTGAATCACTTCGTCCTGATTTATTTTTTCCAGATGAATGGACAGATGAGCAAAGAGAAAAAGCTGTTGATTTAGTTCGTCCACAAAAAACACGAACATCAATGTTTTCTTCAATTCCAATGAGATGTGAAGCATCGCGCTGTATATTCGCAGAAACCTGCCCACTACATCAACAAAATTTAGCACCAAAGGGAAAACCATGTCCAATAGAAATGGGAATGGTTTCTCAATTTACAGGTGAATATATGGAGCAATTAGATGTAAGTCCAAATAACTTAGTTGAAGTTTCAATGGTAAGAGACTTAGTTGATCAAGAAGTCCAATACTTGCGTAAAACAAAACTATTGGCTAAAGAACATTTTATTCAAGAAAATATTATTGGTATAGATAAAGATGGTGAGCCAATTCTTAAGAAAGAATTACACTTAGCAGTAGAGCTTGAAGATAGATTACATAAAAGAAGAAAAGATTTACGTAATCAATTATTAGCAACCAGAGAAGCTAGGGCAAAGACTGGTCAAACTCAACTTGATACAGCTCAGGCAATTTCTGACATCATTCAAAAAGTACAAAAGATTGAAATAGAGAATAATAAACTTATTCGCAAAAAACTCGGTACATATGAGGTTGATGACTATATAGAAGCACAAACTCAATCGGATAAGAAAAATGATCCACTCTGATCGTAGTACTTTTAATGATCTAGTTAATTTATCTGCTAGAATAACAAAAAATGGTGGAAAAAAAATTAGCGTACAAACAACTCCAATTACAAACGATATAGCAAGGCGATTATTTAGTCGGTGGTGTTGAGGGCGTAAAGTCTATAGGTGCAACATACTTAACTGATTCACCAGAAGAATTTATTTCTGCAGCAAACAATTGGATGAATCAATATATAACAGCACTATCTGATCCAGCAAATTTAACCGCATCAGCAAGAAGTAAATTTGTTGGAGCATCAAACGCTAATAATATTAGAAATCTTTTAGCTTCAGAACATTTAACTCTTGATATATTTAATAAAAAAACACAAGACGCATTGTATGGTTCTTTTAGAAGAGAAGTAGCTAAAATAGAGCAAGTTATTGGATCTGATTTAATTGGTTTACCTGGACATGTTTTTCCAACAGAAAACGCGTATAGTATGTTTACTAAGTTGATAATTGATCCATCTTCGGGCACTGCAGCTGGACAAGGAACACATCCATTTCTTAATCTTTTGTCAAAATTAAACTTTAACATTTCTACTGGAGCAGAAAGTATTAATGATATTAAATTAAGTAGAAATAGAATTCCAAATGTTTTTTCTACAATTAGAGAATATGAAAGAAGTAAAAAATATTTTCCAAAAGGATATGGAATAAATCCAGTTTCTGCAGCTGAACCTGGTCCAGTTGGTGCAATGAATATGTTGGGATTTGACGTTAGTGATATTGGTAAAGAATTTACAATTCATACATTTGACACAGAAACAACTGGTAGAGCCGTTGATTCTCAGGTTAGATCTTTTTCTATTGTTGAAAGAAGAGTTAAATATACTGGCGATGGAATGTATGAAACTTTGTCTGCACCAAAAGTAATAATGAATAAACAGTTTAAATCTGGACAAATGGATATAGCACACACATATAGAAATGGCGTAAAAATGCCACTATCTGAAAGTGCTTTATTAGATGAATCTGGAGTAGATACTATTTTGGATAGAGCTAGAGCAGCTTTTGATGATGGCGGTAAAATTTTTATTGACGACATGAAAGAAATATTAGACCTTTTTGTAAATAAGTCTGACAGAGTTGGTGGACACTACGCAGAGATATTCGACTTAGATAAAATATTTCAAACATTAATAGGAACACCAGAATTTCATAAAGACCCACAAATTCAAGATCTTTATGCAAAGTTTCAACAAAGAAGAATGGATGATCCGTCATTTTTCTTCGACACACATTCAAGTGCGCAAAGATTATTTGATCAACAAAAAGTTATTTTAAGAGAAAAATTAGGAAGTGTAATAGATGACGGAACAGAAGCTTCAAAACAAGCAATTGAACAAGTTATTTCAGAAATTCAATTAGCTCCAGAACTTTTAGCTAAGGGAGCAGCCACACCACAAGCAATGCAGAATATAATGTTGAATACTAATTTTATTCAATTATTAGAACAAGAATCTCCAGAAATGACAGAAAGTTTAATGAATACAATTGGTCAAAGAGGAATGCACACTTCTGACGTTGACGCAATATTAGAAGATTTTCTTGCAAAGTATATACAAACTTCAAAACTTCAACTACAACGTTTTCCAACACCAGGAAGACCAACTGGAACTTTAACAGGTGAAGCGGCAACACAATATGCAGCAAAATATGGAGCAGCTAAGCAAGCCGCAGAAGAATATGGTTTTATTAGAAAAGATAAAACTATGTCACAATTTGAAACATACCTGCGTAGATCGGCAGTGAGAAGCGGTGCAGTAACTCCAACTACAAATATTTCTGGAGTAGATAGAGTATCTGATGAAGTATTTCAATTTTTATCTGAAACTTCATCTGGACAACAAAGATTGTCTTTACAGGTTGACAATTCACTAAATGCTGAATTGGGACTTAATCTTTCAGAAGGAGCAAAAGGAGAATTAAGTTATAACTCAAAGAGTAAACAATTTGAATATAGAAACTTTGGCGATAATCAAACTCAATTAGTTGAAGAGGGCAAAGCTAGAGAATATATAAGAAGAACATTATTAGAATCTCGTGACGCCACAGCGACTGAGAATATAGTATTGGGTAGTACAAAAGCTGGAGAACAAATTTCAACAACAGTAAATACTGGTCAATGGAGAACTAATGACATCCATTTTACAAATATTCAAGCTACAAAATTTGATCAAATGGTGGACGCTAAAAAAATAGCTAGCACTATAACACGAACAGCGGAACCTATGTCAGCAGAATCTTTGTCTCTCACTGCTGGATTAGATAAAACAATGATGACACCAGAAGCTTATTCTAGATCTGTAATAGAGAGAGGTTTACCTTTTGCGGACGTAGATATGCAAACGCGAATACTTGCTGTAAAAAATGCTAAATCAACAAGCAGTGTTGGAAGAGCCATATTGCAAAATGCAACAAACCCAAAACTACAAGCAATAAGTTCAGCTATTGAATCAGCTGGAGATAGAGTAGCTGTAGAAAATATGGACCTTTTATCTGAAATGGGATTACAGTGGTTTGCTGGTCAAGGTCAAAATTCAATGTTTGGATCATCGGGCTTTGCCGATAATAGCTACTTCAGACTACCAACTCAATCACAAAGTGTAAATAGAGCATCTAAAGTTATTATGACATCTGATGATTTTAATCAATTAATAATTAGAGGAAGAGCTGATGAGTCGATTCAGGTTGGCACTGAAGCATTTGCTTCGAGTAGATATAGTAATTTTTATAAATCTTTTTACAATAATGGTACAACAGAAGGTGTTAACATGGTCTTTAATCCAAGTGGATTAAACGAAACCGCTTTAAATGATTTAGCAGAACAAGTAATGGGTCTTCAAGTTAAAAGATTTGCAACTGAAGTAGAAGGGGTTAGAGTTGTATCCCAAAAAGGACAAATGGCAGATGATGTTGTTTCATTGGGTAAAGCAATTTTTGGCGAACATGTTGAAGATACAAAATTAGTAGAAGAATTATTTTCTTTAAATGGAGCAAAAAGACTTGCACGCTTAGAAGCATATGATCAATCAGAAGAAGCTGTAAGTAAAGGTGTAAGTAGTGTTAGAAATTATCAAAACACAGTAGAACAGCTAGGTACAACAATAAGAGAAGGTGGAATAGTAGCCTATACTAATACCGACGCAACGGCAGTTCAAGCTATGAAACAAGACGCTATAAGAAGCGGAATTGACTTTTATAATGATGAACAATCTAAAACGCTAACATCTCGAATGGTAATATCAGATACAGGCGGTGCAGCTTTTACTGAGGGCGAAGATATGGTCATCAGAACTGGAGTTAAACAAGTTACAGAAGGCATAGCTGATGATGTAGCTAGAGAAGCCGTTATTGGAGAAGCCGCTAGAGCTGGAGAAACGGCACTTGAAACATTTGGTGAACACGCTGAATTATTAAGAACAGACGAAGCATTTGCTAGCGCAGCTAGACAAGCAAGAACAAAAGCTACAGAAGGAATAGGGGCTCAAGAGATTAAAGCTGGAGCTGAGTTTATTAGAAGAAACAAAAAAACTTTAGCTGTAGGAGCAGCAGTAAGCTTTGCCGCTTATGGGGCTCATAAATTTAATCAAAGAAGAAAGGAAAATGAGCTTTATGAGCGTACTATAGAGGTTGCACCAGTAGAGTCTGGTTCTAGGCCATATGGTATTCAGGACGCTTTAATGAAGAGCGATCAGTCTTCTTCAAGAAGAGATCCATTAGTTACTGCTGGTGTTGTGGGAAATTTAGATAGATCTAAGATAGGACACTCGATGATGGGAAGCGATAAGCATTCTCATTTATTTGGAGGATAATAATGGGAATTTTGGCAAAATTAGGAAAAGGCACTTATAAAGCTGCAACCTCTAAAGTTGGCGCAACTGCAATCATAGGTGGAGCAGCTATGGCTGGATTAGCCAAGGAAACACTACCAGCTGCAAGAGACGCAGCTATGGATGTAGCTTTTGGTGACCCCAATGCAGATGAATCTTTTCTTGGTAGAAAGTTAAGTCCAGGTAGTGTATTTGACGCCGTTGCTCCAGGTATGACTGGTGGAGCTGGAACCACAGGAATGGTTGGTGCAGTTGGTGCAGTTGGAATTGGAGCTGGTCTAGGAACAGCAGCGGGTGCAATGGTTGGAAATATGATAAAGAATCCAGCAGGTAGTAAATTAGCAACTAAAGCTTTACGAGGCGGAACAATAGGTGGAATAGTTGGAGCTGGTTTAGGTTTAGCTGCTGTTGGTGGCGCAATTGGAAGTTATGTAAATAGAAATGAAAGATTTTTTAGAGAATCACCATACGCTGGAAAAGGAAGAACCCTAAGAAGAGACAACATGCAATATGATCCAGGACAAGTTTCAGGATCAAATAACGTTTCACTAAAAAATGCGCAAGACCTAAACGCAGACGGAAGCATCGTATTGGGGATGCACAACCTAAGAAGAGGAATGTAATAAATGAGTGATATTTCTTCTTTTGAAAATCTTGAAGCGCCAGGAAGCGCTCAAGAAATTCCAGGTTTTCTCGGTGATGCTATGCGCACTCAAGAGACAGCAGCTGGCGTAACTAGTATTCCTCTTGTAGCTGGATTAAATCAGTACAGAGGTCAAAATACAATTCTTAAAGGTGGCTTCTTAGATAATAGAAGTATGTTTGCAACAAAAGGTCAAACTAAACTTAGGCCTTTTAGAAAAGGTGCGTTAACTCCAACAACAGTACAAAGAGCAGGAAGTCCATACGTTGGTGGAGTAAATATATTTGGTAGACAAACTAGAAGAGGCGCAAAGTTATCTAGACCAAAGCAAATGCATGGAGCTAACAGACTAGGCAGAATGCTTGGGATGGGTGGAGGAGAAGGCGTTGCAACAGCTTCAAGGCTTGATTATAAAGCGCCAATGTTTAAAGGTTTTAGAAGGCAAAACTTAACATTAAACCCATTTGCATTTGGTAGACACGCAAGCGTAAGTAGATTTGGTCCTACGGGTCAGGGATTCTATGCAGCGCATAACGGTGGAGCATTTGCTAATTTAGGAAATATGTTAACTGGACGGACAAGCTAATCCTAAATTTAGTGGTGGAATGTTTTCTAGACTTGGTGCTATTAATAAAATAGAAAGAAGAGCAGCTAGAGGTCTATCAACAGCTGGAGCTGATATGAACATAGCAAGAATAACCGCTATGAACAACCCTATGGCTTTAGTTCCAAAACAAGATGTTTTAAATGCAGCTAGACTTAATATGCGTGGAACGCTTGGCGGTCCTGGTTCAACAGCCGCTGAAAGACTAGCTTCAGCAAGGGCAACACTGGGAACACCAGAAGCAATGGCAGCTAGATTTGAATCTGGTGGTTTAAATGCACTTGGAGCATCATTAGTAGGGGCGGAGGGTGCAACCGCTTTAACAGTTGGCGCTAGAAGATATGCAATGGTAGAAGGTGTGCAGGGTTCTGCAAGTAGGTCATTTATGCGTGGGATATTAACATCTGGTGGCGGTGTAGAAATGCGCACTGGAATGGGAACAGCTGGAATGAAAACAATTGGAACTTCATCAATTCAAATGACAGAATCATTTTTTAAGATTGCAAATCCATTAACAAAAGCATTTGAAAATAGCTCAGTCTTACGCTCAAGAGCAGCGGGTGCAGGTATAAGAATGAGCGCCATTTCAGGGTATGAAGGAATGGCTACAGAAGTTGTAGAAAAAGGTATATTAAAATCCTTAGGAACTCGTGGAGCCATGACTGCAGTTAAACATGGTGGAGCACGAGTCGGTATGGCTGTAGCAGGAGAAGCAGCATTAGCAGCAATACCTGGTCTTAATTTAATATTTGCAGCAGATATGGCTTATCAATTAGCTAAACTTGGCGGAAAAGCTATTAAAGCTGGAATTAATTTTGGTAAAGACGGCATGAAGTCAATGCAGGGTAATATGTATACCGGAGTCTTTGGAGCAGGATATAAAGATGATGAAGTTAGAGCAACTTCCAGATCTAGAGGCGTTGCCGCAATTCAAAACAGTAGATTAAACGCTAGATCACTACTTGGATCAGAAGGTGCGATGATGGCTTCGCATTTCGGGTAGAATATACTATGGACAAAACTAAGGAGTTTCGCAAAAGATTAGAAGGTTTATCTAGAGACGATCTTTTAGAAATTATCAACGCCCAAGATCCAGAATATTCAAAACAAGTAAACAGAATTGAATGGGTTTTTAAAAACAAATTAAATCACATAAATTGGGCTGATGGAACACCAGTTGAAGGCAGAGAATTTACAAATAGAGAATTAGCTCTATTGATTGACGAACCATTTGAAGTTGATAACAGCTTGTTAGACATGCGGAATATCGGCTGATCAACAAAGGCAAATACATATTTCTAAAGATCCATGTAGATGGGCAAAACACTTTCTTCAAGCAGAAACAAGAGTTTATCAAACTTTGATTTTGCGCGATCCAGCTTTGAGGAAAGTATTAAGAGCAGGTCGTCGTTTAGGAAAAACTTTTAGCATGGCTATTGCATTGCTTCACTATAGCTACACTCATAAAGACGGCAGGTGCCTAGTTATTGCACCAATGAAATCGCACGTTGAATTAATTTATCAAGAAATTCTTAGATTAGCTTCTAAGAATGAAATAGTAATGAATTCAATTACGAGAAAAGTAACTAGTCCTCAGTTTATGATTCAGTTTTCTAATGGATCTACAATTAGATTCTTTACATCTGGTATGCGTTCAGGTGGAAAGTCAGACGTAGCTCGTGGTCAAGAAGCCCACGTGATTGTGTTGGACGAAATGGACTACATGCATGCAGATGACCTTGACGCACTCTACGCGATGCTACAGAAGACCGCAGAAGACCAACCGGATAAAATACTCATTGGAGCTTCAACGCCAACTGGTAGAAGAGAAAGATTTTGGGAATGGTGTAGAAGCGCTAGATTTCAAGAGTTCTGGTTTCCATCATATTGCAACCCCTATTTTTCTAAAGAGCAAGAAGATGAATTTAGAGAGCAATACTCAGAGATGGGTTATCGTCATGAAATTGAAGCAGATTGGGGCGAAGACGCAGAAGGTGTTTATCCTAGAAAATTTATAGATAAAGCTTTCATAGATCCATCTTGGGACTACACTCCCGAAACACAATCAGCTAGATCATTTTATACAATTGGAGTTGACTGGGACAAGTACGGTGCTGGAACAAATATAGTTGTATTAGAAACTTGTAACGAAAATTATGAAGATGAAAGATTTAGAAATAAAGTTAGAGTTGTATACAGAGAAGAAATTCCCAAGTCTGAATATACTTTAACAAATGGAGTTAATAGAATAGTTGAGTTGAATGAATCTTTTCAACCAAAGCACATTTATGTTGACAGAGGATATGGAGAAGTTCAAGTAGAGCTACTTAGAAAATATGGAACAGAAAATCCAAAATCAAATCTTAGAGATAGAGTTAAGGGAATAGGGTTTGGCGAGAGCATTGAGATAAGAGATCCATATACCAAGCTTCCAATTAAAAAAGAAATTAAACCATACATGGTAGATAACCTAACTCAATATCTTGAAAGAGAAGCTATCTTGTTTCCAGCTTCAGATGAAGAACTCTACATGCAGTTAATTTCATATGTTGTTGTTAGAACTACTCAAACAGGAAGGCCCATATTTGAAGCTGGTGGATCAGCTATGGACCACGCCCATGATGCTTTAATGTTAGCACTTCTTGCCATTACTCAAAATTATGGAGACTTTAGTAAATTAAAGGTAGCAAGAAATACAGAGAGTTTTTCGAATACATTCTTTATGCCAAAGGCGAATAGTGTATCTGACGATGGGGATAAAGAAGCACCTGCATCTGGTATCATGGTAACTACTAAAAGAAACTCTGACTTGATGCCAGGTATCAGAAAAGGGAGACCTGCAAAACGTGTTTCTAGAAAAATGTTTTAGGTAAAAATATGTCATTAGTTAACAATATAGACAATCAACTCTCAACAGAGCAAAAGGTAACATTAGATTATTCAACAACTGAATCATCTTCTCGTAGTTCAACTGAATCGTCTTTTACTAGAAGCGGAGCAAGTTCAGTTCTTTTCCAAGCCGGAGTATCATATGGTAATGATCAGCCATATTCAGTCCCCTTACAGTCTCTCAAACAAGAAGCAAAAAATAGCCTTTCAGACTTACTTAAATTTTTAAAAGACTTAGAAGACTTATTAAGACAGGTAAAGTTAGATCCGTTAAATAATCCAAACTTAGAAGAAGCACACGCCTATGTTTGGGATGAAATTAATAAAGTTGATCATCCATATCCTAAAATAGAAATAGAGGGATATGCAGGTACCTTAAAATATCCTAGGCCGCCTTTTATCTGTTTTGATCAATATCTCTACGCGGAAGGAGTTCAAACAAGAGGCTATAGAAAATTTGTAAAAGAATATGATAACTTAATATCAAATACTACATTTGGTCATATCTACGATTTTAGAGAAATTATTAAGTACTTAGTAAACGAAACTAATTGCATTATAAATTCATTAGGTGCAGATTTTGGAGATAACTATGAAGATGACTCACAACAACAGGTCGCGTCGTACTACTTATACTGGCTCAAAATGGCAATCCACTATAAGGAACTCTTTGCCCAATCAATCAAATCATCCCCAACAGGTTTGCCAGAAACCGAAGTGGATAAAACAACTAAAAAGCAAGCCGCTCAATTTCAAGCATTTTTTTCTATCAAAGTAAACTCTTTAACAAACATGATAGACAGTCAGTTAGATACCCTTCATAAAGATTTGGTAACTAACTGCAATGTATTTTACAATAAGTACTTAAGTCCATCATTAAGATTTAAAACAAAAGTTGTTGCAGATTTTGCTTTAGATATAAGAACTACAAATATGAAAACAGAATTACCTAGCTTATCAGAAGAAGCAGCAATAGCACTACTGGCTGCAGAGGGTAACTTTAAATCAGTTTTAACTGACTTGTTAGAGAGAAGAAATAATACATCTGCAAAGATAGACTCTTTATATCAATCTATAGTTCAAAGAAGAAAATACACAAGCTTTATATCTCAGCTTTCTGCAAAAGCTGTAAATAGAGAAAGAATTGTCACTACAGAAACAGATTCAAATTATGCTTTTTTGCTTTCTGGTTTATTCGTAGATGAGTCTCAAATTAACTCATTAAAATCTAGCCATGCTTTATTAGATGATCTGAATGAAGACAGCCATCCTCAGTATTTAATGAAGTCTGGTGGAGTTATAGTTGGAGACATAACGGTAGAAAATGCTGCAAAGATAGATGGAGTACAGATAGGTGAACATTCTCATTCTGGCTCAGATGGATCTAAGAGAATAAGATCTATAGACATAGATTATGAGTCGGTAAGAAATGAAATTAATTTACAGCAAATAAATTCAGCCGCAAAAGAAGTTGTTATCAAAATTGACTCTATTACACCTGATATACTAATAGGTGGAGTTCCAGTTGCAGATGTGAATATCAGCATCGATATACCAGATGAATTTAAGGACAAATACGATTTTGAAATATTATACATAGAGTTGTGACATGAGCTGGTTTAAATATTTAGACAATACAAGTAATTTAGCAAGTCCTCAACAAAAGGTTTATACTACTCCGCCCTTAAAAAGACGGAATAGCAATAGATCAATTAAAAGACTACATAACTACTAATGATTGGTTATTTGCAGATATTGGAAATAATGAATTAAATTATGTATATAATTCCAGTCTTCTTAAAGTTGAGCAAGATCATTCATATTTAGTCGTTTATGAAAATTCCAATGTTTCAACATTAGAGGCTTCAACTCCTGTGGTTACTAGAATTGTTGACGGTATAATGTATTTTAAGGCCGCAAAGAATCACGAAGCAAATAGTCTTCCAGATGGAACCTATAGCGTTTACTATGGATCAGACTATATAAAGTATATTCATGCAACTCCAGTTACATCAAATTCAGTAACATCTTATGAATACGTAGAATATCCAAATACTGTTATTAATTCACTTGAAGCAAGTCCAGGCTACAGTCCTTACTATAGCGCAACTCCACCGAGTATTGATTTGTACGACACTGAGATTAATAAAAACTCTATTGGATATTATAGATTGGCATACTTTAACGATGGAACAGATTGGATTAATAATCTGTCAACAAAAGTTGGATCTAAGATAGTCGGAACTTTTAGTGGACCAAACATTAAAATAACTGGCGCAGTTGGTCCAGGATATGGTAAGTGTAAAATTAGAATAACTACAAAATATGAATCTTCAGTAGAAACTGAAAATATAGTTTTGGACTGGTATGAAATTGATTGTTATTCAACTGAAGAAAAAGAATCAATAATTTTTCAAAAAAATGATTTAGAATATCTTGACTACAGTTTAGAGATTGAAACTTTATCAGATAAAAATATTTTATCGGCTAATAATCAAATATATATAAGTAAAATAAGTTTCTTAAAAAACTTTTATTTTTCCTTAGATGATCAAGAAATAAATCCAGATTTGACCTTTAAGTCAATAGGAGGATTAAGATAATGGCTACTATTAAAAAAACTATACAAAATTTAAAACCTGGAAAACAATATCTTTTAACAGTTAAACCAAAAGATGTGGAATTAAACGTCCTTCTAGATCCGGCTTCAGCTGTAAGATTCACTGTTCCAGCTGACCTTACTCAGCCGGCAGAGCTTGGTGATTTAACAATAGTTGGAAACTATAAATCTATAATGATTAGCTTTAATCCTTCTAATGAATCAGACTTAAGAGGATATAACTATGAGGTTTATCTTCCTGAAGACATTGCCCAAAGCGGATCTACGTATGTAATCATTAGTGGATCAACCCCATATCTTTCTGGCTTTTCTGCATCAAACGTTATAGCTGTTGATGTTCCACAAAACTCCGAAACAACTAATCAGGTAAATGCAAATACTGGAGTCACAACTGTAGTGACAACAGAAAAGCTTTACTTTGCCAGAGTTCAATCTATTGATACATCTGCAAATAAATCTGCATGGACACCAATTGTGGCATCAACTGCTACAACACTTATAGATTCTGCGCACATTATAGATCTAACTGCGTCTAAGATCACAGCTGGAACAATCGGTGCACACACCATCACAATGGCTGGTGCAACTTCAATTATTAAATCTTCTACATTTAATGGAGTTGATGTTGGTGGAGGAAGTTATGCAAACGCCACAACAGGGTGGTTAATAAATGGTAGCGGTAGAGCATACTTTTATGATGCCACAGTTGCTGGAAGCATTGATATTGGAGGATTTGACTCTGGATCATTCCACGTAAATAGTTCTGGAGATTTATGGTCTGGTTCTGGAACTTTGGTGAACGCACCATTTAAAGTTTTAAAAGAAGGTGATGTTACAGCTAATACAATAACAACTAAAAGTTTAACATTAACTGGCAATACGGTTATGTCAAGTAACTCAAAGATTTTTCTTGGAACAGGCGTTTACAGTAATACTAATACTCCATTTTATGTTGATAGCAATAGTCAATTTTCTTTAGGTAATAAATTAACCTGGGATGGTTCATCTTTAACCGTAAACGGTAACGTAAACATTACAGGTGGTAATACTCTTACGCTTATTAGTAACGCAGAGTCCAACGCATCAACGGCGTACAACACGGCCATCAGTGCACAAGGTATAGCAATATCTGCACAATCTGACGCTAGTGACGCATATTCACTTGCTTCAACAAAAATAACAGCTGGAGAAGTAGTTACAACAATCAATGGTGGTACAACAACAATTAGTGGTGACAAAATTACCACAGGATCATTAAATGCTGACAGAATTTCAGGTGGAACAATTACAGCATCTATTTCTATTAATTCTCCATCAATTTCCGGTGGAACTATAAGTGGTTCACTCATTACTACAGGAGGTTTTTCTGTTGATAGCCCAGGGTCAATACAAGCTAGAAATATTACAGTTAACTCACAAAACGAAGGTTTAACATATAGGTGTGTACGGTTCATTCCCATCTGGTACTGGGACTACTTTGGTAGCAGCAAGCGCTGGTAGTGTTGAAAGAATTGTTAAATCTTCTTCCATGAGAAAACTTAAGGAAAATATTATCGATATGCCAGAAGGTTTAGCTATTATAGAAAATTTAAGACCTAGAATATTTAATTGGAAACAAGGTGATATAGATCCAAGCACAAATGAACCCTGGACACCAGAAGCTAAAGTTATACATCAACTAGCTCATAAAAGCTACGGTTTTATAGCTGAAGAAGTTCACGAAGCGCAACCAGAATTAGTTTGGCTTAGTCCACCGGATCCAGATAAGCCATGGGATGAAGAAGGTGGATTGTTTGATTTAAATTCTTGGAAACCATCAATGTGGAAAGAAATTGAAATAGTTCCCATTTTAGTTAAAGCTATTCAAGAGCTATCAGCTAAAGTTAATGAACTTGAGTCTAAACTTAGTTAGTGGTATAATAACAAAATGTCTAGAATAAGCAAGCAAGAAGAACAGGAAACTGCTATAATGGAAACTTCTCAATCAGATATTAATGATTCTAATTTAGATGTTAATTTAGTTATAGCTGTTTTTCAAGAAAAACTTAGCAGCTTAATGACTGATTTAGTTATAAAAGAAGCAACAATTAAACAACAATCAATTATTATTCAAAGATTAAAAGGACAAATGTAAAATGAGTGATACACCAGAAGTAGAAGTAAAAACAGAATTTGTAGTTGAAATTAAGATCAGTGACAAGAACCTATCTTACAAGAGCGACTTTACAGAGGCTGAAACAGTTTTTTGGCTTGAGGCTGTAAAAGATCTTATTATCAAGAAGACCTTTGAAGCCGCAGGAATATTAGAAAAACAATAAATTACAGCCTAGACAAATTGAGTCTACTATTAGATATAGGCTTAAATAAGGACGTACCATGGCAATTAGGGATTACCTACCATTTCAAACAGTAGATAAGGATCTTACCTTTTCTGATAAGGCTTTAGCACCAGAACAGGTAAAGGGTCTATCTAAGGCTATGAAGATAGCATCGCTTGCTCTTGGTTTTCAGGGTACCAACTATTACTTCAATAATAGAGCTACCTTTGAAAGACCTGCATATGACTTTGAGAGGCTTATGCAGGCTGTTGATACGGACTCTTATGTTAAGCAAGCTATGTCTAAATATAAAGATCTTTTTTGGAAAGAGGGTTGGGAAATAGTTTCTGAAAACCCAGAAGCTATTTCTTATCTTCTTCAAAGAATAGATTTTATGGAAATAGCAATGAAGAGACCATTTGTTGATTTTCTAATTGAAGTTTCAGATCAACTTTTTAAATTTTCTAATGCTTTTATTGTTAAGGCAAGAGGTGATTTAGGTGAGTATTTTCCAGATAAGCTAACACCAATGACTGGAGATCTTCCAGTAATAGGCTATTACTTAATTCCTACTGAGCAAGTAAGAATCTTTAGAGACAAGCATAATAAACCAAAGTCTTATCGTCAACAAACTGATCCTCTTACTTATATGCCACTTGAGGGAAATCCAGTTTGGACAGCAGAAAAAGTTATTCATCTTCATTTTGATAGAAAAACAGGTAGAGCATTTGGCACTCCATTTTTAATTAACGTATTGGATGATGTTATTGCGCTTCGTCAAATTGAAGAAGATATTCAAAATCTTGTTCATAGAGAATTATTTCCACTTTATAAATATAAGATTGGAACTGCAGAGCAACCAGCTGAGCCAGAAGAAATTGAACAAGCAGCTATAGAAATAGAAAATTTAAGAGCTGAAGGTGGATTAATTCTTCCATTTAGACATGATGTAGAAGTAATTGGATCACAAGGGTCTGCTCTTGATGCAAGTCAATATTTAAATCACTTTAAGGAACGTGTCGCAATTGGGCTAGGTGTTGCGCCCCATCACCTTGGAATGTCAATGAATGGTGGCAATAGATCCGTTACAGAAAGATTAGATGTTGCACTGTATGACAGAATAAAGCAAATGCAAAAACTGTTTTCAGAGATGGTAAGATTAAATATATTTAATGAATTATTGTTTGAAGGTGGCTTTGATCCAATCTCAAACCCAATTGAAAGTGGAACTTCCGACAGGTGTTTCTTTAAGTTTAAAGAGATAGATGTTGATACACAAGTCAAAAAAGAAAATCATGTTATTCAAAAATATGTGTCTAATTTGATTACATTAGACGAAGCTCGCATAGAATTGGGATACGATTCTGATATTGATATGAATAAAACACATGCATCAATACAGAGCGATATTCAAGTCGATGCAACTAACGCAACTGCTCAAGCTCAAGCAAAGGCA
>Ga0209299_1000396_pt1 | contig 24461 bp, 38 predicted proteins | sample S_140806_MF_Meta_FD_187326 | JGI IMG/M metagenome (GOLD analysis project Ga0209299, IMG submission 187326) | Freshwater microbial communities from Lake Simoncouche, Canada to study carbon cycling - S_140806_MF_MetaG (SPAdes) (version 2) | ecosystem: Environmental > Aquatic > Freshwater > Lake ...
GAGATCCTGCGCAACACGCTGGACTCTTTGGCTCAGTCCATCCACCCCCGCACTGCGGTGGTTGAGGGCCAGGTCAACATGGATGACGTGCTGAACAACGAGACCGGCGCCATCATTCGTATGCGCGCGCCTGGCATGGTGCAACCGTTCTCCAGCCCGTTTGTCGGCCAAGCAGCGTTCCCCATGCTGGACTACATCGACCAGATCAAGGAAGACCGCACCGGCATGAGCAAGGCCGCGATGGGTCTGAACGCCGACGCCTTGCAGTCCAGCACCAAGGCGGCGGTGGCCGCCACTATCAGCGCGTCCCAGGGCCGCATCGAGCTCACGGCGCGGATGATGGCCGAGGGCATGAAGAAGCTGTTCAAGGGCATCCTGTTCCTGATGGTGACCCACCAGGATAAGCCCCGCATGATTCGCCTGCGCGACCAGTTTGTGGAGATTGATCCCCGCGCCTGGAACGCCAACATGGACGTGAGCATCAACATCGGCCTGGGCAACGGCGACACCAACGAGCGACTCCAGGCTCTGATGATGATCAGCGCCAAGCAGCAGGAGGCGCTGACGCAACTCGGACCACAGAACCCGCTGGTAAGCCCGTCCATGTACGCCAGCACCCTGCGCAAGATCGTGGAACTCAGCGGGTTCAAGGACTCCAGCCAGTTCTTCAACGACATCCCAGCCGACTACCAGCCGCCAGCGCCACCACCTCCCAAACCGACACCCGAAGAGGTGCTGGCCGAGGTTCAGGCCAAGTCCATTGAGGCCGACATCCAGAAGAAGGCCGCCGAGCTGGAACTCAAGCGCGAGCAGATGATCCGCGACGATGACTTCCGGCGCGACCAACTGGCGCAGGATGGACTACTAAAGAAATACGAAATTGAGTTAAAGTACAACGCACAGATTAGCAACGCTGAGATTCAAGCCGTCACCAGCATGAATCGAGAGGCAACCATCAACCAACCTGGAATGGCATGACAGAACAAGTAATTCGCGCTGGCCGTAAGGCACAGGAACTATTAGAGGATGAGACGTTCAATACGGCAATCACCAAGATTGAGAACGATCAACTCTGGATTTTCAAGAGCAGCAAACCCGAGGAATCCGCGAAACGCGAGATGGCCTGGTCCATATTGAGGGCAATTGAGAACCTCAAGAATGAACTGACAAAGACCATCGACAACGCAAAAGTAGCGCAACGCGCTGCGGAACGGGTTAATAAATGACAGAATCACTCAACATGGACGCAGCAGTCCAGGCACTCACGGCGATACTTCCGGAAGACGGAGAAAAGTTACCCGACGAGGCGTTAACTGAGGAAACTCAGGCGGCGGTAGATGAAGAATTGTCCGGTGATGCAGACGCATCGGACGATGAAACACCTACCGAACAGTCAGAGGAAGATGAGGAATTGGAGGAGAGCGAAGAGCCGCAGACTTTCACCGTCAAAGTAGATGGCAAGGAAGTTACTGTAACGCTTGACGAACTCCAGCAAGGTTACTCACGCACTCAAGACTACACGCGGAAGACCCAGCAGATTGCCGAGGTGCGAAAGCAAGTAGAGCAGGAGAGCCAGGCCATCCGCGCCGAGCGTGCGCAGTACGCTCAATTGTTAGGAGCATTGGAGCAGCAAGTTCAGCAGGCGGCAGAGCCTCAGATTGATTGGGACCGCCTCTACCAAGAGGATCCCATCGAGTGGGTGAGGCAGAAAGAGTTAGTGCGTGAGAACCAGACCAAGTACGCGGCTATTCAGAGCGAACAGCAGCGGCTTGCAGAAATCTCTCGCCAGGAACAGGCGCAGTCTATGCAGGCATTTCTTGCTCAAGAGCAAGACAAATTGATGGAAGTCCTACCCGAGTGGAAGGACCCAGCAAAGGCCAAGGCAGAGAAAGCGCTACTCATCGAATTCGGACAAAAAGCCGGATTCCAGCCTGATGAACTGAAGAACATTTTTGACCACCGCGTCGTGAACGTGCTGCGTAAAGCGGCACTGTACGAGCAGATGATGTCCAAGCGGGGCAACATCAAGCCGGTAGTCAACAATGGCCCAAGACCAGCCAAGCCAGGAGCAGCGGGTCGAGTCTCCACGACAAGCGAGTCAACGCGTGCAAAACAACGTCTTGCAAAAAGTGGCCGCGTCCAAGATGCGGCATCGGCAATTGAACTTTTATTGAAGTGAGAACATTATGGCAATCGTAACCAACACATTCACCACCTTTGACGCAAAGGGTATTCGGGAAGACCTCTCGAATATTATTACTAATATTGCACCGGAAGATGTACCGTACCAATCAAACATTGGCCGCGAGTCCATCAGCAATTCGCTGTTTGAGTGGCAGACCGATACCTTGGCAGCGGCTGCAGCCAACAAGCAAATCGAGGGCGACGATGTCTCCTCTTTTGATTCTGTTACCGCAACCGTTCGCCTGCAAAACTATGCTCAGATTTCGCGCAAGACCATTGTCTTGTCCGCGACTGAAGAGGTGGTTAACAAGGCAGGGCGTCGCAGTGAGCTAGCCTACCAAATTGCGAAGCGGGGTTCTGAACTTCGTCGCGATCAAGAGTTCACTTTGTTGAACAGTGCTGTGGCTGCTGCCGGTAGCACCAGCGTTGCACGCGGTACAGCATCTCTGGGCGCGTTTATCAAGACCAACGTCGATATGCAGACCAATGGCGTAAACCCGTCGTACACCACGCTGCCATCCAGCGCACGCACTGACGGCAACGTCCGCACCTTTACTGAGACCATTCTCAAGAATGTGATTCAGCAAGTGTGGACATCTGGCGGCACTCCAAAGATTCTGATGACCGGCCCTGTTAACAAGCAGCGCGTCAGCGGTTTCTCTGGTATCGCCTCCAGCCGTTTCAACATCAACGGCGGTGAGAAGCCTGCGACCTTGATCGGCGCGGTTGACATCTACGTCAGCGACTTTGGCAACGTCAGCGTTATCGCTAATCGTTTCCAGCGTGAGCGTGATGCATGGGTACTCGATCCTGAGTACGCCAAGATGACTGTGTTGCGTCCTTACCAGCAAGTTGAACTCGCTAAGACCGGCGACGCTGAGAAGCGTATGTTGCTGGTGGAGTGGGGTCACAAGGTGCTGGCCGAGAACGCCCACGGCCTAGCTGCTGACCTGATTACTTCGTAATCAACTTGAAGGGATCAGGGAAACCTGGTCCCTTTTTTAACGCATGAATAAACAAATATTTGACGAAAATAAGGAAGCGGGTATCACCCGTTTTTGGCATTTTGATGATGAAACCGGCCAGGCAACAATTCAGACTCAGCAGGATGTCACAGCAGTTGTTGAAGCAAACAAGGCAGATTTCAATAAGGTAGATGAGCGTGCAAGCTGGAAGGGCGAGTGGCATCACGTTGCAAGCATTCCAGAAGGCGTCTACTACAAACTCAAGGCCGAGGGCAAGCTAGACGATCAGGCGTACATGAAACGCTGGCTCAATGACCCCGACAACAGATTTTTTAGAACGAGACCTGGACAAGTATGAACAACTACATTGCAGTCTGCACCCCAGCGCGGGACATGGTCCACGCCAACTTCACCTATTGCCTGGTGAATATGGTTTGCTACCACACGCTGAACACGACAGATGCAGTGTCTCTCAAGATCATGCAGGGCACGCTAATCCAAAACCAGCGTGCTGACCTGGCGCTGGATGCGATGGCCGAGGGCTGCACCCACATCCTGTTCATCGACTCAGACATGACGTTTCCGCAGGACATGGTCGAGCGCCTGCTCAAGCATGACCTGGACATTGTGGCGACCAACTGCGCACGCCGACGCATCCCTACTGGCCCGACTGCCCAGAAGTACGGCCCTGACGGTGAGCGCGAACTGGTCTACACCATGCCGGAATCCACCGGCATTGAGGAAGTTGGCAGCATCGGAATGGGCGTGATGCTCATCAAGCGCAACGTCTTTGAGAAACTGACAGAACCCTGGTTCGAGACTCCCTGGCGCACCGACAAGCGCGGCTACATCGGTGAGGACATCTTCTTCTGTCGGAAGGCGCAGGCGGCAGGGTATAAAATCTACATAGACCACGACGTGAGCAAAGAGATCGGCCACATCGGGACGTTTGAATTCAAGCACGACCACACCTGGATGATGCGCGACATCGAGAAGGAAAAGGCAGAGCATGGCACTTAGCACCTACGCTGAACTGAAAGCCTCGGTCGCCGATTGGCTCAACCGTAGCGATCTCACGTCTGCCATCACCGACTTTGTTTCTCTCGCGGAATCCCAGATGGAGCGCACACTGCGCACCACTCAGATGATTACCCGCGCAACGGCCACCATTGACGCCGAGTACAACGCAACGCCAGGCGACTTCTTGGAGGCGCGGACGTTCAAGATGGACACAAACCCCGTCAGTCCGTTGCAGTTTGAGACCATTGACAGCCTAGATGATTTGCTGACCCAGTACACATCCAGCGGAAAGCCTAAGTTCTTTGGCGTTGTCGGGTCGCAGCTACGCGTTGTGCCTATCCCTGACTCCAGCTACACGGGCGAGTTAATCTACTACAGCAAGCTCGCCAAGCTATCAAACTCCAACACCACCAACTGGCTGCTCACCAAAGCGCCTGATGTCTACCTGTATGGTTCTTTGTTACAGGCTGCCCCCTACCTACAGGACGACGCAAGAATCCAAGTGTGGGCTGGCCTGTACAAGGCAGGCATAGAGGAACTGCAAATTGCAGACGAGCGCGGAGCGACTAGCGGCGGCGTTCTGAAGTCACGCGCCAAGTCTTTCGGTTAAAATTTTCCCAGTTTTGGAGAACAAAATGCAATCAGAGCGTATCAATGGTCAAGATGCTGCAAGCGTAGCAATCTCGCGTCAATCATCTATGGATGAAGGCGTTGGCATCACCGGCTCTTACGAGTTGACTTGTTTCGACAAGGACGGCAATCTAAAGTGGTCAGAGCCAATCAAAAACTTGGTGGTGACTGTCGGTAAGAATGATTTGTTGGACAAGTATTTTGCCGGTTCTGCTTACACCGCAGCCTGGTACATCGGCCTGGTTGACGGCGCATCTTCGCCTACCTACGCTGCTGGTGACACCATGTCCTCGCACAGCGGCTGGAGCGAGACAGTGCCTTACTCCAACTCAACCCGTCCATCTGTAGCCTGGAATTCGGCATCCTCTGGCTCCAAGGCGTCTACGGCAACGTCTTTCACGATTAACGCTACAGCCACAGTGGCCGGTGCATTCCTAACCACCAGCAGCACTAAATCCGGCACTACGGGTACTTTGTACTCTGCTGGCAGCTTTACCGGTGGCAACCGTTCTATTGCGTCTGGCGACACGCTGAACGTCACTTACACCGCGTCGGTCTAAGGAGTCAGATATGGCGTTCAAGACAGGCGACAGCGTGACCATCAAGGGTACATCCATGACCGGCACGGTTGTGGTCGGAGCAGTTGTGGATGACGAGTCTACCTTGCTGTTCAAGGTCCAATACACCGATCAATCAAACCAGGCACAAGAGCGTTTCTTCAAAGAAGACGAACTTGTTGCAAACTGATTTTTAGGAGTCTTTGATGGCTCTTGTTGTTGCTGACCGAGTTAAAGAGACCACTACCACTACGGGTACAGGGACTGTCACGCTTTTGGGCGCAACAACCGGCTTCCAGACTTTCTCTGTCATTGGTAACGCCAATTCAACTTATTACTCAATTTCTGGTCAAGGAACATTAGAGTGGGAAGTGGGTATAGGAACATACACTGCATCCGGCACAACATTGTCAAGAACTACCGTTCTTTCATCTAGCAATTCTGGCTCTTTGGTGAATTTTTCTTCTGGAACCAAGGATGTGTTTTGTACATATCCTGCATCTATAGCCATAATCGGTAACAGCAGCCCCAATTTAGATGGTGGGGTTCCAGGTTCTACTTATGGTGGAATACAAACAATTAATGGAGGAACACCATAATGGCTGTTCAAATTCAGTTACGAAATGGCACTGCTGCACAGTGGACTAGCGCAAATCCAATCTTAGCACTTGGAGAGATTGGTTTAGAAAAAGACACAACCCAAGTAAAAATTGGAGATGGCGCTACTGCATGGAACAGTTTGAGTTATTCATTCTCAGGTAGTGGTGGAATTACTACTGGAAAATCCATTGCAATGGCAATGGTTTTTGGTTTTTAAGGAAACAGCAAAATGGCAAATCCCAATATTGTTAACGTAATTTCTATTTATGGAAGTACGTCGTACCTTGTTCCTACAACCACATCGGCTACTACCTGGAGTGCTTTGACACCATCTGCTGGGACTGTCAATAAAATTAACAGCATGGTCGCGGCTAATGTCACATCAACTGCTGCTGCTGTAACCGTATCCATTAACAGCGCAACTGGTGGCGGTGGTACTGCATATCGCTTAACCTACCAGACAATGGTTCCAGCTAATTCGTCTTTGCTAATAATTGACAAAAGCACAACGATTTATGTTGGCGAGGCGCAGTCAATTGTGGTGACATCTGGCACGACCAACGCCATAGAAATGGTGGCCTCTTTTGAGGCAATTACATAATGAATCGGTTCAAGGGCAGCATTAGGTCTGCTACAGCGGCTCCTACTTCATCAGCAAACGCTATTGGCAAATGGACCTTGACAGAACAGATGCAAGCCAGGCAAGCTAGTGCATGGCCTGGTTACATACCAGCTACAGTCGATTACCTGGTAATTGCCGGTGGCGGTGGTGGTGGCGGTAAAAATACTGGTGGCGGCGGTGGTGCTGGTGGCTTTAAGACTGCCACTGGATTTTCCATTACAGGAGGTGTTGCATTAACCGTTACTGTAGGTGCTGGAGGTGCTGGAGGCACGAGCGTGTCTCAAACACGCGGCGCAAATGGTAGCAATTCTGTTTTTGACAGCATCACATCAACTGGTGGTGGAGGCGGCGCACAAGGCGTTCCACCCAATGCCCCAAATGCATCCTTAAATGGCTCTAGTGGTGGATCAGGCGGTGGTGGTGGCGGTACTGACTCAGGCGGCGGCGGTACAGGAGGTTCTGGTACATCAGGGCAAGGATTTGCTGGTGGCAATGGTAACAACGGCGCTAATGCTGGCGGTGGTGGTGGCTCTAGTGCTGTTGGCACTAGTGCCTCGACCAGTGCTGGAGGAAGTGGCGGCGCTGGAACTGCTTCTTCTTTGTCAGGTTCTTCAGTAACTTATGCTGGTGGTGGTGGCGGTGGCGCAAACTCTTCTGGTTCTAATGGGGTAGGCGCTGCTGGTGGAGGTAATGGAGGATCAGGGAATCCAGCATCTGCCGCAACTGCTGGTTCAGCAAATTCTGGATCAGGTGGTGGTGGTGCTGGTGGATTTGAGACAGTTTTGACTGGTGGCGCTGGTGGATCAGGCGTTGTAATTATTAGATACCCTGATACTTTTTCCGCAGCCGCAGCGACTACAGGTTCGCCAACCATAACAACTTCCGGCGGTTACAGAATTTATACTTTTACTGGTAGCGGAACAATTACATTCTAATCATGGCACATTTTGCAAAACTTGATGAAAACAATGTAGTTCTTGAAGTGCATTGTGTCCACAACAATGAATTGCTAGTCAATGGCGTAGAGTCAGAGGCGCAAGGTGTTGCGTTCTTGGTGATATGGAGTGGCGGCTATCCTTTTTGGAAGCAAACATCCTACAACGGCACATTCCGTAAAAATTATGCTGGAATTGGTGACATCTATGACGCACAACGAGATGCCTTTATTGCTCCTCAACCTTATGCAAGCTGGACATTAGACGAGAGCACTTGCCAATGGATCGCGCCTTTTCCGTATCCAACAGACGGCAATCGTTATGCGTGGGATGAAGAGAATGCATCTTGGAAACTCATTGAGTAGTGAATCATGTTTGGCATATCAGCATTCAGCCAAACACCATTCAGTTCACTTGGCGGCACTGTATTCAATTATTCAGTAATTGAGCCAACAAGTGGTTATGGATACTATTTATATGGTTCCGGAGCATATGGGATATCCACATCATTAAGAGATGGCCTAACTAGCGGTTTTGGATACAGCAGATCGCTAACAGAGTCAGGTTCTGCGGTAGATGCCGATTCAGCAACAACAACGCTTGGCCTGACCATATCGGAGACATTGTCAGCGTCCGACGTTCTCACCAACATTGCCACAATGGTGGCGGGCATCTCGGAATCAGGTTCTGCTTTTGATTCCATAGACACTAACCTGGTGGCAGTGGCCTTTGCCAGCGAGTCTGTAACGGCATCCGACTCACTAAGCGGCACTATCGTCTTCTTGGCGCTTGTCTCTGAAGCTGCAAGCGCAGCAGACGCGCAAGTCTGCATCTTGACAATACCTGTCCAGGTATCGGAGACACTGAGCGTATCGGACGCGGTAACCAATGTCCTGCAAGCAGTTGCGTCTGTATCCGAAACGCTGACAGCGTCAGATTCCAGTGTCGGCGCGTTGACCATGTCTGTCGCTGTAGCGGATGCGCTGACAGCGTCGGAGTCACTATTCCCGACGTTAACCTACCAGGTGTTTAACTCTGAGTCCGTGACGGCGGCTGATTCGTCAAGCGTGACAGCGACATTCCTAGTTAGTGTTGCGGAGTCCTTGGCAGCCATAGATGCCTATGAAAACGTCGGTATCTTTGTGGCGAGCATCTCCGAATCAGGATCGGCGCTGGACGATTACCTGTCAGGCTTGGAGTTCTTGGCGTCAATTGCCGAGGCTGCAAACGCACTGGACCTCATCACGCAGCGGCTATTGTGGGAGCCGGAGCCAATCAATTCAGACACCTGGACAGACTCTGGCACGTCTACCACCACATGGACTACGCAGTCCCCGAATTCACGTAGCTGGACTATAATTTCTGACAACACCGACCCCTGGACACCAGTAGGCGCAACGTCCAAGGATTGGACAACCCAATGAGGTAAATCATGGCTGATACCACCACCACCAACCTACTCCTTACCAAGCCCGAGGTAGGCGCAAGCACTGACACCTGGGGGACAAAGATCAACACCGACCTAGACTCGGTTGATGCGGTGTTTGCTGCGGCTGGTAATGGAACCAGCGTAGGTTTGAACATTGGCACTGGCAAGACAATCACGCTTGCTGGTACGACTAAGTTTGCAGGGTCTACATCAGGCACTACAACATTGCAGGCCACTGCTGTTGCTGGCACTACAACTCTTACGCTGCCCGCTGCTACAGATACCCTGGTTGGTAGGGCCACCACCGACACGCTGACAAACAAGACGCTGACGGGGGCGGTAATGAACGGCACTGTAGGAGCAACTACACCGTCTACTGGCGCATTTACTACTTTGTCGGCTACAGGTGTTACAACGGTACAAGCTGGAACGGCAGCAGCCCCAGCCATCACTACATCAGGCGACACCAACACCGGAATCTTCTTCCCCGCCGCTGACACCATTGCTTTTGCTGAAGGCGGCGCGGAGGCTATGCGTATCGACTCCAGCGGCAACGTGCTGGTGGGGCAAACTGCTCAAACATCAACAGAAAAATTTGGTGTTACGCAATCAGATACAGGCTCAAGTGCAGTAAGGTTTTACGCCTCAAGCGCAAGTTATGTAAACAACATTGTTGAAATAAGCTGCGCTCGGTCTGGGGCAACTACTGAATACAACGCTTTTACGGTGTTTGATAACAACACTACACTCAAAATGTTGATTCGGCCTAATGGCAATTTGCTCAATGCAAATAATAGCTATGGTTCTTTGTCTGACATAAGTCTTAAAGAAAACATTGTTGACGCTACGCCAAAACTAGATGGCTTGATGCAAGTCAGGGTTCGCAATTACAACCTTAAAGACGATGTAAACAAAACCAAACAGATTGGTGTAGTCGCTCAGGAATTAGAAACAGTTTTCCCAGGAATGATTGAAACAGATGGAGAAGGAATTAAAGCCGTAAAGTACAGCGTGTTTGTTCCCATGATGTTAAAAGCCATCCAAGAACAGCAAGCCCTCATCACTTCCCTGACCGCCCGTATCGCAGCATTGGAGGCATAAATGGAATTCCAGTCATTATTTAATTTCGTGGGTGGCGCAATCCTGGTCGCTGTTGGCTGGTGGTGTAAAGAGATATGGGACTCTGTCAAGGCGCTGAAAGCAGACATCAAGGCGATTGAGATTGACTTGCCAAAGCACTACGTCAGCAAGGCAGATATTGAGAGCCGCCTAGACAAGATTGACGCGACCCTGGAGCGCATCTTTGACAAGCTAGAGAACAAGGCCGACAAGTGATGGATCAGATTGTCTCAGCGGAAAGCCCCTGGCCGAACACTGAGACAAAGACTGTTTTGGTTTGTCGTATCCCTAAGAAAGATGAGGACAAAATGCTTAGAGCAAATGAATTCATGGACAAAGATGGACGCATCTGCCGGTGGGCGGTTGTGAACAAGAAGTGATTGATCCTTTCACCGCGTTTGCTATTGCCCAGGGTGCGGTGGCTGGCATAAAAAAGCAGTAGCCCTTGGTAAAGATATACACGGCCTATATAAAGAATTCAGCAGTTTCTATCAAGCGGCAGACACGGTTCATCTAGCAAGCAGCAAGGCCAGGATTGCGTCAATAGGAAAGACGAATGCACAGATCAGTTCTGAGGCTCTCCAGATCGCACTGGCGTCAAAGGCACTGAGAGAGCATGAGAAGGAACTGAAGGACATCCTCTTCTATAGTGGCAATGCTCCGGTCTGGGAAGAGATGATGGCAGAGCGCACCAGGATGATTAAGGAGCGCAACACACTTGAAAGAGAAGAGTCGGAAAGAAAGCAGAAGGACAAGGAAGTGAAAGTGGCAATCATTATGAACACACTCTGGATTTCCGGCGCATCCGCTATCGTTGTGCCGCTAGTTGGCGCGTTATTTCATATCATCACTAACAGAGGTCTCTAATGATTCCAATACTCGGCGCACTACTCGGCACACTTGCTGAAAGCGGATTGGGGCTGCTGTCCTCCGCTATCCAGGCCAAAGGCAAGGAGGTGGTTGAGAACACGCTTGGCGTGAAGATCCCTGACAACCCTACGCCGGCCGACGTTGAGAAGCTGCGCGAGTTGCAGTACGACCACGAGGAGCGCTTGATTGAACTGGGCATTGAGAAGGCCAAGCTGGAGATGGCCGAGTTGGAATTGTTTGCCAAAGCCGCACAGAGTGATGCGGATAACGTGACAGACCGCTGGCAGGCAGACATGAACTCGGATTCATGGCTCTCAAAGAACATTCGGCCAATGAGCCTGATCGCTATCTTCATGGGGTACTTCCTGTTCGCCATGATGAGTGCCTACGGCCTCAACGCCAATGAGTCCTATGTGACCCTGCTGGGTAACTGGGGGATGCTGATAATGGGCGCTTACTTTGGTGGCCGAACGGTAGAGAAGCTGGCAGAAATGAGGAGCGCAAAATGAGCCTAAGTCAAGAGCAAGCGGCATTCCTGCTGGATATGTGCAAGCTGATCCAGCACGCCACAGAGCAGGGATTTATGGTCACTGGTGGCGAGTTGGCGCGTACACCTGAGCAGCAGGCTATCTACGTCAAGACAGGCCGGTCTAAGACCATGAACTCCATCCACCTAAAGAGGTGCGCGATGGACTTGAACTTCTTCAAGGATGGGAAAATCATCTGGGACAAAGCTATCCTGGCTCCGGTTGGCGCGTACTGGGAGAGTCTGCATCCTAAGAATCGGTGGGGTGGTAACTTCAAATCGTTGCTAGACTGTCCGCACTTTGAACGGAACATATGACCGACTACAGCGGCCAGATCACAACGCCAGCGCAGCCGAATCTCGGCAGTCCTGGCGATACATATGATCGCCTGTACTTCAGCCAAACACTCAGCAACATAGGCATCTACGCCAACCGCATCACAAGCGCCCTGGGAGCGTTATTCGGGCCGCGTGGAGGCAAGTACCTAAACGCTCCATATGGCGCGTTCCAGGACTCCACAGACCAGGTGGCGGCTAACACCACAACGGCCTATGCCATCACGTTTGACACTACCGACTTCAGCAACGGCGTCACTCTCTCAAATTCATCCAGACTAAACGTATCTCAGTCGGGAATCTACAACGTGCAGTTTTCCATCCAGTTTACGAACACGACAAATTCATCCCAAGACGTTGACGTTTGGTTCAGAAAGAATGGAACAAACATTGACAAGTCGAACTCAAGGTTTGGGTTTGCACCAAGAAAAGGCGTTGGCGACCCGTTCCACATAATTGCCGCAATGAACTTCTTTGTCAACCTTAACGCAAACGACTATGCGGAAATCATGTGGCGGCCTACTGATGTCGGCGTGACGATTGAGCAGTATCCGGCAGGCACTTCCCCAACCAGGCCAGCAGTACCGTCGGCCATCGTTACACTGTCGTTTGTCTCCAACCTATCAGTGTAATCATGGCACTCATTCCTCTCAAAATCCCACCAGGCGTCTACCGTAACGGCACTGAGTACCAGGCAATGGGGCGCTGGTACGACTCCAATCTAGTTCGCTGGTTTGAGAATACCCTGCGACCCATTGGCGGGTGGCGAAAGAAGTCCACTTCTGCCATGACGGGTAAGTGTCGAGGTCTTATCGCTTGGCGTGATAACAGCGCAAACCGTTGGGCGGCAGCAGGAACTCAGTCCAAGCTATACGCGATGAACACAAGCGGAGTATTGAAGGACATCACGCCATCAGGATTCACCACTGGTTCCGCTGACGCTACAGGTACAACCGGTTACGGGTACTCAACATATGGTAATCTGTCCTATGGAACGGCGCGTCCAGATACTGGATTTATACCGGTTACCACCTGGAGCCTGGACACCTGGGGCGAGTACCTTACGGCCTGCAGCAGCACAGATGGCAAGTTGTACGAGTGGCAGCTAGGTTTCACAACTCCAACCATTGCGGCCGTAATCACCAATGCACCTACAAGTTGCGCGTCGGTGATGGTCACCAGCGAGCGCATCATGTTCGCATTGGGAGCGTCGGGTAACCCGCGCCTAGTGAAGTGGTCGGACCAGGAGAACAATACAACCTGGACGGCTGCAGCCAACAACCAGGCCGGCGACTTTGAACTGGCTACACCAGGATCTCTGAAGTGCGGCAAGCGCGTACGAGGCGTCAATATCCTATTCACCGATACCGACGCGCACGTCGCAAACTACATCGGCCTGCCATACGTCTACAGTTTTGAGAAGGTTGGTAGCGGATGCGGGGTCATCTCCGCGCAGGCTGTGGCTGCCATCGACACGTCCGCAATGTGGATGAGCCAGTCAGGTTTCTGGTCCTATGACGGATTTGTCAAGCCCATGCAGTGCGATGTTGGAGACTACATCTTCAATAACATCAACTACGCCCAGGCATCAAAGGTCTATGCTGTCCATAATTCTGCTTATGGCGAGGTGACCTGGTTCTACCCGTCGATATCTTCTAATGAGAATGACTCATATGTCAGCTACAACTATCGGGAAGGCACTTGGTATTTCGGATTGATGGCGCGCACCGCTGGAACAGATCGAGGTGTATTCGTCAATCCTATGATGGTCGGAACTGACGGGTACATCTACGATCACGAAGTTGGATACACCTACGACTCGGTGGCTCCCTACGCTCAGTCCGGTCCGATTGAACTCGGGAATGGTGACAACGTCATGGCCGTCAGATCGGTTATCCCTGACGAGCAGACGCTGGGAGAGGTCCTGATCTCATTCACGGCCAGAATGTACCCAACATCGGACGAAGTTAGTTACGGCCCGTTTAGCGCCAAAGCACCAACCGATACCAGGTTCTCAGGCCGGTCAGTCAAGATGAAGGTTACCGGAAGCGTCCTGGAAGATTGGCGGGTCGGCGTGATGCGGCTGGAGGCTACGTCGGCAGGGAAACGGTAATGGAGGATTTCTGGCGGTTGGCACAACACATCGAAGCCGCCTTAGAATACTCAGGAGGCACTCACACCATTGAAGATGTTGCGCAGGGTGTAGAAGTAGGACGGTTCCAGCTATGGGCTGGGACAAAAAGCGCAGTCATCACTGAGATCATTGTCTATCCGCGACTCAAGAATTTGCACTATTTTCTTGCTGGCGGCGACCTAGATGAACTCAAGCTGATGCGACCACACATCGAGTCTTGGGGAAAGCAGAATGGTTGCACGCGAGTTACCCTGGCTGGCCGTAAGGGCTGGGCAAGGACATTTTTAGCAGACGAGGGATATGAGCCTAGATGGCATATTCTGAGCAAGGAGTTGTAGATGGCGACAAGAAACCGATACGCGGAGATCATGGCGAATTACGCGCAGGCGCAGCCGTATTCGTTTTTCGGATATCCGCAAAGCTACACCGGCGGTCAATCAAATTATACCGGCGGGTATGACGTGACGCCGTACACGCCATACACTGCACCAGCGAACCGCTACGCCGACATCATGGCGCAGCCTGCTGCACCTATGGGTGGCGGTGGGCGCGGTGAAAGAGAGGCTCCAAGCGCTTGGTCGCAGATGACGCCAGCAGAGCGTGCTGCCTATTACCGAGAAAACCCGACTGAGGGGAAGATTGCGCTGGGTATGCAGGACCTGTTTGGTAATGCTACCCTTTTAGGGAATGCAACTAAATATTTTGGTGGAGACGGATGGTACGACAGTAGGCTAGAAAAGATGGGAGTCAATCCAACCATTAGCCTGGAGAACCAAAATACGCTTGCTGGAACTTCATTCCAAAATGCTTTGAATGCGCTTAATGCCACTGGTGGGTTTGTAAGTGCAGCGCCATCAACACAAACTAGCACATTGAGTTTTGCTCCTCCAACTGAGGCGCAGTATGGAGCGTATCTTGCTCAACAGCAAGCTGATGCAGCAGGACGCGAATACGGTACTGGTGCTGTTCCACCAAACATGACTCAGAATCAGTTTGCTGCGCAATACGCTGCATATGGTGATAGACAGCAACCAGCAGCAGCAGGCCGTGAATATGGCACTGGTGCTGTTCCACCAGGAGTAAGCGCAAATCAGTTTGCAGCAAACTATGCTGCATACAACAATCCCAATGCTGTGGCAGTCCCAAGCCAAGATGGAGGTTTTGTAGAAGGTAGAACTAGTCCGAGTTCTTTAGTGTATGGGCCAAATCCATCATTGACGGCATCTATTGCAGCACAAGCTCAAGCGCAAGCAGATGCATCGGCCGCACAAGCAAGCAGAGAGGCATCTGCTCAAGCATCACTCGCACCTGGCGCTGGTAGCGGTGGTGGATACGGCGGTGGTGGTGATGGTGCTGCTGGAAGAGGTGAGCCTGGCGGTGATCGAGGTGGATGGGGTAGAGGAGGCGGCTACGCCAAAGGCGGTCATGTCTCCATGATGCACTTGCAAGGCCCGAACCCAATGGGTCCAGATGACGGTTACGGTGCTCTCAAGGATGGCGAGTACGTCATCAACGACAAGGCGGTAAAAAAATATGGTATTGAGTTGATGGATGCTATTAACTCGGGCAAGATTTCAAAGGGCAAGCTGCGCGGCTTGCTCGAAATGTAAGGAGAAACGATATGTCTAAAGGCGGCGGCAGCACAACTAGCACCACAGCAATTGACCCTGATCTGAAGGCGGCGTATCTACGCAATATCGGCCAGGCTCAGAACGTAGCCGGAGCGTTACCGGTACGGCAATTTGCCGGTTTCAATCCTCTGTACCAGGCCGGTGAGGAGCTAGTCACAAACGAGGCACTGACCCCGTTTACTGGCGAGTCCATCCAGCAGTTTATGAACCCCTACGAGAACGAGGTGGTCCAGCGTTCACTGGCTGACGTAAGCGGCGCACTGGACACCCAGCGTCTCAAGGACCGGCAGGCGGCTACTGCAGCTAAAGCATTTGGTGGATCACGCCAAGGCGTCGCAGAGTCACTCACAAACGCTGCTGCCATCAAGCAGGCGGCTGATACTGCTGCGCAGTTACGCGCACAGGGTTACGGCCAAGCTGCTGGTCTGGCACAGTACGCCAAGGGAGCGAACATCTCCGGCGGCCAGGCAGTGATGGGTCTGGGCGGTGCGCGTCAGCAGTTGGAGCAGGCACAGTTGGATGCCCTGCGCAACATCGGCCTGGAGAAGTTGCAAATTGCAACTGGTGGACTCAGCACCCAGCTACCAAATCTCGGCATGACCCAGACGCAACCCTACTACCAGAACCGAACAGCGGGTGGTTTAGGCGGTGCGTATGCCGGTTACCAGATGGGTGGGCCAACTGGCGCTGCCATCGGCGGTCTGCTTGGATATTTTGGATAAGGGGAACAAGATGGCAACACTGTCAGATTTCTATTATGGTGATCCATACACATTTAACCCATTAAGCCAGTATTACCTTGGTAGTGGGGTTGGGGCTACAAGGTTCAATCAGAACTCCCGCCCAACGACTAGATTTATGTCGCGTGGGAAAGGTCCTGAGAGTTTATATCTCAACAATATGGGAGTCTTCGCTCCTACCCAAATGGGAGACTTCACTCCCAGCGCGGGACTGATGGGTGATGTGCCGCAACTGCGTTTTAATCCCCAAATCGGGCCATCAAGGATGCCTGTTGTCATTGAAGATAGGGTAGCTCAGGACAATCCTAACTATCGCGCTATGGCTGCACCGGAGGATGTTGCAGCACAAGCAGAGGCTGCAGCAGCACAAGCTGAACCAGCAATGCAAGGAGCAGCACCACGCCGCAGTCTCGGCCTGCTGGGTGATATGTTTGGTAATGCATCCGCGCTGGACGAGTACATGACGCCGGAGCAGAGAGCGCAGCTACAGAACCAGGGCGTCATGGCAGCGGCCATGCAACTGCTTGCGTCATCTGGACCTAGCCGAGTGCCAGTAGGACTCGGTCAGGCGCTTGGTGAGGCTTATGGTGCTGGTCAGAAGGGCTACACGGCAGCGCAGCAGAATCTACTCACGAGCATGACGATGAAGCAGAAGATGGATGAGTACAAGCGCGATATTGCGGACCAGAAGGCATATCGGGAATACCTTATTGGTGGCGGTCCGGTTGGTGCGGAACCCGCTGGCGTTGTCACTGCGCCTGCTGGACAAGTTGTTCCTGTAGTGGAAGGGGCTGCAATGCCTGCTGCCGCTGCGATGCCTGTCGCTGCGGCTGCTGCACCTACTGGTCTTGCATCGTTAACTAAAGAGCAGCGGATGATTCTTTCTAGGTTGCCAGCAAAGGAAGGCTATAAAGAGGCTCTGCGCTTGATGGAGCAAAAGACAGAAGCAACTCCTGATGACATCAAGAAATTGAAGGCTCTTGGATTGCCCGTAACACTTGAAAATTTACTGAAGCTGAATCCGGCTGCTGCGGCTCAAGACCCAGAGAAAATCCGCATATTGAGAGCACTCAATTTGCCTGTTACTTTGGAGAGCTTGCGATCATTAGACCCACAGAATCCAGAGGCGAATCCTACTGAAATCAGAATTTTGAATGCGACAGGCACAGCTGTAACTTTTGAAAACGTGATGAAGTTGCGCCAATCTGGAGCGTCGCAAACCAGCGTTAAGGTTGACACTGGTCAGAAAACAAGAGACGTTGAAATCAATAAGGACATCGTTAAGGAAATGGGCGATATGACGGCGCAAGCCAGGTCTGCTAAAGAGACCTTAATGAATGTGGACAGAGTTCTTCCTGCACTTGATAAGGCGATCACAGGACCAGCGGCAGATTACCGCACCACGCTTACCCGCGTTGGTCAGTACATGGGTATTGCTGGTAAAGATGCAAACGAAATTCTTTCCAACACGCAAAGTGTTGTGCAGGGTCTTGCGCAGCAAGAGCTTAATGCAGCGTCATATACAAAGGGACAGGGAACTCTTACCGGTCCAGAGCGTGAGATGCTGAAGCGGTCTGCTGCTGGCGATCAGAACATGAGTGCAGCAGAATTGCGAACAGCATTGATTGCAGCGCAGAAAATGGCGCAGTACCGTATGTCTGAACAGCAGCAGTATCTTTCCGAGTTCAAAAAACTGCCTGGTTCTGAACAATACATTCCTTTCTACACTGTTGCCCCATATCAATCGGCTGGTAGCGGTAATGCAGCGCAAAATGCAATCGATGCTGAGTTAGCAAGACGCGCCCAGCAACAACGTGGAGGTGGAATGCGATGAGCGATGGACTAGGCCAATTCACTGACGAGCAGTTACGCAAGGCGCAGGTCGGTGACTTCTCCGGCTTCACCACAGAGCAGCTCACTTCGCTACGCGCTGCGCTGGCTACACCAGCAGCCGCACCAATGGCAGCCCCAGCACCAGCAGCAGTAGCGCCGCAACGAGTGCGTTCTATGGCGCAAGGTCTGCTGCTGGGTGGCGCTGACGAGGCAGAAGCGTATCTGAGATCGCTGGCCGGTGAGAACTACGACGCAGCACTTGCCGACATTAGGTCAAAGACTAAAGCGTACCAAGAGGCAGAGCCAGGCGCTGCACTTGGATATGAGGTAGCAGGCGGTCTGCTGCCTACTGCTGCCGCCATGTTTACACCTGGTGCGCAGGCTGCTGCACCGGCAGCCATAGCGCGTACAGCGCCAATGATGTCACGCCTGGCTGGTATGGCCGCACGCGGCGCTGGTATCGGTGGCGTAACGGCGTTTAACACCGGAGAGGCTGACGTGATAGACAGACTGTCTCGCGTACCGCAAGGCGTAGCAATTGGCGCTGTAGCGGCTCCGGTTGTGTCTGGCGTTATCGGTGGCGGTGGTTTTGTCGTTGACAAGCTGATGGACTCTGCGCGTCGCCTTACCGGTGACCGTGGCGCAAAGATCGTTGAGACCGAAATCCAGCGCATTGTCAGAGAGTCAGGGATGACGCCAGAGCAAGTTGTGCAGGGCATTGTCAGCGGCAACATCATGGCCGAGAACGCAACCATGTCGATGGCAGTACGCGGTATGTACGCAAAAGGTGGAGAGGCCGCCACAACCATCCAGAAGGGCATCCAGGATCGTCCTGATATGTTGCGTGGCCTGGCAGTGTCTGAGATGCAGCAGAGGCTTGCCGGTCAACCTGGAAACGTCATGGCGCAGTACAAACTGTCTGACGCGGCTGCAAAGCAAGTTGAAGAAGAGGCATACACCAATGCCTTTGGCAAGGGTGGCGTCATATCCCCACTGCTGCTGTCAGGGTTAACAGACGCGCTCAAGCGTTCGCCTCAGTCTGTGAAGAACATTAACGAGTTGTATGTCGCGCAGACCGGCAAGAAACCATTCTTCTCATTCAACGCATCTGGCGATGTTGAATTCAGCCGCGCACCTACGCTAGAGGATGCCGAGATTATTCGCCGTGGCATTCAGACATCAGTCAACGAGGCTTATACCAGTGGCCGTGGCTCTGTAGGTGAGGCGCTCAAGAATGTTGAGAGTTCACTACGCGCCAATATCAACAACTCCTCCAAGGCACTGGCAGATGCACGCGCCCAGGCCGAAGCACGCCGTTCTAGCCGCGACGCATTCGCAGAAGGCCGCAAGATATTCGGCAAGAGCGCGGATGAGGCTGAGATCTACTTCAATGATCTGCTGACAAGTCCGGCATCGGTTGATGCATTGCGTGCTGGTGTAATGGACGCTCTGCGCAACAAGATGAGTACCGGACAGCGTGCGTCGATGATGGCGACACTCGCAAACCCTGAGTCTAAAGAGGGGCGCATTCTGCGTACCATTTACCCGCAGGATGACTTGCAGGCTATTCTGTCCAGGCTTGAACTGGCGGCGCAGTCTCAACGTACTAAGAATGTGGTTCTTGGTGGTTCCACCACCGCACCTACCCAGGGCCAAGCTGCGCGAGTAGGGATGGACATCTCGGCTGAAGAGTTGATGAACATCACCAACCCCATGACTGCCATGCGGGTGCTGGGAAAATTCATCAACAAAGAAGCTCCGAATCTCAATGAGCAGCAGCGCAATGCAGTGGCTAGGGTTATGGTATCCAATGACCCGCAACTGGTGCAGAAGGCCATAACTGACAATAGCGCAATGGCATTGCTACAGCAGAAGATTAATACAGCAGTCAAGCTGATTGGTACACAAGCCGGAAGACGTGCTGCTTACCTGGGCGCAGAGCGAATTCCAACGTCAAACACTGGACTACTCGGAGACTAGACGATGGCTGGACTGCTCGACTACCTTAGTTTTGAGGATTTCCTAAAGTTGCCGCCTGAGCAGCAGGGCAACATTTGGAGAGCAACAGACCAAGACAAACTGCCTGCTTATTACACCGGTAAGTACAGAGAGCAAAAGCCTGTCAAGTCATTCATGAATAGGATATCTCTAAAAGATATACCTGGTGCGAAACCGTACACAATGGCAGGGACGTACTCGCTGCTGGAGGCATTTGACGAGGGTATGCCTCTCACTAGCCCAGGCAGTGCCGCCGCTACTTCTGGGCTGCTTGGTTCTGTTGCTCCAAAGTTGATCCGATATAGTCCGATTGACCCTACACCCGACATCAGTAGGGCGCATGAGATTGAGCACGTTCTATCTCAGCAGAACCTAGGTCTACCTGGATCAATGAGCAAAAAGTGGAACGAGATAGCTCCTACCAGTTCAGCGCAAGTGATGCAAAGGATGATAGCTAACGCTCCGTATCTGCAAGAGAAATTTGGTCTGCCGACTAATGAGTTTTATTTTGATCCTGAGTTTATGCAGGACCCGAATTACCAGAACATGATAGACGAGCAGTTTGCTACTCTGTCAGCACTGGAGCAGCTAAAGAATAAGCGCCTGACAGATGACCCATATGTGCGCGAGAACATCCTTACAACTCCAGAGGATCGTGCGGCATATAACGCCATGACAGGATTGCGTCAGACTAGGCTAGACCCGCGTGACATACCTCCATATACGCCAGTGTCTGACAAGTATGATGTACCAATTCAAGGTGGCGACAAACGATACTACAACAGACCTCGCGGCTTGCTGTATCGCTAATCACTTCACTCCATAAAATGCCGCCATCAGCGGATCAACCTTGATCTTCCTGCGCTTGCCACGCTCACGCGCTCGACGGAAGTCCTTATCCTCCTGGGACTCATTCGCACGCGCTTTCTTGACGCGCTCATACCCCGAGTAGGCCGGTGGCTTGGGAGCGTCTGTCCCTATCCCCCAGGCGTAGACCCTGGCAATCCTCCCGCTGGTGCGGGACCAGCCTGCGACGTAGACCTGGCCGCGTTCATGCATCTTCTTCATGTTGTACTCAACAGCACGCTCGGACAGGAACACGGCAGCCGCTAACTCCTTGCGCGTCATGGGACGCTTTCTGAGGGCGCTCTCAATCTGCTTTAGGCGGGTTGGCTGCACGATCTACTTTCACTCTTTCCATCGTCGAGAACCTGTGCCCATTGGCGCACTCATACCGACGATATGTTTCGTTGTCGTACTTGTGCCTGGTCTCCAGCACGCGGGTCCAGGATTTGCATTGCGGTTGTGGGCAGATCATGCGTCCCCTTGTGGTGGTGTGCAAGTGTGGATGATTGTCAGGTCAGCAGTGCGCTTGCCGCAGCGTTCGCAAAAGTTCCATTCCCTCCCAGCCAGTGCCGCTTGTTTGCCATCGTGGTAACCGCTTTGATAAACAATGGTCAGCATCTCAGGATCCTGCGCTGGCTGCGCTGGCAGGGGTGGGGTGGTGTAAAGGGCATCCCAGCCAAGCGGTACATCATTTGTCGGCGCTGAAAACCTTATGCGGAATCCTTCCCCGTCCGGCGTTATCCACGCCACAGGCTCCTGCGCTGCACCGCAATCACATGGCCCTGCTGGGTACGCTGGCCCGTTATGCACCGCACAGTCTGACCAATGCAACTTGTCCGCAGCAGCCTCACGCTTTGAATCAAATCCGGTCATAGCATCCCACCTTTCAATGTGATGCAAGTGCCCTCGATCTGGGTGACCATCTGACCACCTTTGAGCGCCATCTTTTGCAGATTTTCCTTTTGAACGTCCACCACGGCGCGGCATTGCTGCTCTGACTTGTAAGAGGTCTGCGCCTGCATGAACTCGCAGTTCCCGTTCATGCAGATAAACAGGACGGGTATGTATAGGATATGGATCATGCTAACTTGCACTCCTGGGTGAACATCGCGGCGATGCTGCCGCACATAGGTTGGTAGGTGTAATAGCCAAAGGCCATGCAGGCTGAAACTATGACGGCAACGACGCCAATAAAGAAAAACACGCTCGCTATCAGGCCGAGGGCGATGGTTGCCCAGGATTCAATTTCATCATCTGTATCCATTGTTCGTACTCCGGTGAATCGAATAAAAACAGCATGGCGCAGAGCGCCACAACGACTAGGCTAATTGGCCTTGGCATACGCCAGTTCAGTCTGGATCGACTTCAACTCCTGGCGCAGGATCTCAATCTCGTGGTCCAGACGTTTCTGTGCTGTCTCAGCACCACGCGCCCAGCCTGCCAGGGCAGCCTCAGTGCAGGCCGTATGCAGGACAGTGGCCAGGTCACCGCGGGACAGGATGCCGAAGTCACCAACGGCGGGTAGGTGCGCGAACACGGTCTTCTTGATTTCGATTTCTAGTGGGTTTTTCATTTGTTTACTCCTCGTCAGGTGTGAATTCTTCAGCGTCCACAGTCCCTGCTGCTTTCAGCACTTGGTAGCGGACAACATCAATGCGGCATGTCTTTGGTCGTGAGAACAACCCCCACGCCACAGCGCATTCAGCTATATCGTCGTAGTTGATACCACCGCCGTTGTCATCGGACTCCCAGCGGGTCTTGAACTCTTCTTTGGTCATTGCGCTCATACAAACCACCATTGATTAAGCACATAGGAAAGTGCTGCGAGGATGGCGACAGAGAGTGCCGCGTCAAGGATTAAGGATTTCATGCTCCGACTCCGATTTGGTAGGTGGTGGTTAGGTAATGGTTCTGCTCCATGATCTGGCGCTGCTCATTGTCCTGCTCACGGCGGTGAGGGATAAAACGCTGGACGTAGGAACGGTGGGGTACGGGTGACCCATAGGACATAGGCTCATGGTAGAAGTTGCGCTGGTGCAGTTCCGAATCGCGCAAAAAGGCTTCTGGGTTCTCGCGCTGCAAGCTGGCGGCTACCTTGTCAATCTGGTCGCTTCCGAAGCAAGCGGCAGCCTTTAGCTGGCTGCGCTGGTACTCGGTGAGTTTCATTGTGGTTTATCCTAGTGGTTAACGATAAAAATACAAGGCAGCGTTTTGCATCGCTGCTCTTGCAGTGTGGCCATAATATTTATGGCCGGTGATACCCTCAACACACCAATCACAGCAGCCAGCCTGAATTTGCTGCTCAAGATTCATGTCGTTGAAATCAGGGTTGTGAACTTCGTATGCTTGCATTGTTATCTCCTGTTGTTGATGAGTGAATCATATCGCAGTTGACAGTTACATCACAAACAGCAGTTGCGAAATGCATTAGGGAAAACACCTAGTCTTTTCGGTGTAGAATGCGTCAACAAGGAGATGATAATCTAATCATGGAAACTACCACACAAGCTGCCATCAGAACCATCCGCGAGAAAGCGGAACGCTCCGGCTTTACTCTGAGCGATGTCGCCTACGCGGCAGGCATTGACAAGGCCCAGGTCTCGCGCTGGTCTACCGGTAAGGTCGTTCCACTGTACTCGGCGGTCATCAATCTGCAGGAGGCTTGCGACGCCCTGGTGGAAGCTAGGCTGCTGATGCTCCAGAAAAAGAGCCAGGCATGAGCTACGTCATCGGCATCGACCCAGGCATCAGCGGAGCCATCGTTATCTTCAAGGATGACAAATTGCACGACGTGTTTGATATGCCAACCGTTGAGATTGCATCAGGCAAGACCATTAAACGGCACATTTCAGCGGCTCATCTGTGCGAGTATTTGACTAGGTACGAGTACGATCATGCTGTCGTGGAAAAGGTTGGCGCAATGCCAGGCCAGGGCGTAACGAGTATGTTCAACTTTGGACGCAGCGCAGGGCTGATTGAGGGTTGCATTGTGGCAAATAACATTCCTCACACCTACGTCACTCCTGCCACTTGGACTAAGGCTGTGGGCCGCGCAGCGGGTAAGGATGCAAGCCGTATGCGTGCTATGGAACTGTTCCCAAGCAAAGCTGATTTGTTCAAGCGTGCGAAGGACGATGGCCGCGCAGATGCTGCTTTGATTGCTTACTGGTACATAACACGCAATGCTTGACCCATTCAAAATCACAGAGCCAACGTGCATATCGTTTAGCGGTGGGCGCACTAGTGCCTATATGCTTTGGCGCGTACTGCAAAGCAATGGCGGTTTGCCAGCGGAGGCGATTGTCTGCTTTGCGAATACCGGCAAGGAAGATGAGGCGACTCTGCGGTTTGTGCAGGATTGCTCAGAGCAGTGGAATGTTGAGGTTCATTGGGTTGAGTTCCAAAACGCTGATCTAGCATTCAAGCGCGTGACGTTTGAAACCGCCAGCCGCGATGGTGAGCCGTTTGAGGCGCTGATCCGCAAGC
>Ga0209299_1000399_pt1 | contig 24345 bp, 23 predicted proteins | sample S_140806_MF_Meta_FD_187326 | JGI IMG/M metagenome (GOLD analysis project Ga0209299, IMG submission 187326) | Freshwater microbial communities from Lake Simoncouche, Canada to study carbon cycling - S_140806_MF_MetaG (SPAdes) (version 2) | ecosystem: Environmental > Aquatic > Freshwater > Lake ...
ATCTTGTACCGAATGTGATATTCCTGTAGAACAAACATAGTCTTCAGGTTTATCCGATTGCAACATTAACCACATTGCTTCAACATAATCTTTAGCGTGACCCCAATCTCTTGTTGCTGATAAATTACCTATGTGTAATTTATCTTGTAACCCTAAACTAATTCTAACCGCCGCTTTGACGACTTTATTGGTAACAAAATTAGTACCTCGTCTTGGTGATTCATGGTTAAAAAGAATACCATTCCATATCTTCATATTATATGAATTTCTATAGTTTCTACAAATGTTATATGAAAAAACTTTTGCACACCCATAAGGTGATACTGGATTTAATTGGGTCGTTTCCCTTTGAAATCCGTCAGAGTCAATCGTATTTCCAAACATCTCTGATGATGATGCTTGGTATATTTTGATTGTTGGGTCAATTAGTTTGACTGCCTCTAAAATATTAAGAGTACCTAATCCCGTAACATTTGCTGTGTATAATGGTTGATCGAATGAAATTCTTACGTGAGATTGTGCCGCCAAGTTATATACTTCTTGAGGTCTTATCTCACTAATAACTCTAATTAATGATGATAGGTCAGTAAGATCTGCGTAGTGTAAAATAAGTTTATCAAAAACGTTATCTAATCTTGATGTTTGATTTTCGGACACGGAGTTTCTTTTTAGTGTACCGTGAACCTCATATCCTTTTTCTAATAATAACTCAGCAAGGTATGAACCATCTTGTCCATTTATACCAGTAATAAGCGCAACTTTTTTATTCATTTATAATATCTGTTATAAGTTTAATTTGGTCTTCAGACAAATCTTGGTGATTAGGTATATAAAATCCAAACTCATTTATTCTTTCACAATTTGGTAAACTAACTTTACCGTATATTTCATACCACATAGGTTTTTTTGACATATCACCGGCAATTAAAGGTCTAACCTCAACACCTTCAGATGTTAATCTATCAACAATTTTCTTCTTATTTTTAGATACTATTGGTAAGGCGAAATTTGAAACAAAATCACCTTCATTTTGTAATAAATTTAATTCATTAACGTTAATTAATTCGTTATATCTTTTGAAGTTACTATTTCTTAATGTTGAATACTTGTCAAGTTTATCTATTGCTCTTATACCAATAAATGCTTGTAGATCTGTAGATCTTAAATTAAATCCTGGTACATAAAAATTATATAAAGAATCAAATTTAGATACCCCATATTTTAATCTTAACTCTTCTTGTTTCTCTGTTGGTAAATCTCTATCCCAACCGTGACTTCTCATCATCAAAAGAAGGTGATAAAAATCCTCATCATCGGTATTGATAAACCCACCCTCAATTGTACTCAAGTGATGTCCAAAATACATTGAGAAGAATGAAGCAAACCCAAAAGAACCTAAGTATTTTCCTTGATATTTTGATCCCATACTTTCACACACGTCTTCAAAAAGTATTACATTGTATTTTTCACATAAAGACACGACTTTTTCCATGTTTGGGACTAACCCTAATGGTGATACAAGTATCATACTTGACGGTGAATGTTCTATAAATAAGTTTTCAAGGTGATTTAAATCACAAGATAGGTCATCCAAATTACAATCACACATGATAGGTTCCATACCTAACAACATGGGTGAACTAACATCAGTCGCCCAACTTAAACTTGGGATAATGATTTTCTTGTTTTTTAATTTATCTGATTGGAGTAACGCCGCGAGAGCCAATAAGATTGCTGAAGATCCTGAGTTTAAATAAATAGAATATTTTGTTCCTATTTTTTCTGCCCATTTTTTTTCTAATTCCCAAGTTAGATCTCCTTTTGTTAATCTTGGTATTTCATCTTGACTTAACCATTCGATAAGAGAGTTTATGTCTTCTCTATCAATGGTGTCACTTACTAATTTTATCATAATAACTATTGTAAACCAATTTAATTCCTTCTGATAATTTTAGTGGTGAAAAGTTAGGTAGTAAAGATTTAAGTTTTTCTGTCGACACATCTTTTCTGTATTGACCATTTGGTTTAGTTTTATCCCATAAAATTTCTAAATTATTTGATTCACAAGAATTAGTTGCAATTTTTGCCATTTCTTTAATTGTTAGATTTTCATCTCCAGCAACATTAAATGATTCGTATATGTCATTTGTGATGACCTCATATATAATTTTAGCAAAATCATCGGCAAACATAAATTGACGTAGAGGTGTTCCATCACCATACAAAGTAATTGACTCTTCGTTGTTTTGTTTCGCATCAAAAATTTTTTTTACTAATGCAGTTATAAAATGACTATTTGCTTCATGATCTTTATCCCCAACACCATACAAATTACAAGGTGTTAGATATTGATATTTGGTACCGTATTGTTTGTTGTATGCGTCTATTTGAACAGCCAAACTTCTTTTAGCGTATCCATATGAAAAATTTGTAATGGTTGGTGGACCTAAATGTAAATCTTCTTCTTTCATTGGGTATGTCTCCATTACATCGGGGAATATACATGTACTCAAAACACCAACAAATCTTTTAACTCCGAGTTTATGTGCATAGTCAACTAATAAAGTATTCATTAAAACATTTTCAGTATAATACTCCGCAGGTTTATTAATGTTATCTATAATACCACCAACCTTTGCTGCCAAATGTATCACAATGTTAGGTCTATGTTTTAAGTACATATCCCTAACACCAACTTCAGTTGTTAAATCAAAATCTTTTGATGATAGATAAGTTGCGTTTGGTAAATATTTTTTTAAATATTTTCCTACTAAACCTGAACCACCTGTCACTACTATATTACTCATTTTATTATTTTTTTAATTCCATTATAATACTATCTACTTGTATTCCGTCTCTAATAATTTTATCTTCGGAAACACCAATATCAATGAAACCTAATTTATAGTATAAATTTTTTGCCCTAACATTTGTGGACAATACTTCTAATTTTAAAGAACTTATATTAAATTCACTATAGATTCTATCTATAAATTTTAAGTACGATAAATACCCCAAACCTAAGCCTCTAAAATCAGGGTGTATGTCACAACCAATATATGGGGAATTACCATCCCAATTAGATGTTCTAAAATATCCTATTATTACATTACCCAATTCTATTACATAAAATATTGGGTTAGTTTTTTTAAACCATTCGGTTGACTGTTCTAATGTGAAGGTTGAGTTATTGTGTAAAAACTCTTTGGATAAATTTCTTATTTCTAAAAAAGAAGGTATGTCATTTAAAGACATTTCTCTAATACCTAATCTTAAATTGTGAATTTGGTGAGGTATAAAAATACTTTCGTTAGTGTCGGTTCTACCATATTCTATTATTACATGTCCATTGTAAGCCACTCTGTATTTATGAGAGAAATCTTTGAATTCGAAATCACAGTCTCTCATCATTATCGCAAAATTTATATGACACCCATATCCTTCTTGATCATTAATTGTAACAATTGGTTCTGGAAAAAAATCATATACTCTTGATAAGAAATTGGCACTAATAATTCCGTTTGAGACGCTACATGACCCTTTAGGGTAGTCAGGATGAGTTCCTGAATACGAACATAAAAACCCACTTACGTTTTGACCAATATACTCATCAACCAAAATTTTATCAAAAAAATCCATATCTGCCATGTAATCATCCTCGACAAAAATATAATAATCGAATTTATCTCTATATTCTTCATAAGCATAAAAGAACTGACCATAAGATTGACCAGTGTTATCGTATTTTTCTAAGATTTTAACATCACAATTGAACTTATCTATTAACCCATCAATCTCATAATAAAAAGCGTTAAAATTTTCCGCAAGAGGATCGTCAGGTACTTCAGGTTCAAATGGTAGTTCAGGAACTTCAGTGACAATAGGTTTAACAATTGTGATTTGTGATAAATTGTGCTTTAAGGTTAGTAGATTTAATAAATGGTCTTTAAGGTATTTTGAATTTGGTTGTCTTCTATTCCCTGACCACGTAGTTATAACATAGTTAACTTTAGGTTCCATAATTAAATTTTAATAATATACAAATTTGACCAAGATTTGTTTATATAGTTTTCTATGTTTTCTTCATTAATCATTATAAAATCATTTGTTGACTCATCAAAATCACAAACACGGTATTTTTCAAATTGATTTATATATCTAATAATGTCCGATAAATTTTGACCTCTCTCTTTCATGCAATCACCGTATTCAAACTGAATAGAATTTATTTGTCCTGAGGTGAAAAACTTTTTCATACCCATTAAAACCTCAAGTTCGAAACCCTCAACATCAATTTTTGCAAAAATTTGTTTTTCGTTAGGAATATCAAGATAATCCTCAATAACGATTAACTCAACTTCTATTTCTTCATGAGGATAATTATTGAACACTTCTCTACGATTTAGACTAGATAAACCTTCAGCACCTAAATCCGATGGAGAAACCACTCTAAAAAATTTGCTAATTTTTTGTTCATTATAACATCCTTTTTGGTGAATCTCTACTTTTTCGTCATCACCAAAAAACTCAATACATTGATCAACATTAGATTTAACAGGTTCAAAACAATATAATTTACTTATTTTATCTCTTCTATTATTTAATAGTGATTTACTGTAAAAACCTTTATTTGCACCAATATCAAAACAAACTATATCTTCGGTTATTGAACTGAATAATTTATTTAAAAATATTTCTTCTTTATCTGATATAATTTCCATGTTACCAACCCTTTTTTATACAATCTACTATGTATTCTCTATCTTCTTTATTTACCCACCAACCAACAGGAATTGCCGTCAAATTAGGTCTAATTTTATCTAAGTTTGGTAGATGTGATCTATAATCAGATAAACACGTGTGAATATCATTTCTTTCGTGAACTTGACTAGTTGCGATACCACACTTTTTCATGTGTTCCGCAAAAGCATCCCTATTCTCAACTAACAAAGAATAAATCCAATAAGAAGATTCCATTCTTGAGTCCCTCTCCAATAAAGTAACACCTTTAACTCCTTTAAGTGCTTCATCGTAGTACTTACCATTTTCAATATGTTTATCGATAACATTTTTTTGGGTTTCTTTTAAATTAGCAAGTCCTATCGATGCGTTTACATCATTCATATGAAATTTAAAGCCCCATTCTGTAATATCTGCTTCACATCTAAAGTCTTTTCTATCGGAATCTCTATCAATTCCATACCATCTCATAAGTCTTGCTCTTTGGTATAGTTCTTTATGTGGTAATACAAGTACACCACCATCTACTGATGTTAAATGTTTAATTGCTTGAAAACTAAAAGTACAAATATTACCATGAGTACCTATTGGTTTTCCATTGAACTTACTACCCAAAGAGTGAGCACAATCCTCAATAACCACAGGTTTAAAACCAAAATTATTAAATGCTGTTTGTTGGATTTGAGCTAGTTTTTCTAAATCCATAGGGTAACCTCCCCAGTGAACTAAAAAGATTACTTTTGTTTTTTTCGTAATTTTTCTCGCCAAATCATCCAAATCCATATTCAAAGTTTTTGGATCAATATCAACCCATTTGATATTTAAATTATTTGCTAAAATTGGGAAATTAGTTGCCGTACAAGTTAATGGTGTTGCCAAAACCTCATCACCATCTTCTAAACCTAACCACGTATTGTTAAGTCTATTTTTATGTAATGATGGTTTTTTTAACATATGTAATGCTAAGTGTTCAGCTGAAGTTGCTGAGTTTACCGTAACAACATAATCGTTCTTAAAAAAATTTCTCAAATGTTTTTCAAATTCGTCAACCACAGGTCCTTGACCAATAAAACCTGATTTTAATACTTCAGTTGCCGCCTTTGGAGCTTCTTCTGACATATACACTTTAAAAAGGGGGATATTATGACTCATAAATTTATTTTTTTTATTCTGTTTATCAAATTTGGGTAGTCCTCAATATTTTTACTACCTGGATTTATATTATGTTTACATAGTACGTAAGAGCATTCTTCACTTTTTATATCAAAAGATAAAGTATTTGACACGCCCTCACTCCTTAACCTCTGAACTATTTCCTGATTTGGTAAAAGTAAAGGTAAGTCATATTTTAAATAAAGTCTATAATAAAACTCAACATCATTTAACCAACAAAGATCTTCGTCAAAATAGTTATCATCGTTTTTAAAAAACATTACGCTAGGACCACTAACTGTATTCCCCCCCGATAAGATACTAACCGGATCGCCCCATTCTGGTGAAAACTGTCCATATAATTTATCGGTTTGATCTTCATCACAATGCCAAGTACCAACAAATCCCCAAGTATTATCACCTAAATTATCAACAATATATTGTAATGTATTTGGTGAAAAAAAGTAATCGTCCTGAAATATTGTTTTAATATATTCTCCTGTTGACTTAGAAATTGCAAAATTTAAATTTTTTGCCGCACTACCAAATCCTGTGTTATTTTTATAGTACTTTATGTTTAAATTAGACCAACTATCACATACATTTTTGATAACATCAGTTTTTGATTGATCTGATATTATAATTTCATAGTCAGTATATGTTTGTTCACTAATAGAATTTAATAGATGATTTAACATGTAAGGACCCATTATTTCTCCATTACTATAAATTAATTCAGTTGTGGGAATACAAATTGAGATTTTCATAATTTTAATTAATTTTAATCCATTCAGGAGGTAAAATATCCTCATTTGAATGGGAGTGTATGAACCAAGTTCTAGGTGTATATATATTTTTATTTGGGTTTGGATTAAGATATGATGCCCACCAAGAAAACGTTGAGTTCGATGTTATATTATCTTTACATAAAGACATTAAATACATATCGACATAATCTTTTTCGTTTTCAATGAAGGTAGCGTTGACACCAACAAAATTATCTTTACACCATGCAATATCATTTGAAAATATAACAAAGTGTTTATTACGTCCAGCAAGATCAATTGCTTTGTTATAATAATCCATATTTAGTTTATTAAAAAAATCAATTTTTAAGAAATCCCCTCTTCTTACGTGGATACTACAGGTATCATCACCATTTACTATGGTTGAGTATTTATTTTTTAAATATTCTAAAGTAGATTCATCTATTTTAAATAGATCTAAAATTTTTGACTTATTGTTTAAAAAATACTTTTCAGATTGGAAATACCCATCTAAAAAAATATTGTGACTATATTGGGTTGGTTTATAAGTTAATGATTCGTATTTGTAATTATGTGTTTGGGGTGGTGAAGTTATAGTCGGAACATTTCTAAAAATGTTATCCATATATACGGACCAATGTGAATGAACCACCCAAATTTTATTTAAGTCAATCCCAAACCCAACATCATTATCCAAAGACAATGAATACCCATGTGCGATCTGAAAAAGGAAATTACCTAATCCTCCTTTTAAATAACTAATTACCATTATCTATTATATTGTAACTTATTGCTAACCAACAATCAAATTGTGAATTTATAACATTGGCATCCCATTCTTGATAATTGCCCCAACCATTTAGTTTCATTTCTATACTTTGTCTAACTTTATAATGTTTATATTTTTTTATCAATACTTCTCGGTTAAGATATTTGTAATGTAATAATTTAATTCCACTATTTTTGATACTAATAATGTTTGGCCCTGTTGGTGTTGCGGTGTGAGACCCCGGTGCAAAATCTATATTTGTTATTTCTGATGGTTTAAATAGACAAGGTTTTGAATAGGCTGGTTTAAAATAACCAAATTTTAATTCTTCATATATTTGACCTTCAGTTGTTGGCAATGTTTCTGACATCATTTCGTACCCTTCAGTTACTATATGATTTGCGTTTGTGTTAGTCAATACCTCGATTATATTTTCATGGTAAATTAATTCATCCATATCGCACACAATAACCCAATCGGCGTCAGACCCTTTCCAACAATTATTTCTAATATACATTAACAAAGATTCTTCAAATTTACCTCCGGTGTTAAAACGTATTACATTTACACCATGTTCATTCATAATTTGGACAGAATTATCTGTTGACATATTATCATATACAGTAATATTCCTTGCGAATTTTTTATAATGCTTTAAGAAATAAGGTAAAATTATTTCTTCGTTGTAGCATACTGCAAAAACATCAATTATCATAGTTTTTATTTTTTATTTTTTATTTAACTCAATCCCTCCTTTTAAATAACTAATTACCATTGTCAATTATGTTATTACTTATTGATAACCAAGAATCAAATTGTGAGTTTATTACATTGGCGTCCCAGTACTGGTAATTACCCCAACCATTTCGTATCATTTCTTCACTTTGCCTAACTCTATAGTGTTCATATTTTTTTATCAATACTTCTCGGTTAAGATATTTGTAATGTAATAATTTAATTCCACTATCTTGAATACTAATAAGGTTTGGACCTATTGGTTTTGCAGTGTGAGCTCCCGGATCAAAATTTATGTCTGTTACTTCTGATGGTTTAAATAAACACGGTTTTGAGTAGTCAGGTTTAAAATGACCAAATTTTAATTCTTCATATATTTGACCTTCAGTTGTTGGCAATGTTTCTGACATCATTTCATACCCTTCAGTTACTATATGATTTGCGTTTGTGTTAGTTAACACCTCAATTATATTTTCATGGTAAATTAATTCATCCATATCGCACACAATAACCCAATCGGCGTCAGACCCTTTCCAACAATTATTTTTAATATTCAAGTATGTGGTTTCATCCATCTTACCTTGGGTATCGTAAGGTATTACATTTACACAATGTTCATTCATAATTTGGACAGAATTATCTGTTGACATATTATCATATACTGTAATATTCCTTGCGAATTTTTTATAATGCTTTAAGAAATAAGGTAAAATTATTTCTTCGTTGTAGCATACCGAAAAAACATCAATTATCATGGTTTTTATTTTTTATTTTTTATTTATAATCTTATATTAAATAATCTTATATTAAATAATTATTTGATTAACCATTTATAATCTGTAATTTTATTTTCAATATCGCTAAAACTAACTCTTTGAGTTGCGATCATTGGATAAAATGAATAAACATTTAATGTACTTTGTAACTCAACGTATATAACATCTAAAGCGTTATCGCATTTTCTTAACCTATTTAAAATAGTGGTAAATGTTTTTTTATTAATTGCGACACAATGTGTACTATATGTGTTATGTAATTTACAAACTTTTTCATTTACAATCTTTGGAGGTAGGATTTTCATGTGAGTATTGTGGTTCCCACCAAAATACAACATGTCCCAATCTTTAGGTAAAAATTTAAAATATTCAGATATATTGTTAACTTCATCAGTGAACTCAACATCATCTTCCAATATTAGAATAGTCTCATAATTTTCTTGTATTGCTTTTTCTAAAATTTTAATGTTAGTTAACACCAAAGCCAACCTTGATGGTGTGACAAACCCTGATTTAATTTGCCGTAAATCTTTTCCATCAATCGCATTAAATCTCTCAACATTAGTTAGATTGTATTTATTGAATTCGGCTAAACATTCTTCCCACCTATCTTTTCTACGATCTAAATTGATACAAAATGTTTTGTCAAAAAAATCAGTTAATTTCATTTTGTAAAATATTATTTTTAATCATTATATAATTATATAATTCTTTGTTGTTTTTATTTGCCTCAGTGGACACTGTTCCATCTTTTTCATGGTGGAAATAAGTGAATAAAGGTTTTGGTATTCTTTTACCAACATAACCATTTTTCATCATTCTAACCCACAAATCGTAATCTTCCCATCCTTTCATGTTTTCATCATATCCACCACACACATCAAAAGATTCTCTACTAAACATAGAACAATTCACAATAAAAGGACCTTGTATTACTCTATCTTCGGACCATTCAGGTCTTTTTTCCACACCATTCATTTGTCCAATATGATTTGTGTCGCAATAAACAGGACTTATATTTTTGTTTTTCTTAATCAAATTAACACAAGTTTGGATATACTCAGGTGATATCATATCATCAGAATCCAAAGGTAAAATATACTCACCTGTTGAATTTTTTACCCCGTTATTTCTTGCGGAAGAAGGTCCTGAATTTTCTTGATGTATAATTTTAATATTTGGGTGGTTTGATAAACTATTAAGTTTATTTATAACGTATTGGTTTTGTGACCCATCATTAACAATTACTAACTCAATATTCTTATATGTTGAGTTGAATACGGACTCTAAAGATTTTTGGAACATATTACCATAATTATGTATCGGCATGATCACAGAAACAACGGGTAGTTTTGGGTTGTGAGTAAAAACAGGTAAATCACTATCAATAATTTGTGGTAATTTATTTTTAAATGACTCGACGAACTTGATTCTATTTTCTTCCCACTGTTGGTTAGTTTGACCAATAGATAAGTGAGTTATTGGGATATTAGAAATAACACCAACCTTAACTCCATCTAAATGATTCTCAAAAGTAAATGTGGTATCATAAAAGTGAAAACCTTCCACATTCTCATTAAAGTTTTTGGATAATTTGTCTTTTTGGATCATCATAAAAACGCCATCGACAATAACGGATTGGATAACTTTATTTCCAAATGGTTCGTTGTATTTTGATAACCATTTTTTGCCATTATGTTGGTGATATACCTGACCAATCATTTCTGATGAAATTTCCCACCACATACCAGATTCTGGATAGTAAGTTGTTCCCGCAACCCCTAAAATACCATATTCAGGTCTTTTTTGAAAATGCTCGATTACTCTTTTTGCCCAATATTTTTTTTCAAAAATAATATCATCGTGACAAAGAACAACTATGTTGTTTTTACTTTCATTTAGAATTTCATTATAAACAACTGACAATGATTTTTCACCGTTATTTATTTTTTGAATTATTTCAACGTTTTCTACTCCGCAAGTTTCTTGAACCTGTTTGATGAAATCAGGTTTTTCACTTTTTGTACTAAATCCTATTGTAATCATATTCCTGTTGATCCGAAACCGTTATCGTTTCTATCTTTATTTTCTAATTTATTTTTTTCAACAAACTCAACCCACTTTCCTGAGACAACAGGACAAAGAACCGCTTGGGCAATTTTTTGACCTTTTTCAATTTTTACTCTTTGATTTGTGGTGTTGAAAAGTATAACTTGTATTTCACCTAAATATCCTTGATCTACAGTGCCTGGTGAGTTTAAAACCATAAGGCCTTGTTTAAGTGCTAAACCACTTTTAGATCTTACTTGTATTTCATATCCTTCAGGAATGTCTAAAATTAACCCTGTATTTATTAATTTTCTATCAAACGCTTGTATCCAACACTCTTCAATTGCATACAAATCAAATCCAGAATCAGAGACATAATTATACGATGGAGAGACTGTGTCTTCTTTTGATTTTACAAATCCCATTTCAATTTTGGGGATGTACTCTTCCATCTCTCTTTCTAATTCATCAATATCAATCCCAAAAGAATCCATTATTACATTATAGTCAATATCTTGGGACTCATCTATATCGATATCATCCAATAGTTTCATTAACATATTAATTTCTTCCTCATTAATATCATTCAGTTCTTCACTCATTACTTTAAACTTTTTAATTTCATTATTGCGTCAATCAATACCTCAACATCTCTTTCACAATATTCGGATATTTCTTTTAATCTATTTTGACCCCAATACGCACTGTGAACCATTCCCCCGTTTACTTCACCGTCTTTTGGTGTTGGGATATCTAAACAAGCACACATTAGATCTAATGAACCAATTGCGGTGTATGCACCATATTGCCAAATTTCTTTTGTGTCAATTGCTTTTACTTCCCAAGGTTTTGTATCATATGAAGGAAGAATCTTTGATGGCATAATTCCGTTAACGATCATTCGTTTTGCTAACATAGGAATGTCAAAGTTTTTAAGATTATGACCACAAAGATAAAAATCTAATTTATGACATCTATTCAAAAGATCTCTTACTTCTAAAAGTAATTTATATTCATCATCACCTGAAAATGTTTGTTTTTTTGTTTCTCCATTATCTAAAACAAATGCCATAGAGACACATACGATTTTTGCAAATTCAGGAACAAGAGCGGCTCTTGATCTAAAAACCATATCCATATGTTCTTCTGTTGATCTATCATTACCCCATTCTTTATCTTCAGGGAATCTTTTTAAAAACCAATCAAAGTATTTATCAAATTGTTGTGCAACTCTCGGATTCGATTCGATACAAGATTGGTAATCAGCACAACCACCAACAGTTTCGATGTCTAAAAATAAAATTTTTGTTATTGGTATATTAATCATAATTCTGTTTTTTTAATAATTTCAGGATTTTGTTTTAAAGTTTGTATTGTAATTAAATCTTTAATTTTTGTTGTTGACCAACCATGTGATCTTGTGGTGTAAATTACATCAATTGGTAGATGATCGCCAGTGAATCTTTTACCTATGTAGTCGTCACCTAAGATTCTTATATCAGGTTTGTAAAATTCAATTAACCTTTGTAGATCTTCTTCATCATCATAACAAACTACTTCATCAATATATTTGATCGACATTAATGTTTTATATCTTTCATATAATGGGATGACAGGTTTATATTTTGTGTATCTAGTTTCTGATGGATCCCTTTGTAGAAATACCATAAAGTAATCACAATGTTCTTTAGCGGTTTCAAATGTATAAATGTAACCTGGATGTAGCAAATCAAAGTTACCTGCGGTAAATCCTATTTTTCCTTTTTTCTGATCCATACTTACTTAATTAAAGATTTGTAAAATGATGCCCTTTCATGCGATACATTGTTTATGTCGTATTTGTCTTTTACCGTTTCATATAGTCTTTCACCAAGATCAACAATCATATTTGGGTTTTCGACAAGCTTTTTAATACTTTTTACCCAATCACTATGGTTTTTTGTTTCGTCAACTAATAACGCATTACCATCAACAAATTGACCATTTTTTAATGAGTGTTTTAAGTCAATCGTATATGGGCCAATGTTAGATGCAATAAGAGCCTTTTTGTAAAAACCTGCTTCAATAACCTTTAATTGAGATTTCATTCTGTTAAAAATGTGGTTTTTAATTGGTGCTAATGAAATATCAAATTTTGCGTAATTTTTTGCGTATAAATCAGTTGGTCTGGTCCAAACTCTAACGTAATTTTCATTCTTAATTGCGGGATAATCTTCCTCTTTAAATCTATCCAAGAATATTTTATATTCAGGTGAGATAATTTTATAATTGTCGGTAAAAATATTTTCATACATTGCCCACACCGTTTCCTGCGGTTTAATTGGTCTTTGTCTTTTTTCGCCTGTATCTTTATTAATTTCAGTAACACTTCCTCTCGTATCAAAACCACAGACATAATATTGTAATCTATCTTGAAGTGGCGAAAGTTTATTAACCATACCATCTAACAATTTTAAATCATGTAAATGTGATGATCCCCCTAACCACCCAACACGAATTTTATCTGAAGGTAGTGTAGGTTCATTAAATTGACCTTCTTTAGGGTCAATTGCGTTAGGAAAAACAACTACGTTTTTGTTGAATTTTCTAATCTCGTTTGCAAAAATCTCCGTTGTTGTTGTTACATAATCAGCCGCCTTTAAATTTTCTACAATCTTAAGGTGCATTTTGTCGTTAACAATTAGATTATGGATTGGGTGTTCTTTTGTTGGTAACCAATAATCGTCCATATCCGCAATTACAATTATACCAAGACTCTTAATTAATTTAATAATTGTTGGACATTGATCTAAATCACCAAAATTTCTGTGAAAGTGAACTATTTGGTAATTTTTCCAATAACTTACGTCATTAATTCTTGGTTTATAATCGATATCGATATGAAAATCGTTAGGGTATAAATTTTGTAGATTGATGTGTGGATCTACGGAACGATATTTACCTACACCACTTGTGTCGGAGGGTAATACTAATACTTTAATTTTAGACATAAATTTCTTTTGTAGAAATCTAATAATTTAAAGTAAAATAATCAATATTAAAAAAAAATACCCACCATAAGATGAGTATTTAATTCACGCCTGAAAAGTAGTTTTTATTTTGCGATCTTTTTAACCTTTAAAACTTTGCCTTCAAATAGGTGTTGACCGACTCTAAATTTGAACATTTCTCCACTATTAGATTCTGACTCAACTAATAATCCATTTTCTTTTAGTACGTCCTGAACTGTTTCTCTAACAATATTTTTAATTTGATTTGCAGTTAATGAAGTAGATGATGGTACTTGTTGTTGAGTTTGTTGTCTAACTTTACCTTCAGTAACTTGATCGCCTTTTGCATTTGTGTTCATTAATCTTGTTGCTTTCTCAATTAAATCATTACTTAAAACTGTATCTGTTGACATACCCATTGATGGTTGCTGTATAGGGTGTTCCATCATTAATCTTTTAATTTCATCAGGTAATTTAGAACTTGCAATCCTATCTTCCATAGGTACATTAGATTGTCTTGGTTGGGATACAGGTCTTGTTTCCTCCATTAAATCTGCAGGTAAATTATATCTTGCTGCGGGTGCTTCATAATTCTCAACCATTGGGCTTGAATAATCATTACCCATGTTTACGTTACGAGCTTGACCTCTACCCATGTCATTGTGTTTTTCCATGATCTGCTTTGAGACCATTAATTTTTGTAGTAATTCTGCTTCTGAATTCATATTATGTTATATTTTCGTTTCCAAATACTGCGTTAATTATCATTCTTTCCATACTCCTATCTCCAGTAGGATTATATCCAGGACGAGGAGTGTCAAACACTTCTTGAGTCGGTCTAATGAATTCCATTTTATCCACTCTAAAAAATCTCCAACTAGGAAGAGGTTTTTTACCCAAATAAGCTCTATGTGATGATCCTTCTCTATCCCAAGCTCTTAATACGGGGTTACCTCTTTTACTATAACCGTAGGCTACAGGTTCAACAACCCTTAACCCCTTACCTCCAGGTTCGTCACCGTTATAATAAATAACACATACCTTTTTATTTCTTATAGCGTCAGTGATTTGATCAGCTGTTGCTACTTCTAAAATAAGTTTATTTAATGTGTTGTAAAGTTTCATTATGCGGATGGAGTTGTATATGGTTTGTTTGGTTGGTATTCGTTAATTTTTATTTCATTTTTTCTTTCGATAATGTCAATTGAAGATCCTCCATTGATTGTGTCTAAGAAAATTCCGGTACCTTTACCTGATTCATCTCCGTCTGATAATGCGTCAGGATTAACCGATGAATATGGATTTACCGTTTTGTAATCGTTTTTTACAAGAAGGCTTTTTCTTTGAAGATCGGCAACTGCAGTCAAGTCATTTGCTGGTTGGCTAAAATCTAATCTTTCTGTTTGCATTTTAAATTATTTGTTTAATTATTTGGTTTATTCTGTCAAGGTCCTCTTTTATTCTAACATCTTGAGTAAAAGTACTATGATCTTTTGACGGTCTTATCATATCCGCAATAGGGCCTAAATCTTTTATTAATTTATCATCTATCTCATCTGGCATGTAATCATTTTGAATCTGATTTGAGAAGTTATCATTTTTTCTAAGTCCTTGGATTGTATTCTCAACCCAATTTTTCATATAATCAGCACCATTTAAAATAAAAGGTGCGTCAGTCCCATCACCATCATAATTATCAAACCAATTTTTTATTCTACCAAGTTGTTGGTAAGTCACATAACCACTACCTCTTAATTCTTCATTTCTTTTGTGTCCCTCAATAGATGGGTCCGAATTAGGTATATGATCAAAACATGTTTGAAGATACTCAACCACCTCTTTAGGTAACTCAATATTTTTATTATATAAATTACTATTCACCTTGTTTTAAATGTTTTACTAATTTATCAATACTAATACCTTCTTTATCTGCAATTCTTTTAATTGCCTCAATATTTCTGATTAGAATTTTTGATATAGGTTTAGATGTTTTTTCATCTTCTTTTGTTTTCTTTACAACATCCTTGTCATTAGATTTTTTTGATAATAATATTTCATCAATCAAAGTTTCCATTTTTTCTTTTTCTAATTCAGACAATCTTCTTTTTGTGAAACAATTTTTACACTTACCTCGTTTCTTTTCAATTTTTAATTCTTTATCTAAATTTTTATCGAAACCTAATCTTTTTAACCTTTCATCTCTTTCAATTGGATCATCAACTTCCATTTTTTTAAATATTTTATTTGCAACATCATAAGTTGGTGCAAATTCGGTTTCTTCAAAACCAAATGATTCTGATTGATCTACTTCATTTACGGCATTTTTACCATAATTGATTTCATAATCATCATCATCAGGACACATTGTAGTTTTTTTACCACTTGGACTAACGTGTTCAGGACACGTTGAATCTTCCTCAGATACTAAATTATTTCCTTTCTCTTCATTCTCACCATAATAAACACGAATGAATGGCCACTGTTGTGCTCTAGTCATACGAACAGTTTGGTCCATAGTTTTCTTAGCCAAGTTTCTTTGATTTAATACTGGAATACTAGAACTTATTATAGATCCATCAGGATCAACTAACTCATCAATTTCACCATCTTTAGTTTCTTTTTTAGTTTTAGAATCAATTAATTTATGAACTTGTTGTTTTGTTAATTTTTTACCTGATTTTAAAATTTTTGAAATTAAATCTTGGATTTCCTCGAATACTGATTTATCAACTTCAATAAATTCATCTTCTTTCCTAGATTCAGATAATGTTTCAGATACCGAATAATATATACCAACTTTATTTCCTTTATCTTTTAAAAAGAAATAATACGGTTTTTCAAAATACTCTTTATTCAATTCTATCATGGTATAGTTTTTACAATAAATACTTTCATTTGTTGTATTTATAAGTAAAACACATGGCATACCAAAATATAAATCAATATAACTACCCAAAGTTAAAGTTACAACTCATATATGATGGGCAAGATATGTCTTTGGCATCTGATGAAGTTGATTACAATCAAGAGGTAGTTTTTTCCCCATATATAATAGGTGCGGACAATGGTGAGAAATTACCGGTTAATGTTGATTTAAATAGTCCATTATCAACTCAAAACTTAACATTAACCTATGGTATATATAACCCTAACAATGTTGTTATCTCTGAGTCATTTTACGAACCTAAAGATTTAAGAATTGATTGTTTCACCGCAGGAACAACTTGTGATATTGGTTTAACAGGTATCGATAATGGTTTAGTTGATAATATTGTTGGTGAAACTTTAAATTACACAAATGGTTTATTCACAGATGCGGTTAAGTTTGATAGAATGTTTTATGATAGACGAATGAAGTTTATTCAAACAACTACAAATGTCCCACAAAATAATAGATTTTCAGGAATACCAAAATATACAGCTTATGAAATGGTATCTAAAAATAATCCACAAGTAGGGAGGTACGTTGAATTATATGGTGGGTTTTATCAAGGATTTTATAAATTGTTTGGTTATGATTATGAAATACTACCCGAAAGGATGAAAAAAGGGTGGTCTGTTGAAATGATACTAAAACCTAGATTGTTAAATGAATATTTACCAAAACCTGGTTATGAGACATTAAATCAAATTTATCCAAACAATAAAAATACTTTATTTTACTTAGGTACAAGAGCCGAAAATAAATTTTATCATTATGCTGACGGATCTCCAAAATGTGACCCTAGTTATGTAAGAGTAACATCAGAGTTGGCAGGATGTTTTCAAACATGTGCATGTTGTAATTACGAAGTTAATAATAGTAGATGTATATATGTATATCCACCAAGACCTATTGGTGGTGTTTACGATCCACATTTAAATTATGGTTGTAATCTTTGTTATGGAAATCCTGAGACTAAACTTACTTGTGGATGTGGTTGTGATTTAGATCCTTGTCTTACTTGTGGATGGATGTGTTTTGAACATAAATGTAGTACAGTTATAGTTCCTTCACCTACACCAACCCCCACACCAACCCCAACCCCTCCTTGTGATACTTACCCAACTGAAGTTTCGTGTCCACCAAAACCTTGTTGTACATCGTGCCCAAGTTGTGGATGTGATACTTGCGGTTGCCCACCCGCATACCCATCAAAAACGTTCTCATCTATTGAGGATACTTGCGAAAAAGACCCTAAGTTTGATGCATTATCAAACAATTTTTCAATTAGATTGTGTGGTGACCCAAAGAATCCAGGAATTGGTATTAGAGTTTTAAAAATAACAGGAGATTGTGAAACTACAGGAACATGTGTAACAGGACAAACATATGTAACAGGTTACACAATACAAGATATTTGTACACCACCAATTTATCCTTTTTGTTTACAAACTAACCCTGCTTGGTTGGAGTATGAACATTGGTTCCAATTAGATGTTGTGTTTGAAAGATACACGTTTATTGATTATTGTGATTTAAGGTGGTTTGGAGGTTTAGATCAAATTACAAGAGTTGAGTATTTGGCGTCTCTTGCAAATAATACAGTTTCTTTAATTGGACCTCCTGTGACAAATGGTTATGAAATTCCACAACAAGTTGAGATAGTACAATTAAATCAAATATGGTTAGATGAAACAAAGTTTAGAAGAGGTAGATTAAGAATTTTTATTAATGGAAGAATATTCTACACAATTGAAGATTTTGAAGAAGTTATACCAAGAGCTTTAGATACTGATAAAGAAAAACAAGTTGCGGTTCCATTTAATATGTCTTGGGGTGGAGGAACACAAGGTTTACATGAAAACTTAACTTTATCTTCATGTACAGCAACTACAATTGGTGATTACATACAAGACCCTGAATGTTTTCCTGAAAATATTTTAAGTGCAACTACTTTAAATAAATTAAAAACACACATTCTTTTAGAAGAAAATTTTGCGGGAACTTTTGAAGGTGGAATATCCCAATTTAGGTTCTATACCGAACCATTATCAGCGCCAGAAGTCAAACATAATTTTAAATTATTGAAAGATAAATTTATGATGTTTGATCCTGATTGCCCTGTTTGTAACACCGAAACTTGCGCCCCTAACGATTACACATATAAAATTTCTAATGATGTAACAACTACAACCACAACATCATCAGGGTCGACAGGTAGAGTTTCTTTTACTTTAGGTTAAATCAAAATAGATAAATAAGGTTATGGTTGTATTTATTTAGAAATACAATGAGTCAAATTATAACAATAAATAGTATCAATCACGACGGTGAACTAGCCAATGTTTTGTTCACGCCTGATAACGATCCTGTTGTTATAAATTTGGGTGACATAACATTACCTTTTGTTTTTGAACCTTCTTTATTGGTTCCACCAAGAGAAGTGTACGGAACTTATACAATTTATACATATGAGGATAAATGTACTAACATATTACAAGTACCACGCCCAACACCTACACCAACTCCGACAGTAACACCGACAAGAACTGCGACGCCAACACCTACACCAACTCCGACAGTAACACCGACATTAAATCCTTGCGCTTCTGCGACACCAGCACCAACACAAAATCCTACACCGACACCGACAAGGACTCCGAGACCTACACCGACGCCAACAACAACAATGCCTCCTTGTATGTCTCAAACACCGACGCCGACACCGACGCCGACACCAACAACACCTCCGAATTATTTCGCATATTTGTTCATAGAACCTGTTTCAGGATCATCTGCAATTGGTTCATATATGTATACAAATAATTCTAACTTCTTCGGATTTACAAATGCGTCTCAACCAACACAAAATCAGACACAGTTCAATATAGATATGAATCTATATATGAATTATGCTTCATGGACTAATGGACAATTCCCAAGTATAATCGTCCAATCTGTTCCACAAACTACAGGTGGTGATGATCCATTCGGAAACCCAATAAGCGCTTACAACTTCTTTACGACAGAAATTAAATCAGGTACTGTTAAGTCAAAAGCTTGGTATACTTGGTTTATACCTGTAATTGCAACAAATAATGAAATACAAACAGAAATCTATATAAATGCAATGGGTAACCCAACTCAACAAGAATCTGTTGGAACTGAACCTACTATTAATAGTTATTTAGTTAACTACACAGGATCAACAATTCCGTCAGGAACTTATCGAGTTTATACAACTTTTCCTAACCAAATCTTTAGATTAACCAATAATAACAATATTTATTTTAGAGGTAGTGATACCCAACCATAAAAATTTTAATTTATGTCAAATCCATATAAAAATCCTCAAACTCCATTATTAGCAGTAGGGACATTTTCAGTCCAACCACAACAAACGTTTGGTACTAATTTTAGTATCTATGGTGTTGGTGGGTACATGGAGGTTTATGACCTTCAGGATTTGATTTATACAATCCCCGCTGGTTCACAAGGGGATATCGAATTTACAGGTAACACGATTCCAATCCAATTTCAAAAAGGAAGTGGTACTGTGTTTTCACCTGATGTTTTAACATTAAATTCTGATAATATTTCGTCAGGTCGTAGAAGACTCGGTATGTTAGCGTATGTGTATTCAACACAAGAAATATTTCAATATAATATTCCAAATTATACAACTCTTTGGACTAATGCGTTAGCGGCTTCAGGTCCAGGTGGACCAACAGTTGTTCAATCAAAATTTGGTACTACCGTAAAAAGTAATTCAGTTGCAGGACAAGCTTTAATTAATGCTTGGACAGGATCTACAATCCAAGGACATGGAGGTACAGCAAATTCTAATTGGAGGTTATTAGATACTGGTGGGTGTTGTGTTACAGGATTTACATATAATGATAATAATAGTTTTACAATATATGATGATAATGGTGGTGTGTTTACCGCATCATTTGATGTTGTTACAGGTTTAACCGTATCAGGAGGAACTTTAATTGTTAATGGTGTTAATATAACAGGAGACACTTATACAACAGGTGGTACATATTTTAGTGCATCAAGCACTATTGATTTATACGATAACCAAGGTGGTATTATTAGTATCACAGGAATTACTGCAAGTGGTGCCGCAGGTACAAGTGGTACTTCAGGTTCTTCAGGAACTAGCGGTTCTTCAGGTTCAAGTGGTTCTTCAGGTTCTTCAGGATCTAGCGGTACATCAGGATCTAGCGGTACATCAGGATCTAGCGGTACATCAGGATCTAGCGGTACATCAGGATCAAGTGGAAGTAGTGGTACTTCAGGTAGTTCAGGAACGTCAGGATCAAGCGGTTCTTCAGGTGCTAGCGGAACGTCAGGATCAAGCGGCACAAGCGGATCTTCAGGATCAAGCGGAAGTAGTGGAAGTTCAGGAACATCAGGTTCGAGCGGTTCTTCAGGGGCTAGCGGAACAAGTGGTACTTCAGGATCTAGCGGAACAAGTGGATCTTCAGGATCTAGCGGAACAAGTGGATCTTCGGGTTCAAGTGGTTCATCTGGGACTAGTGGAACGTCAGGGTCTAGTGGTTCATCAGGTTCAAGCGGAACATCAGGTATTAGCGGTGTAGACGGAACATCAGGAACTAGTGGAAGTTCAGGTTCAAGCGGAAGTTCAGGTTCAAGTGGAACAAGCGGAAACTCAGGTTCTTCAGGTTCAAGCGGAAGTAGTGGTTCAAGCGGAAGTAGTGGATCAAGCGGTACAAGTGGAAGTTCAGGTACTTCAGGATCGAGTGGTTCATCAGGTACTAGCGGATCTTCAGGATCAAGCGGAACTAGTGGAAGTTCAGGAACATCAGGGTCTAGTGGGACTAGCGGAAGTTCAGGTACATCAGGTTCTAGTGGAACAAGTGGTTCATCAGGATCATCTGGATCAAGTGGTACAAGTGGGAGTTCAGGAACTTCAGGTACGAGCGGTAGTAGCGGTACAAGCGGATCTAGTGGTTCTTCAGGAACTAGCGGAAGTTCAGGTTCAAGCGGAAGTTCAGGTTCAAGCGGATCTTCAGGGTCAAGCGGAACTAGCGGAAGTAGTGGAACGTCAGGGTCTAGTGGTTCATCAGGTACTAGCGGATCTTCAGGAAGTAGCGGAACAAGCGGGTCATCAGGAACATCGGGTACTAGTGGAATCTCAGGTTCGAGTGGTACTTCAGGATCATCAGGAACTAGTGGTTCTTCAGGAACTAGCGGAAGCGACGGTACATCTGGTACAAGCGGAAGTTCAGGAACAAGCGGAAGTTCAGGAACAAGCGGAAGTTCAGGAACAAGCGGTAGTGATGGTACATCAGGATCAAGCGGTTCTTCAGGCACTAGCGGAACTTCAGGAACATCAGGTTCGAGTGGTTCTTCAGGAACAAGCGGAAGTTCTGGCACAAGCGGAAGTTCAGGAACAAGTGGTACAAGCGGAAGTTCGGGTACAAGCGGATCATCAGGAACTAGTGGAACATCTGGATCTTCAGGTTCTTCAGGTTCTTCAGGTTCTTCAGGTTCTTCAGGTAGTAGTGGTACTTCAGGAACAAGCGGTATTAACGGTTCATCCGGTACTAGTGGAACGTCAGGTATTAGCGGTGTAGACGGAACATCAGGAACAAGTGGTAGTAGTGGAAGTTCAGGCTCAAGTGGGTCATCAGGAACTAGCGGTATTGATGGATCATCAGGTACTAGCGGAAGTAGTGGATCATCAGGTTCAAGTGGTTCTTCAGGAACATCAGGATCTAGCGGAAGTTCAGGTTCAAGTGGTTCATCTGGAACATCAGGAACTAGCGGTACATCGGGATCATCAGGAAGTTCAGGTACTAGCGGAAGCGACGGTACATCAGGAACAAGTGGTAGCTCTGGCACATCAGGATCTTCAGGTAGTTCAGGGACATCAGGAACTTCGGGATCAAGCGGAACATCAGGTAGTAGTGGATCTTCAGGAACTAGCGGATCTTCAGGATCTAGCGGAAGCTCAGGATCTAGCGGAAGCTCAGGTTCGTCAGGGACTAGTGGGTCAAGTGGTACTTCAGGAAGCTCAGGCACTAGCGGAAGTAGTGGGTCTTCAGGAACATCTGGATCAAGCGGGTCTTCAGGTACTAGTGGAAGTAGCGGTACAAGTGGAAGCTCAGGTTCATCAGGAACATCAGGTAGTAGCGGAACAAGTGGGTCATCAGGTAGTAGTGGGACAAGTGGATCTTCAGGATCAAGTGGAACATCTGGATCTAGTGGAACATCAGGAACTTCAGGTTCAAGTGGTACATCGGGATCATCAGGGACTAGTGGAAGCTCAGGAACTAGCGGTAGCGATGGTACATCAGGAACTAGCGGAAGTGATGGTACATCAGGAACTAGCGGAAGTTCAGGAACATCTGGATCATCAGGTAGTAGTGGAACTAGTGGTTCATCAGGATCAAGCGGCTCAAGTGGAAGTAGTGGAACTAGCGGAAGCGATGGTACAAGCGGTTCATCAGGAACATCTGGGTCTTCAGGTTCAAGTGGTACTTCAGGTTCATCGGGAACTAGCGGAAGCTCAGGTTCGTCAGGAACTAGTGGTAGTGATGGTACTTCAGGTTCTTCGGGAACATCTGGATCAAGTGGAACTAGCGGTTCTTCAGGGACTAGTGGAAGTTCAGGAACCGATGGTACATCAGGTTCAAGTGGTTCTTCAGGTTCATCAGGAACATCAGGTAGTAGTGGAAAATCAGGTAGTAGCGGGACAAGTGGATCTTCAGGAACTAGCGGTAGCTCAGGAACGGATGGTACATCAGGTTCAAGTGGTACAAGTGGTAGTGATGGTACTTCAGGTTCTTCGGGAACATCTGGATCAAGCGGTTCTTCAGGTTCAAGCGGAACTTCAGGAACTAGTGGAAGCTCAGGTACATCAGGTTCATCAGGAACTAGTGGTTCGTCAGGTATAAGCGGTGTTGATGGTACTTCAGGTTCAAGTGGTAGCTCAGGAACATCTGGTTCATCAGGAACTAGCGGAAGTTCAGGAACATCTGGATCATCAGGTAGTAGTGGAACTAGCGGTTCATCAGGATCAAGCGGAAGCGACGGTACATCGGGAAGTAGTGGAACTAGTGGATCTTCTGGTTCATCAGGGACTAGCGGAAGTTCAGGATCAAGTGGTTCCTCAGGTTCTTCAGGAACATCTGGATCAAGTGGTTCTTCAGGAACATCAGGTTCAAGTGGTACATCAGGTTCTTCAGGAACTAGCGGAACAGATGGTTCTTCAGGAACATCAGGTAGTTCAGGAACATCAGGTTCAAGTGGCACATCAGGTTCATCAGGAACTAGCGGAACAGATGGTTCGTCAGGAACTAGTGGTAGCTCAGGTTCGTCAGGAACTAGTGGAACGGATGGTAGTTCAGGTACATCAGGCTCTTCAGGAACATCTGGCTCAAGTGGTTCGTCAGGAACTAGTGGTAGCTGA
>Ga0209299_1000402_pt1 | contig 24268 bp, 23 predicted proteins | sample S_140806_MF_Meta_FD_187326 | JGI IMG/M metagenome (GOLD analysis project Ga0209299, IMG submission 187326) | Freshwater microbial communities from Lake Simoncouche, Canada to study carbon cycling - S_140806_MF_MetaG (SPAdes) (version 2) | ecosystem: Environmental > Aquatic > Freshwater > Lake ...
GTTCGCAACGTGAATTTCCTGGCCCCGTCACCGTGGCCGAGGTGGCCATGTCGATTGGTGCTGGTTTGGCCAAAGCGGCTTTGGCTGGCAAGGTCGACGGCAATGTGGTCGACACCAGTTTCACCATCGAGCGCAATGCCCAGCTGGCCATCATCACGGGTAAAGACGCCGACGGCCTAGAAGTTATTCGCCATTCCACCGCGCATTTGTTGGCGTATGCGGTCAAAGAACTTTTTCCAGAGGCGCAAGTCACTATTGGCCCAGTGATCGAAAACGGCTTTTTTTATGACTTTTCTTTCAGCCGCAGTTTCACGCCTGAAGACTTGATAGCCATCGAAAAGCGCATGACCGAGCTCGCCAACAAAGACGAGCCCGTGGTGCGCCGCGTTTTGCCGCGTGATGACGCGGTTGTCTATTTCAAAAACATGGGCGAGCATTACAAGGCCGAGATCATCGCCAGCATTCCTGCCAATGAAGACGTCAGCCTGTACCGCGAAGGCGCCTTTGAAGACCTCTGCCGTGGCCCCCACGTACCTAGCACCGGCAAGCTCAAACACTTCAAACTGATGAAAGTCGCTGGAGCCTACTGGCGCGGTGATCACCGCAACGAAATGCTGCAACGCATTTACGGCACCGCCTGGGCGAGCAAAGACGACTTACAGCAATACCTCACCCGTTTAGAAGAAGCCGAAAAGCGCGACCACCGCAAACTCGGTCGCGAACTTGATTTGTTCCATATCGACGAGCATTCGCCTGGCACCGTTTTTTGGCACCCCAAGGGCTGGACGGTGTGGCAAGAGGTAGAGCAATATATGCGCCGCGTTTACCGCGACAACGGCTATCAAGAGGTAAAAGCCCCCCAAATCTTAGACCAAGGCCTATGGGAGAAAACCGGCCACTGGGACAAATACCGCGAAAACATGTTTGTGACTGAGAGCGAGAAACGCGACTTCGCCTTGAAGCCGATGAACTGCCCCGGCCACATCATCATCTTCAACCAAGGTATCAAGAGTTACCGCGATTTACCGCTGCGTTTTGGCGAATTTGGGCAATGCCACCGCAACGAACCCTCGGGCAGTTTGCACGGCATCATGCGGGTGCGCGCGTTCACGCAGGACGACGGACATATCTTTTGTACTGAGGCTCAAATCCAAGCTGAAGTGATCGCCTTTACGACCTTGTTGCAAAAGGTTTACCGCGACTTTGGCTTCACGGACATCTTGTACCGGCTATCGACAAGACCAGAAAAACGCATCGGTAGCGATGAAAGCTGGGACCGGGCCGAGGCCGCCTTGGCCGAGGGTTTGCGTGCCTCTGGCTGCGATTTTGAGTACTTGCCAGGGGAGGGCGCTTTCTACGGCCCCAAGATCGAATACACGCTGAAAGACGCGATTGGTCGCGAATGGCAGTGCGGCACCATCCAGGTCGACCCGAACATGCCAGAGCGCCTCGACGCCGAATACGTGGGCGAAGACGGTGCCCGTCACCGCCCCATCATGCTGCACCGCGCGATTGTGGGCAGTTTGGAGCGTTTTATCGGAATTTTGGTCGAGCAGCACGCTGGTGCCTTGCCAACTTGGCTTGCGCCCGTTCAGGTGGCGGTGCTCAATATCACCGACGCGCAGGCCGATTTCGCCCAAGAAGTTGTGAAAATGCTGAAAAATCAAGGGCTTAGGGTGTCTTTGGACCTCCGAAATGAGAAAATTACGTATAAAATACGCGAGCATTCAATGCAGAAGCTGCCCTATATCTTGGTCGTAGGCGACAAAGAAAAGGCAGCCGGCGCCGTTGCAGTGCGCGCCCGAGGTAACCAAGACCTTGGTGTGATGCCCCTACAAGCCTTCTGTGAAAAGATCGCCTCGGACATCGCTCTCAAAAGCTGATTTCATACCGAAACTGCCATGAGTTGTGCGTCGCACAACTTCAGGCTGTTTTGTTTTTTTAAAGGATAGTCACCATCTCTACTGAATTTCGCGATCGCCGCCAGCGCGAGGAACGCAAACATCGCCTGAACCGGGAAATCATGGCCCCGGAAGTCCGTCTCTCCGGTCCCGACAACGAGCCTCTAGGTATCGTGAGCTTGGCAGAAGCCTTGCGCATGGCCGGTGAAATCGATGTGGATCTGGTTGAAATAGCTGCAACAGCAGTGCCCCCCGTCTGTCGTTTGATGGACTACGGCAAGTTCAAGTACCAAGAGCAGAAAAAGGCAGCGGAAGCGAAGTCCAAACAAAAAGTGATCGAGGTCAAAGAAATTAAGTTTCGCCCCGGCACTGATGATGGTGACTACAACATCAAGATGCGCAACATCAAGCGCTTCTTGGATGACGGAGATAAATGCAAGATCACGTTGCGCTTCAGAGGCCGCGAGATCACGCACCAAGAAATCGGTATGGCGCTGTTGCAGCGCATACGTGATGAGTTGGCGGACCTGATCGTTGTCGAACAGTTCCCCAAACTCGAAGGACGCCAGATGGTCATGATGATCGCGCCTGGTAGAAAAAAACCGGGTGGCACCGCCAAACCCGTGGCAGAAGTTACCTCGGTAGCAGCTGCCTAAATTTGGCAACGCGGCCAGCCAGCCGTGTTTGAGAAGGTAAGCGATCAGTGTCTCGGGGCTAACAAGACTGCAAACAGGTTTGCAGGCGCCTCACGAGCACAAATAAAAGGAGCATTGAAATGCCCAAAATGAAGACCAAAAGCAGCGCGAAAAAGCGCTTCCGTGTTCGTCCTGGTGGCACCGTGAAACGCGGCCAAGCCTTCAAGCGTCACATCCTGACCAAGAAGACCACCAAAAACAAACGCCATCTCCGTGGTGCTGTAGCTGTGCATGAGACCAATATGGGTCACATGGCACAAATGCTGCCCAAAGCTGGCCTTTAATCACTGACGAACAAGGAGAAACAATATGCCTCGCGTAAAACGTGGTGTGACGGCAAGAGCCCGTCACAAAAAAGTTCTGGCCCTAGCCAAAGGTTTCCGCGGTCGCCGCGGTAACGTATTCCGTGTCGCCAAACAGGCGGTGATGAAGGCAGGCCAATACGCCTACCGTGACCGCCGTACAAAAAAGCGCGTGTTTCGCCAGTTGTGGATTGCGCGTATCAACGCCGCAGCCCGCCAATGTGGTCTGACATACAGCCAATTCGCCAACGGCCTGAAAAAAGCCCAGATCGAAATCGACCGCAAAATGCTGGCCGATTTGGCGGTGCACGATATGGTGGCTTTTGGCCACATCGTCGAACAAGTCAAAGCCAAATTGGCCGCTTGATCGCCGCTGGCTCAACGCCAACAGCACAGGGGTTGAGGCTATATAAAGCTTCAATCCCTTTTTTGTTTTTCTAACCCACGCATGTCTATGAACGAGTTGGACTCTTTGGTTACCAGTGCCCAAGCTTTGTTTGCACAAAGCACTACGCCTGCTGATCTAGAAAACGCCAAAGCCCAATTTTTGGGTAAATCAGGCCGCATCACCGAGTTGATGAAGGGCTTGGGCGCTTTGAGCGTGGAAGAAAAAAAATCGCAAGGCGCGGTGATCAACGTCGCCAAACAAGCGATTGAAGCCGCATTGCAAGCGCGTCGCCAAGCTTTGGCCGACGCCGAATTAGACATTCAACTCAAAGCCGAAGCGTTGGACGTTACGCTGCCAGGGCGTACCCGCGCGCAGGGTGGTTTGCACCCCGTGTCCATAACGCTAGAACGCATTGAATCTATTTTTGGCTCGATGGGCTTTGAAGTTGCGCAAGGCCCAGAAATTGAAACCGACTGGTTCAACTTCACTGCGCTCAATACGCCTGAAGACCATCCAGCCCGTTCGATGCACGACACCTTCTACGTAGAAGGTGGCTACCTCTTGCGCACCCACACAAGTCCCATGCAAATTCGCCATGCGGTGCAACACGTCAAACGTCATCAAGCTTTGTTGAATGCTGGTGGCGACACCCGCATGCCTGAAATTCGCGTCATCGCACCGGGGCGCACCTACCGTGTGGACAGCGACGCTACCCATTCACCTATGTTCCACCAATGCGAAGGTTTGTGGATTGGTGAAGATGTGAGCTTCAAAGACCTCAAAGTCGTTTTCACCGACTTTTGCCGCACATTCTTTGAAACCGACGATTTGGTCTTGCGTTTCCGCCCCAGCTTTTTTCCCTTCACCGAACCGAGTGCGGAAATAGACATTCAGTTCCCTAGCGGCCCCTTGGCGGGCCGTTGGTTAGAAGTCGCAGGCTCTGGCCAAGTGCATCCCAACGTCGTGCGCAATATGGGTTTAGACCCAGAGCGCTATATCGGTTTCGCATTTGGTATGGGTCCAGACCGACTCACCATGCTGCGCTACGGTGTGAACGATTTACGTTTGTTCTTTGATGGCGACATTCGTTTTCTGAGCCAGTTCCAGTAAAAAGAGAACGCTGATGCAATTCCCAGAATCTTGGTTGCGCGAATTTTGCAACCCTCCCATTTCTACCCAAGCCTTGGCTGACACCTTGACGATGGCAGGCTTGGAAGTCGAAGAACTCCAACCTGTAGCGCCTCCGTTCACTGGCATCGTGGTGGGCGAAATCAAAGAAGCCGTGCAACATCCTGACGCAGACCGTTTACGTGTGTGCAAAGTCGATGTGGGGCAGGGCAGTTTGCTCAATATCGTCTGTGGCGCACCCAACGCACGCGTCGGTATCAAAGTGCCTTGCGCTATGGTGGGTGCCGAGTTACCACCTGGTGAAGACGGTAAGCCTTTCAAAATCAAAGTGGGCAAACTGCGTGGTGTTGAGAGTGAAGGCATGCTGTGCTCAGCCAAAGAATTAAAAATCGCTGATGACCACGGTGGTTTGTTAGAGCTTGCCAATGATGCACCGCTTGGACAAAACATCCGCGAGCATTTGCGTTTAGACGACACCTTGTTTACCTTGAAGCTCACACCCAATCTGGCGCATTGCTTGAGCGTGTTTGGCATTGCGCGTGAGTTGTCTGCCTTGACGGGCGTACCTCTCCAAACGCCAGCATTTCCAAAAATACAAACTACGCATAAAGACACCTTGCCCGTCAAGATCGAATCGACAGATTTGTGCGGACGTTTTTCTGGCCGCATTGTGCGTGGTGTCAATCCCAAAGCCACGACTCCTGCGTGGATGGTCGATCGCCTAGCGCGTTGTGGGCAACGTAGCGTGAGCCCGTTGGTCGATATTTCTAACTACGTGATGTTTGAGTTGGGCCGCCCCTCACACATTTTTGATCTCGACAAAATCCATGGGGGTTTGCAAGTACGTTGGGGCAAAGCGGGTGAGCAACTTGCTCTGCTAAACGGCAACACCGTGACGGTAGATGAGAAGGTTGGCGTAATAGCTGACAGCAAAGAGGTCGAGTCGCTCGCTGGCATCATGGGTGGACAATCGACTGCGGTGAGCGACAGCACCAGTAATATTTATATAGAAGCCGCTTTTTGGTGGCCTACGGCTATCGCAGGGCGTTCACGTCGCTTTAACTTCAGCACCGATGCAGGCCATCGATTCGAGCGCGGTGTAGACCCGCAATTGACGGTGGAGCACATCGAGCGCATTACCCAGTTAGTGGTCGATATTTGTGGAACGCCACAGACAACGGTTGGGCCTATCGATGACCAACAGGTCAACATGCCCAAGACCGAGTCCGTCACATTGCGTGTTGCACGCGCGGTCAAAGTGATTGGTATGCCTTTGACGCAGCAGCGCATCGCAGATGCTTTGCGCGGCTTAGGTTTGCCAGTGGAAGAGGGTGATGGCTTGGTCACGGTCACACCACCGTCATTCCGTTTCGATCTAAAAATAGAAGAAGACCTGATCGAAGAAGTAGCACGCATGGTGGGCTACAACAACCTACCCACGACGCCACCCAAAGCCCCCATCACCGCAAAAATTCGCGCGGAAAGCCAACGCAGTCCGCATGCTGTAAGACGTCAACTGGCAGCTCTGGGTTACCAAGAAACCATCAACTTCAGCTTCGTCGATGCGCGTTGGGAAACCGAACTAGCTGACAACGCCAACCCCGTTGCATTGCTCAACCCTATCGCCAGCCAAATGAGCGTGATGCGTTCATCCTTGATCGGCTCGTTGCTGCAAGTCGTGAAATTCAACGCCGATCGCAAAGCGCATGGTGTGCGTGTGTTTGAAATCGGTCGCGTGTTTTCAAAAAATGCCAGCGTGCCTGACAGCGACACCACCGTCAAAGGTTTCGATCAACCGATGCGCGTGGCAGGCATGTCCTTTGGAAATGCGGCGCCGGTGCAATGGGATGTCCAAGACCAAGCGGCAGATTTCTATGACGTCAAAGCTGATGTGCAAGCACTTCTCGCACCCGCTGTACCAACTTTTGAAGTAGACACACATACAGCCATGCACCCAGGCCGTTGCGCCAAAGTTTTGCTCCATGGTCAAGCGATTGGCTATGTCGGTGAGTTGCATCCCAAATGGCGACAAAGCTGGGATTTGTCCAGTGCCCCGGTAATGTTTGAGTTGAACTTAGATGCAGTTACTGAACGTGCAGTGCCTGTTGCGCTAGCAGTTGAACGGTTCCCCAATGTGGAGCGTGATATTGCGGTGATCGTCAAAGAACACATCGCACATGACCAAGTGATAGCTGCAGTGCATGCTGCCAGCACCCAAGGTTGGTTACGCCATGCCGTCTTGTTCGATGTGTATCGCACAAAAACTGCGAATGCATCTATGGCGGCGGATGAAAAAAGCCTCGCCATTCGCTTGACCTTGAATAGCCACGAAGCCACCTTGAACGACGCACAAATCGATCAAGCGGTGCAAGCTGTTGTGGCGCAATTGGCACAACAGTTCAGTGCCCGCTTGCGTTCTTAAAGCCTTCCTACTAGAGTCATTCCATGGAAATCTCATTTGAAAGCTTAGAAACCCCTGCGTTAACCAAAGCGCAGCTTGCCGATTTATTGTTTGAGCAAATTGGTTTGAACAAGCGCGAATCTAAAGACATGATTGATGCTTTTTTCGATCTCATTGCGCAAAGTTTGGTCGATGGGGTGGACGTCAAAATTTCTGGTTTCGGTAATTTCCAAATCCGTACCAAAGCACCGCGTCCCGGTCGCAACCCACGCACCGGTGAGGCCATTCCTATCGAAGCCCGCCGCGCGGTGACTTTCCACGCCAGCCATAAATTAAAAGAGCAACTTCAGGCTTAAGCCTTATTAGGCGTATTTCGCCGTTGCTACTTGTCAAAAAAAGTAGTTTTTTCTGTGGTTTTTATGGTTTGGAGGCTGTAAATCCTCCCCAAGAGGACAAACTTCGTGTAACCTCTGCGGTCCCGTTTACAAGCCAATGATTTTCATGGAGAAATCCCTCCTTCCCTCTATTCCCGCCAAGCGCTACTTCACCATCGGTGAGGTGAGCGACCTATGCGGCGTCAAACCGCATGTGTTGCGGTATTGGGAGCAGGAATTCACGCAACTACGTCCCATGAAGCGACGTGGTAATCGACGTTATTACCAGCACCATGAAGTGCTGATGATTCGCCGCATACGCGACCTCTTGTACGACCAAGGATTCACCATCAGCGGTGCACGCAACAAACTGCAAGAGTTGGTGCAAGGCGATCGCGATAAACGCCGTGCTGAAGAAGGTGAACTTGAGTTCGATGCCAATGGCGTGAACCAACCCTTCGATATGCCTGCTGCGTTAGAAGCGAGTAAAAGTATTTTGGTGTTTCAACCGAGCAATGAAAGCGTAAGCATCTTGCGCCAAGAGCTCACGCAGATCCGTGATTTGCTCTTCGAATCAAGGCCCTAGCGCGCTATAATTTCTTCTTTCTTCGGCGTGTAGCGCAGCCTGGTAGCGCACTTGCATGGGGTGCAAGGGGTCGCGAGTTCGAATCCCGCCACGCCGACCAATGAATACGAGGGTTAGTAGCAACGTAAGTTACTAACCCTTTTTCATTTTATAAAAAGGTTCGACAGAATATGGGCGATTATTCGAACATGGCAAGTTATTACGATGTGATCATGACATCAGGCTATTACGATTACGCCAAAATTGTTGATAGCTTAGTTTTACAAGACAGCGTCGAAAAAGTTCTAGAAATTGGATGCGGTACGGGTTTGATTTTGGAGGAGCTTGCGCGACGCAAATCTACCCTACAAATCTCTGGTATCGATTTGACTGCGCCCATGTTGGCTATCGCTCAAGAGCGCCTCAAGTCTTTTCATAATGTTTCCCTATCGCAGCAAGACGTTTGCAATTTGAATTTGCCAACCGCACATGACTTAGCTTTCTCTTATGGCGGTGTTTGGTACTTCGTCATAGATGGCGACAAAGAACCTTTCTTGGTGAGCCATATTCCTGACCATGCCGCTAATGTGCAAGGCCTAGAGAAAATGGCGCAGCATATCGCGCCCCATGGCACTTTATTGTTAGGTATCCAAGGCCCGCACCACGACTACGAGACTGTTATTTCAAACGGGATGAAATATTCTCAAAAAATAGATCCTACGGATATTGGATTTACCAAGCATTACTTCCTATCGGATGGCCAGAAAACCTTGATGGCGCAAACGGTGAAATACAGAACGTATAGCTTTGAAGAAGCTAAAAATATGTTGGCTACCTATGGCTTCACCTATGTTCCAGAAATACGTGACAACAAATTATTTTTGCGTTTCAGCAAGGCCTAATCGACATACACAAATGCCAATTTATGGATTTGAATAAAAGTGTCCTAGAAAAAAGAAAGAATGTGTATGTCTTCTAAGCCACGTTTGTTATTTGTAGGTGTCGGCAATATGGGAAATCCCATGGCCGCTAACCTCATCCGAGCCGGTTATCCCACCACCGTATTTGACGTTTCGCGCAACAAAGCTGATAACTTGATTGCGCTAGGTGCGCATTGGGCTGATAGTTTGGCAAGCGGTGCAAAGAATGCGGATGTGGTCATGTGCTCCTTACCAGGCCCCAAGCAAGTGCGTGAGGTGATGCTGGGTGATCAAGGCCTGATTGCACATGTGAATGGGGGCGCGACCATCATTGACACATCGACCAGTGCTGTTGATTTGGTCAAAGAACTCACGCAGTTAACGCAGGCTAAAGGTGTTGATTTCTTGGAGGCGCCAGTCACCAATGCCGTGGACTTCGCAGCCCTTGGCCGGCTGTCTATTTTTGTGGGGGGCAAGCAAGCGTGTTTTGACAAACACAAGCCCTTGTTTGAAGTCATAGGCGAAAAGATATTCTTTGTTGGCGAGCCTGGAAACGGTGCCACCATCAAATTACTCACCAATTTGCTGTGGTTTGTCAGTGCTGCAACGATTGGTGAAGGATTGATGTTGGGTGCAAAGGCGGGAATTCCTTTGGACACTGTCTGGGAAGCTATCAAATCGAGTGCTGGTAACAGTTGGGTAGCGCAGCACGACGTGCCATCGATTTTTGCGGGCCACTATGACCCAAGTTTTTCATTGGCTCTGTGCGTGAAAGATCTCACGCTGATCAACGAAGTTGCCCAATCGCAAGGCTACGATTTAAAAATGGGCGGCTTGGCTAAATCTTTGTTCGAAGAAGCTATGCAAACCTATGGTGCCGAGGCGGGGGAATTGCATGTGGTTCGCTTGCTAGAAGAACGTGTGGGCCTTTTATTGCGCCCCCCGCTTGGTCAAGCTATTTAATACATTCAGCAAGTTCTTGCAAAATACGCAATATGGCAAGTAACAAACAGCAGCAATTGATGTCCGAGGCACATCTGCACATGCCGCAAGGCGTGGCAGAAAACTACCGCTATTGGGGCGATGACCAGACTGTTTTTGTTGAGAACGCTAAAGGCTGTGGCTTTACTGACTGTGATGGTAAAACCTATGTCGACTTCCGTTTAGGTTACGGCCCCATCATCTTGGGCTACCGCGATGTGCGGGTTGACCAAGCAGTCGTGGAGCAAATTACCCAGCGCGGCACCCTGACGGGTTTTTCTACCGCCCTAGACATTGAAGTGGTTAAGCAAATCAAAGCGCTGTGCCCGCAAATCGACAAAGTGCGCTTTGCCAATTCCGGTACAGAGGCAGTCATGGGTGCGATACGCACGGCACGCGGCTTTACCCAACGCGATCGCGTGGCGATTGTGGAAGGTTCTTTCCATGGGCTGTTTGATGAAATGATGTGGAAGGCCGACATCGAAGCATGGGATCCCAATAGCAAGCTTGCACCTCGCGTCATTCCGTTTGGGGTAGGTGTGCCCGAACGTGCGCGCGCATTGTTAGATATCTTCAGGCTCAATGATTTTGAAGGGCTAGAAGAACTCTTTGCAACCAAGCACGAGCAATTAGCCTGCGTGGTGTTAGAGCCAATCATTGGTAACGCTGGCAGTATTTCTGCAACACCAGCATGGCTTCAGCGCTTGCGCGATTTGTGTACCGAGTACGGCACGCTGCTTATCATTGATGAAGTCAAAACTGGCTTTAGGGTTGCCAAAGGTGGTGCCCAATCGCTTTATGGCATTTATGCGGACTTAACCAGTTACGCCAAAGCTATGGGCAATGGTTACCCTGTGGCTGCTTTTGGCGGTCGTGCTGCGGTGATGGACAAAGTGGGTTCTCACGCAGGTGGTGTGGTGCACGGCGGAACCTATACCGCTAACTTGGTGGGACTCAGTGCCGCCCATGCAACCCTGGATATATTGACCAACACGCTTGCACTCAAAACGATTGATGAGACGGGTGATCGCATACAAGCATTACTAGGCCGAGTCTTCACCCATGCAGGGGTTGAACACGCTTTTGCAGGACCGCCTGCAATGTTTGGCATCCACTTCACTCCCACAGTCCCCCAAAATTACCGCGACTGGCGTGTCACCAATAGTGACCTCTATCGAACCTTCGCTTGGAAATTGATCGATCTTGGGGTTATGCTTGAGCCTGATTCACGCGAACCGTGGTTTATTTGCGAAGCGCATCAGCACATGGACTTTGCATGGCTTGAAGACATGTCTACCCAAGCGATTCGTTTTGCACTCGATAATCACTGATCTTTTATCCATCGTTTCTTACAAAAAGGAAAATCATGGCAGATAACAGCCCAACCAGTAACAACCTAGTGATCGGCGACGGCGTCACCTTCAAGGGTTCTATCTCTGCGCCAGGCAAAGCCATCATCAATGGCGTCGTATCAGGTGAATTAATTGCAGACGATCTATTGATCGGTCAAAAAGGCAAAGTAACTGGCGTGGTTCGGGCGCGCGAAATTGATGTGCACGGTGAGCTCAATGAAGATATCAGCTGCCGCTCACATTTACTGATACACAGCACAGGCAAAGTCTCTGGAAAACTTGAATACCACGAGATTGAGATTGAACGCGGTGGAAAGTTCAAAGGAACAATGAGCCAGAAGTGATTCGCTGACTCTTGTTTGTATACTTGTGGGTTGGCCCACAAATAAGAGGCACCTTATGCGTATTTTGGTTTTGCTAGCAAGAATTTCCGCTGTTCTTGCGGGAATTTTGCTCACCTTTATCACCGTTATGACATGCGCAAGCATTGTGGGGCGCGAGTTATTAGGAAGCGCTATAACCGGTGACTTCGAACTCTCTGGCGCTGCTACTGGTGCGGCTATTGCGATGTTCATGCCTTGGTGTCAGGCCAAGCGCGGCAACATCATCGTGGATTTCTTTACCGCCAGTTGTTCCCCCAAAACCAATGCAGTGATGGACCGCTTAGGTGCTTTGTTGCTAGCCTTTTGTTTTGGCGTCCTTGCATGGCGCACTGGAATCGGCGGATTGAGTTCGTATGTTTCTAACTCCGGCACCATGATCTTGGGTTTTCCTGAATGGGTTGTCTACGCATGCATGACACCTCCTTTTGCCTTGACCTGTTTGATTGCGTTTGGCCAAGTCTTCTTTGGTTTTGATGATCAATTAGGAGAAGCAGCATGACCAGCGTTCAAATAGTGGGTGTCATTTTCGGCATCATGTTGGTCTTGATGGCCGTGCGCGTTCCTATTGCTATCTCCATGTTCGTTGCTGGGGCTTATGGATATATTGTGCAAACAGGATGGTTGCCTTTTGCTAGTTTCTTAAACAACCAAGCCTTCGCGCGTTTTGCAAGTTATGACTTGTCGGTCATTCCATTGTTTATTTTGATGGGGCACTTCGCCACACAGGGCGGTATCAGCAAGGCATTGTTTGATTTCGCTGCGAGCGTGATGGGTCGTTTCAAAGGCGGTCTTGCGATGGCGGCAGTATTGGCTTGTGCTGCATTTGGTGCCATTTGTGGATCCTCAGTTGCTACTGCTGCAACCATTACCGGAGTAGCTTTGCCCGAACTCAAGCGCCATGGCTATTCAGGCCGTCTAGCTACTGGTACTTTAGCGGCTTCCGGAACTTTGGGTATTTTGATCCCTCCCTCAGTTCCTTTAGTCATTTATGCCATCTTGACGGAACAAAACATTGCCAAACTATTTGCTGCAGCCATGGTGCCAGGCATCATTGCTATGTTGGGTTATATGGCAGCGATTGCTATTTATGTGCGATTAGTGCCTGGCCATGCCCCAGAAGTAGATGACGATTTTTCTCGTTTGACATGGCAGTCATTCAAAGGCGTGGCTCCCATCATGGCCATTTTTATCATTGTGTTTGGTGGTATTTACAGTGGAATGTTCACACCTACTGAGGGTGCTGCAGTGGGAGCTGCCAGCACGTTTGTTGCATCCTTGCTGAAGGGTGAAATCAATTGGGATAAATTCAAACAGTGCTTTTATGCAACAGCAGACAGTTCTGCCATGATTTTTTTGATCTTTATCGGTGCAGATTTAATGAACGGAGCTTTGGCTCTTTCGCAAGCCTCTGTGCAACTGACTGAAATGGTCACAGGTCTTGGATGGCCACCTTTGATGATCATGGCTGGCATATTGTTGTTCTATGTTGTTTTGGGCGCCGTGATGGATGAGTTGTCGATGATCTTGTTGACGATTCCTATCTTTTTCCCCATTGTGATGGGCATGGATTTCGGATTGCCTAAAGAGTCGGTCGCCATCTGGTTTGGCATTTTGGTGTTGATGGTGGTGGAGTTTGGTTTGCTAGCGCCGCCCGTTGGTCTGAATGTGTATGTGGTCAATGGAATGGCCAAAGATATTCCAATTGCTGAAAGCTATCGTGGCGTGATGCCATTCTTGGTCAGTGACACCATTAGAACTTTATTGATACTGTTCTTCCCTGGTGTTTGTCTTTGGTTGGTTTCTGTTATTACCTAGCAACCATTACCAGCTAGTGGGCCCGACATAGGTAGGTTGGTTTTGCTCATCGCATATAAAAAAAGGGAGGCTATGCCTCCCTTTTTATTTGTAATAAAAGTGAGCAAGCACTTAAGTGCTTGCATTTGGATTACTTGGTGTACTTGGCAATCAAGCCTTGTGCTTCATGGACTAAGTTTGCGCCATCTACGCCCTTCTTGTCCATATCACTGATCCATTCGATGCTCAAGCTAGCAGATGCACGTTTCCATACATCCAACTCACTTTTAGGAATGATGGTGATGGTGTGACCACCAGCAATCATTTTGGCTTTACCAGGAACGTCGTTGTCGCCTTGGGTTTTACCTAAAAATGCCGAGAGTTCGCGGCCTGAGTTTTTGTCAATAACTTTCTTCAAGTCAGCTGGCAAAGACTCATACTTGGCTTTATTCATAGGCACCACGAAGACGGTGGTGTAAAGCGCGTTTTCGCCACGATCGGTCTCAGCGGTGTAGCGGGCCAGTTCTTCAATTTTCAATGTTTGCGCGACTTCGTAAGGAATCACAGCGCCGTCAATCGTGCCCTTAGACAAAGCATCAGGAACTGCTGGAACAGGCATCCCAACGGGTGTAGCGCCCATGCTGGCGAGCAACTTGGTGGTCAAGCGGGTTGGACCACGCAACTTCAAGCCTTTGATGTCGGCCATGTTTTTGATTTGCTTTTTCGCTGTAAAGATGTTGCCGGGGCCGTGGACGTGCATGGCCAAAACCTTGACGTCTTTGAATTCGTCTTTGGCAAATTTCTCGTAATAGTCCCATGTTGCTCGGCTAGTTGCCTCAGGGGTGGTCATCATGAAAGGCAATTCGAACACTTCCATTTTGGGGAATCGACCGGAAGAATAACCAGGCAAAGTCCAAACGACGTCAGCTACGCCATCACGTGCTTGGTCGTACAACTGGGGAGGGGTGCCGCCAAGTTGCATCGCTGGGTAGATCTGACATTGCAGACGGTCTTTGGAGTCTTTCGCAATGTTGTCGCACCAAGTGCGAAGCATCTTGGTGTGCTGAATAGATGTGGGGCCTAAAAAGTGGTGCACTTTCAAAATAATGGCTTCTGCTTGCGCAGAACCAATGACGCTTGCTAATGCGACTGCAATGGCGGCGTGTTTAAATACTTTTTTCATGAAAAACTCCAGTGGGGAAGGGAAACTCACGCATAGTAATCCGACCAAGCGGTCGGTTAATTAAGGGTTTACTCGATATCGACTTGATGCAAGACAAAGTTCTTTGACTTCATATCTGCAAAAAAGCACTGCAATGTTTGCTTGACAGTGCGAAAAGCAATCTCATCCCAAGGAATGTCTTGCTCGCTAAACAAGCGTGCTTCCATGGTTTCATGCCCTGGGTCAAATATGTCACTGGTGAGTCGGGCGCGGTAGAAAAAATGCACTTGGCCGACACGCACCACATTCATGATGCTGAAAAGTTCTTGCATTTCAAACTGTGCGCCCGCTTCTTCCACTGTTTCGCGTGCAGCGCCTTGCGCCAGTGTTTCGCCAAGTTCCATGAACCCTGCAGGCAAAGTCCATTTACCTAGGCGCGGCTCGATATTGCGTTTGCATAGCAAGACTTTGTCGCCCCACACCGGCACGGTACCTACAACGTTCAGGGGATTTTCGTAGTGCACCGCTTCGCAAGCTGGGCACACCGCGCGTTGCCGTGTGTCGCCATCGTCTGGCAAGCGGTATTCCACCGCAGCGCCACAGGCCTTGCAATGTTTGATCTGCGCGCGGTGCAACATGGGCAGTCGCTTTAGCTCACGTGTACTTTGATCTCACCCAAGCCAGCGACAGCACCTACCAAGGTATCGCCAGTCACCACAGCTGCAACGCCTTCAGGCGTTCCGGTGAATATCAAGTCACCAGGTTGCAATTCCCAAGCGGCGGATAAGTGTTCGATGGTCTCAGCGATATTCCAGATCAATTTGCTGACATGGCTGCGTTGGCGATCTTGCCCATTGACTTGCACATAGATTTCTGCATTTTCAACATCGCCAGCTTGCGCAACCGGTGTGATGGGACCCATGGGTGCGCTATGGTCAAAACCTTTTCCGATACACCAAGGGCGGCCTTGTTTTTTCATTTCGTTTTGCAGATCACGGCGTGTCATATCTAGGCCAACGGCATAACCGTAGATGTGTTGCATGGCATTGGCTGCAGAAATGTTTTTGCCGCCTTTTCCAATGGCGACTACCAATTCGATTTCGTGGTGGAAGTTTTTAGTCAAACTGGGGTAGGGCATGTTGACGGTTTGTCCACTTGGGGCAAAAACCAATGCGTCCGCTGGCTTTAGAAAAAAGAAAGGGGGTTCACGTCCAGTAAAGCCCATTTCTTTGGCATGTTCTTCGTAATTACGGCCCACGCAATAAATACGGTGGACGGGGAACTGTTCTGTTTTTCCGATAACTGGAACGCTGACAACGGCTGGGGGCGTGAAAAGGTATTGCATGGTGGTGTTGAGAGGAGAGGGATTAAGAGACGGGTTGAGGTATCAAACCTGTCTAGTCTAATGCCTACAAGCTATAAAACGCTGTCAAATGATATGGATTTCTTGTCGCTATCTGGTGGCGGTATCCTTGCCCGCTATGCAGATAAAAGACTGGCAACTTCCAACTGGCGTTCAAGCCATTTGCACTACACGGTTGGGTGGCGTTTCTCTCCCTCCCTACGACAGCTTGAATCTAGGGGACCATGTTCAAGATGACCCGCAACATGTGGCGCAGAACAGAAACCTTTTGAAGCAGCAACTTTATGGTGCGCGTCCAGTATTTTTAAAGCAAGTGCACGGCGTGGATGTTTTGCATCTACAACCTGACACGCCAGATGGCGCTATTGCTGATGCTTGCCTGACCCATCAGACCCATTTGGCATGCACCATCATGGTGGCTGATTGCTTGCCTATTTTGTTCACAGACTCTCTAGGCACAACAGTCGCTGCGGCCCATGCTGGTTGGCGAGGATTGGCGTATGGGGTGATTGAAAACACCGTGAAAACTCTGTGTGCACAAAGTGGTGTGCTCCCACGCGACTTGCTGGTGTGGTTAGGGCCTTGCATTGGCCCCAGCGCCTTTGAAGTGGGTGCTGAAGTGCGTCAGGCTTTTTTACAAGCCGACGAAACTGCAGAAAGTTGCTTTAAAACGCATCCATACAACCCAAACAAGTACTTGGCAGATTTGCCAGCGCTTGCGCGGGAGCGTCTGCATTCTTTAGGCGTTCAATCGATGGCAGGAAACGACAGCAGCGATACGTGGTGTACCGTGCAACAAGCGTCAAGGTTCTTTTCTTACAGGCGCGATGGTGTCACCGGACGCTTCGCTGCTTGTATTTGGCGCACTGCTTGATTGTTCAAAGGCTCTTTGCTCAGCAGCCTGCCTTGCTTTGCGTCTGGCTGGGGCTCCCATTACATATCCGACGATAGCCATAGGGAGCAGCCCATACAGAACGAAGGTGAAAAAAGCACCCAATACACTTCCTACGGGGCTGGTAGCTTCCGCGATGGCCATCATGAACGCCACATACAGCCACGCAATCAGAACTATGTACATCTAGGGGTTTTCGCTTGTGTTTGACTTTTGTCAGCAAAATGAGGGGGTTTCGCTGACATACTGGAGACATCCAACAGCCCCCATTATCAAGTAACGGAATTTCACCATGGATCAAAGTCCCAACCAATTTTGGTCGGTAGCGCAGGAAAGTTGGGGCAAGGCCTTAGCAGCATTTAGCCATATCGGTAAAGCAGATGGCGTTGCTCCCCAGTTAAGCTTTGACCCTGAAAAAGTCGCAGAGCTACAAAACCAATATATCAGCGAGGCCACTGAACTGTGGAATCAGAGCCTCCAAGGTAAGCCACAAGTCAAAGACCGCAGATTTTCAGCCGAAGCTTGGGCTACCGATCCCATGGCCGCTTTTGCAGCCGCCAGCTATTTGCTCAATACCCGCACCTTGATGGCACTCACCGATGCAGCGCAAACAGACCCCAAGACCAAAGCGCGTATCCAGTTTGCAGTCGAGCAGTGGGCAGCAGCGGTTGCGCCCAGTAACTTTTTAGCCTTCAACGCAGAGGCGCAGAAGAAAGCCATCGAGACCCAAGGCGAGAGCATCGCCAAAGGCATGCAAAACTTGTTGAAAGATATGCAGCAGGGTCATGTGTCAATGACCGACGAAAGTGTGTTCGAGGTCGGTAAAAACGTGGCCACGTCTGAAGGCAAAGTGGTGTTTGAGAACGACTACTTCCAACTTCTCGAATACAAGCCATTGACTGGCAAAGTCTATGAGCGTCCATTTTTGTTGATCCCACCTTGCATCAACAAGTTCTACATCTTAGATTTACAGCCCACCAATTCTTTTATTCGCTATGCGGTGAGCGAAGGGCATAGAACCTTTGTGGTGAGTTGGCGCAATCCAGATGCGTCTATGTCTTACACCACGTGGGATGACCTGATTTCACATGTCGCCATCAAAGCTATCCATGTGGTGAAAGAGATCGCTGGCTCTGAACAAATCAATGCCTTGGGCTTTTGTGTCGGTGGCACCATTTTGTCAACAGCTTTGGGTGTATTGGCCGCACGCGACGAACACCCTGTTGCGAGTGCGACCTTGCTGACCACCTTGGTAGATTTCCAAGATACAGGTGTGTTGGACGTTTTTATTGACGAAGCGTTTGTCCAATACCGCGAAGCACAGTTTGCGAATGGTGGCTTGATGAAGGGCCAAGACATGGCCTCCACCTTCAGTTTTCTGCGCCCCAACGATTTAGTTTGGAACTACGTGGTTGGCAACTACCTCAAAGGTGAAACGCCACCGCCATTCGACTTGCTCTACTGGAATAGCGATGCCACCAATTTGCCCGGCCCCATGTATGCCTGGTATTTGCGCAATACCTATTTAGAAAACAACTTGATCAAACCCGGCAAGACAGAAGTCTGTGGTGAAAAATTAGATCTGCGCAAAGTCAATATGCCCATGTATATCTATGGATCGCGGGAAGACCATATCGTGCCCATTGGTGGGTCTTACGCCAGTACCCAAATATTTCCAGGCAAAAAACGTTTTGTCATGGGCGCTTCTGGGCATATAGCTGGTGTGATCAATCCGCCTGCTGCTAAGAAGCGCAGTTACTGGACAGGCCCTGCAGGCAAATTCCCTAAGTCTGCAAAAGCATGGCAAGACACCGCATCTGAGCATGTGGGTAGCTGGTGGCCTGATTGGTCCGCTTGGTTAAAGTCCCACGCAGGCAAACAGATTGCTGCTCCTAAGACGTATGGCAATGTCAAACACAAAGCCATTGAAAATGCGCCAGGTCGGTATGTGAAAGCACGCGCTAGCAACTAATTTTTAAAATCAACTTTTTTATACACGGGGAACCCATGGAAGACATCGTTATTGTTTCAGCTGCGCGGACTGCGGTAGGTAAGTTTGGTGGTTCGTTGGCCAAAGTGTCAGCGACCGAATTGGGGTCGATCGTGATTCGCGAAGCTTTGGCACGCGCCAAGATCGACCCAGCGATGGTCGGCGAGGTCATCATGGGCCAAGTCTTAGCAGCAGGTTCTGGACAAAACCCTGCACGCCAAGCATTGATGCACTCCGGTGTGCCTAAAGAAGTTCCTGGTCTCACTATTAACGCTGTTTGTGGCTCAGGTTTGAAGGCTGTGATGCTGGCCGCACAAGCCGTTGCTTGGGGTGACAGCGAAATCGTGGTGGCCGGTGGTCAAGAAAATATGAGTGCTTCGCCCCATGTTGTGATGGGCTCGCGCGATGGCCAGCGTATGGGTAACTGGAATATGGTGGATTCCATGATCGTGGATGGTCTATGGGATGTTTACAACCAGTACCACATGGGCATCACCGCTGAAAACGTAGCCAAAGCGCATGCCATCAGCCGCGATATGCAAGATGCTTTGGCCTTTGGCAGTCAACAAAAAGCATCTGCTGCGCAAGATGCAGGTAAGTTCAAAGACGAAATCGTGTCGGTCTCTATTCCCCAACGCAAGGGCGATCCGATTATTTTTAACACCGACGAATTCATCAATAAAAAAACCACGGCTGAAGCGCTCGCTGGGTTACGTCCTGCATTTGACAAAGCAGGCTCCGTCACTGCAGGCAATGCGTCAGGTATCAATGATGGTGCCGCTGCAGTTGTTGTGATGACCGCCAAAAAAGCCGCTGCACTAGGACTAAAGCCTCTAGCGCGCATTGCCGCATTTGGTACTAGCGGGCTTGACCCCGCGACAATGGGTATGGGTCCCGTCCCCGCTTCGCGCAAAGCTTTGCAACGCGCTGGATGGAATGCTGCTGATGTTGACTTGTTTGAGTTGAACGAGGCCTTTGCTGCACAAGCTTGTGCAGTCAATAAAGAACTTGGCATTGATCCTGCAAAGGTCAACGTCAATGGTGGTGCCATTGCGATTGGTCACCCAATTGGTGCATCAGGCTGCCGCATTTTGGTGACCTTGTTGCATGAGATGCAACGCCGTGACGCAAAAAAGGGATTGGCGGCCTTGTGTATCGGCGGCGGCATGGGCGTGTCTCTAGCACTAGAACGTTGATGCACAAACCGCTTGTAAACCTTATCTGACAAATTTTTGATTTCACTTTAGTAATACAACCACCATAACAGGAGACAACTCATGAGCAAAAAAGTAGCGTACGTCACAGGAGGCATGGGTGGTATCGGAACCGCAATTTGCCAACGGCTGCATAACGACGGATACACCGTCATTGCAGGATGCGGTCCCACGCGTGATTTCAAAAAATGGATCGACGAACAAAAAGCTTTGGGCTTTACCTTCTATACCTCGGTAGGTAATGTGGCCGATTGGGACTCCACCGTTGATGCGTTCACCAAAGCCAAAAACGACCATGGCCCGATTGACGTACTGGTGAACAACGCCGGTATCACCAAAGACCGCGTGTTCTTAAAAATGACGCGCGACGATTGGGACGCAGTGATTGACACCAACTTGAACTCCATGTTCAACGTCACCAAACAAGTCGTGCCAGACATGGTCGAAAAAGGTTGGGGACGCATCATCCAAATTTCTTCTGTCAATGGCAACAAAGGACAGTCTGGTCAAACCAACTACTCTGCTGCCAAAGCCGGTATGCATGGCTTCACCATGGCTTTGGCGCAAGAGTTAGCTAGCAAAGGTGTGACTGTGAATACCGTTTCACCTGGCTATATCGGGACCGATATGGTGCGCGCGATTCGCCAAGACATCTTGGACAAAATCGTGGCGACTATTCCTGTGAAACGACTCGGTACACCAGACGAGATTGGCTCTATCGTGGGTTGGTTGGCAGGCGACCAATCTGGTTTCACGACCGGTGCAGACTTCTCGTGTAACGGTGGTTTGCACATGGGCTAATGCTCTGCATGGATTCCAAGTGGTTGCTTTCCGTTGCCCCGATGATGGACTGGACCGACAGGCACTGTCGGTACTTCCATCGTCTTTTAAGCAAGCACACACGTCTCTACACGGAGATGGTCACCACCGGCGCATTGCGCCATGGTGATGTCAAAAGGCATTTACGGTTTAACGAAGAAGAACATCCAGTCGCCTTGCAACTTGGCGGCAGTGAGCCTGAAGACTTAGCCTTCGCCGCCAAACTCGGTGAGCAATATGGCTATGACGAAATCAATCTGAACTGCGGCTGCCCTAGCGACCGCGTGCAACGCGGTGCCTTTGGCGCATGCTTGATGAACGAGCCCCAAACTGTTGCAGATGGCGTCAAAGCCATGCGCGATGCTGTGAGTATTCCAGTAACGGTCAAGCACCGCATTGGAATTGACAAGATCGAAAGCTACGACTTTGTGCGCGACTTTGTCGGTACTGTGAGCAGCGCAGGTTGCGACGTATTTATCGTCCATGCACGCAACGCTTGGTTGCAAGGCTTAAGTCCTAAAGAAAACCGCGAAGTCCCACCATTGCGCTTTGATTTGGCCTATCAGCTCAAAAAAGATTTCCCAGAGTTAACCATCGTCGTCAACGGCGGCATCAAAACCGAAGACGATATCGCACAACATTTGCAACATGCAGACGGCGTGATGTTGGGTCGCGAGGCTTACTACAACCCGTGGTTGATGACGCAGTGGGATGCGTTGTATTGGAAATCCAACGCAACGCAACGCAGTCGTGAATCAATAGAAGAGGCCATGGTCGACTACATGGAGCGCGCCCACCAAGAAGACGGATGTCCTTGGTACGCCATCGCCCGTCACATGCTCGGCCTGTATCACGGTCAACGCGGTGCCCGTTTATGGCGTCAAGTTTGGAGTGATCACAGGCTCAAGCCTTTGCCGCCACGCGAGGTCTGGAAAAGGGCAAGGCGAGCTTTTGTGGATTTGGAAGTTGACACCATTGCAACCTGACACTTCCAAGGGATCTCCCGAGATCCCCAATTCCCAAATCCAACTCGCCAAACTCATGATTTGGGCGATCCCTTTCTTTTGGACAGTGAACCATATCGTTGCGCGCAAGGCGCCTGGAGTGATAACGCCGCATGTATTGGCGATATGTCGTTGGGCGTTGGTGGGTATTTTTTTAGCGTGGCTGGCCCGCGCTGAGTTAAAAGCGCATTGGGATATTTTGCGCACACAGGTTTGGCGATACATCTTGTTAGGTGCTTTGGGTATGTGGGTGTGCGGTGCTGGCGTGTACCAAGCTGGTATCAGTACCAAGATGGTGAACATCTCTCTGATCTACGCCTCGTCGCCCGTGATGATTGCAGTGTGTTCGGTGCTTTGGTTGCGAGAGCCTTTTTCTAAACGCCAAGTGCTTGGTGTGTTCATAGCCATATTAGGTGTTGTGCATGTCGTAGTGCAAGGAGAATGGGCGCGTCTTGCACAAGTTGAGCTGGTGCCCGGAGATTTATGGATACTTGCGGCGTCATTGGCTTGGGCTGCATATTCTTTATTACAAAAGCATTGGCGCAGTACCTTGAGCGCTGGCGCTCAGTTGGCGTGTATTTGCGCTGGAGGCGTTTTGGTGATGGTGCCATTCGCGTTATGGGAATTTCTGCAAGCAGAGACACCCGCACTAGGCCATGATGCATTCATGCTCATTGCGCTAGCGGCACTTTTCCCTGGCTTAGGTGCTTATTGGTTGTACGGTTGGGTGCAAAAAACCATTGGTGCCAGCCGTGTAGCCATGACGCTCTATCTGGGCCCTTTGTATGCCAGTGTGATGGCGTGGGTAGTCCTTGGAGAAGGCATTGGTTTGCACCATGTGATGGGGGGTGTGCTGATACTCTCTGGTGTTGGTTTGGTGATGAGTAAACGACACGGTTCAACTTGAAGGAGCACTATATGCACACTGTCATAGGCGCATGCCCGCACGATTGCCCTGATACATGCTCGCTGGTGACTACAGTCGAAAACGGCAAAGCCATCCGCGTGCAGGGTAACCCTAATCACCCGATGACAGATGGCGTGTTGTGTACCAAGGTCTCGCGTTACACCGAACGCACCTATCACCCTGATCGCATCCTCCATCCTTTAAAGCGTATTGGGCCCAAAGGTTCAGACCAGTTTGCACCTGTCTCATGGGATGAAGCGCTGAACGACATTGCCAAACGCCTCGGCGCAATAGCCGCAAAAGATCCGCAAGCCATATTGCCCTACAGCTACGCAGGCACTATGGGGCAAGTGCAGGGTGAGGCGATGGCCATGCGGTTTTTTCATAAGCTGGGTGCATCATTGCTAGATCGAACCATTTGTTCTTCAGCCGGAAGCGAAGCGCTGGCCTACACCTTCGGCGCCAAGTTGGGTATGCGGGTGGAGTTTTTTGCTGAGTCAAAACTCATCATCATCTGGGGTAGTAATTCGATTGGTAGTAATTTGCATTTTTGGCGTATCGCCCAAGAGGCCAAACGCAATGGTGCGAAACTTATTTGTATTGACCCACGCAAAAGCGAAACCGCAGAAAAATGCCATGAGCACATTGCGTTACGACCCGGTACCGATGCTGCTTTAGCCTTGGCCTTGATGCATGTGCTGATACAAAATGATTGGCTAGACCACGACTACATAGCGCAACACACTTTGGGTTGGGATGCATTACGGACCAGAGCATTGCAATGGACGCCAGAGCGTGCTGCGCAGGTTTGTGGCATCAAGGTAGAGCAGATTGAATCGCTAGCACGAGATTGGGCAACGACCAAACCCGCAGCCATTCGAATGAACTACGGCATGCAACGCGTGAAGGGCGGAGGTAACGCAGTGCGTGCCATTGCATGTTTGCCTGCACTCACAGGTGCTTGGCGATACCGCGCAGGCGGTGTGTTGTTAGCGAACTCTGGAAACTTTCCAGTACAACGCGCCGAATTACAGCGTCCAGATTTATTGGCGGGGCGAAAGCCACGCACCATTAATATGAGCACGATTGGCAATGCCTTGTTGCAACCTGCCTCAGATACATTTGGTCCACATATCCAAGCCTTGGTGGTCTACAACAGCAACCCAGTGGCTGTAGCGCCTCAGTCAGGGCAGGTCATCCAAGGTTTTGCGCGTGAAGATTTGTTTACCGTGGTGCTCGAACATTTCCAAACCGACACCGCCGATTACGCCGATTACGTTTTGCCCGCCACCACGCAACTCGAGCATTGGGATATCCATGCCAGCTATGGCCATACCGATATTTTGTTAAACCGACCAGCGATTGCACCTATGGGCGAGTGCAAAACCAATACGGATATTTTTCGCGCTTTGGCGAAGCGCATGGGCTTTAATGAATCTTGCTTTGAAGAAGATGACGAGAGCTTGTGTCGTTCAGCTTTTAATGCGACGCAAGATATGGATGAATTGTTTGCGCAAGGCTTTACCCATCTCAAATCTGCTGATGGTCAGACATTACCCGATGCGCCATTTGCAGAGGGTGGCTTTCCTAGCCCCTCAGGTAAATGTGAGTTTTACAGCCAACGCTTAGCAGACATGGGACAAGACGGTTTGCCAGACTACATCGCCAACTACGAAGTCCCACAAGCCAATTCCGAATTTCCATTGGCCATGATTTCGCCGCCTGCACGTAAC
>Ga0209299_1000403_pt1 | contig 24252 bp, 19 predicted proteins | sample S_140806_MF_Meta_FD_187326 | JGI IMG/M metagenome (GOLD analysis project Ga0209299, IMG submission 187326) | Freshwater microbial communities from Lake Simoncouche, Canada to study carbon cycling - S_140806_MF_MetaG (SPAdes) (version 2) | ecosystem: Environmental > Aquatic > Freshwater > Lake ...
CATCGTGCGCACCCGCTCCGGCCAGCCCTCCAGCTTCGGGAGGTCATCGAGCAGCTGGTCGGCGTAGGCGGTGATCTTCAGGAACCACTGCCGCAGCTGGCGCTTCTCTACGAGGGCGCCGGAACGCCAGGAGCGGCCCTCCCCATCCACCTGCTCGTTGGCCAGCACCGTCTGGTCCACCGGATCCCAGTTCACCGTGGCTTCGCGCCGGTAGGCGAGCCCCGCCTCCAGGAACTGGAGGAACAGCCACTGGGTCCAGCGGTAGTAATCGCTGTGGCAGGTGGTCACTTCCCGATCCCAGTCGATCGAGAGACCCAGCTGGCGCAGCTGCTCGCGCATCGAGGCGATGTTGCGGTCGGTCCAATCCCCGGGTTCGACGCCCCGCTCGATCGCAGCGTTCTCCGCCGGCAGACCGAAGGCATCCCAGCCCATCGGGTGGAGCACCCGGTGACCGCGCATCCGCGCCGTGCGGGCGATCACGTCCGTGATCACATAGTTGCGCACATGGCCCATGTGCAGGTTCCCCGACGGATAGGGGAACATCGAGAGAGCATAGAAGCTGTTGCCATCCGTTACCTCCGGGGTGTGGTCGAGGCCCTGCTCGGCCCAGGCCTGCTGCCAGCGGCTTTCGATCTGCTCGGGCCGGTACCGGCTCGCTTCAGTCACGGAGGGATGGAAACGGTCTTGCCCCGATCGTGCCACAGGGGATCAGCTGAGCAGGCGCAGCAGCACGACCTTGGTGCGGTTCACCATCAGCAGGGGTAGGTCCCGGTCTTGCTGGATCGCCAGAAAATCGTGGTCCTGCCAGCGGATGGTGCCCTGCAGGCTCTGGCCCCCTTCGAGCTCGATGTGCACGGGGGAGCTGTGGCGGATCAGGTCCTGCAGGTGGCGCACGCTGGGGGAGGAGGTGTCGAGCCTGGGCCCCCGTTGTTCGAAGAAGCTCTGCATAGGATCAGTTCGTCGGACGGTGGGATGGATCGGTGCTCCAATTCAGCAAGTATCAGGGACTCGGCAATGATTTCCTGCTTCTGGATGGCCGCGATCTGGAGGATGGCGAGGGGGCCTTCGGGCTGGATGCGGAGGCGGTGCGTCGCCTCTGCGACCGGCGCTTTGGCGTTGGCGGCGATGGGGTGATCCTGGCACTACCGCCCCGCCAAGGGGGGGAGCTGCGGATGCGGATCTTCAATGCCGATGGCAGCGAACCGGAGATGTGCGGCAACGGCATTCGCTGCCTGGCGCGCTTCCTGGCCGACAGCGATGGCGATGAACCCGGCCGCACCTGGCAGGTGGAGACGCTGGCGGGTCGGATCGTGCCGGAACTCCGCCCCGACAGCACCATTCGCGTCGACATGGGGCCGCCCTTTCTTGAGCCGGCGGCGGTGCCCACCACCCTGCCACTGGGACCGGCCGGCCTGCCCCAGGGCGATCTGGAGGTGGAAGGTCACACCTTCACGGTGGCGGCCGCCGGCATGGGCAATCCCCATGTGGTGATTCCCGTGAACGATGTGGACGCTGTGGAGCTGGAGCGCTTCGGTGCGGCCCTCGAACGGCATCCCGCCTTCCCGGCTCGCACCAATGTGCATTTCGTGCAGGTGCTCAGCCCAGAGCATCTGGTGATGCGGGTCTGGGAGCGCGGCGCCGGACCCACCCTGGCCTGCGGCACCGGCGCCTGCGCCACGCTGGTGGCCTGCCATCGCCTCGGCCTGTGCCATAGCCGCGCCCGCCTGGATCTGCCGGGGGGGCCCTTGTGGATCGAGTGGGCAGGCGAAGGGGCCCCAGTGATCATGAGCGGCCCCGCCGAGGCGGTGTTCGATGGCGTGGTGGTGCCCGGCCTGCTGGGCGAGCCGGCGGCTATCCCTCAGCCGCCGGCGGTCGAGAGCCTCGATTCCCCCCCCACCCTGTTGCGCGACTCCGCCCCCGCTGCCGTCGTTGCCATCGGCAGCTCCGCCAGTGCCCCCGCCCTGGCGGCGATCGATTGCGCCACGGCCTGCGGCAATGGCTGCCTGCGGCCTGAGGCCTGCAGCAGCGCCGAGGCCAGGGCCCGGGTGGCGGCCCTGCTGGAGGGGCGCTCCCTCGACGAATTGGTGGCCCTCGCCACGGCCACCGCGGAACGGCGCACTTTGGAGGGTCCTCGCCCCGATGACGCCGCTTGAATCGCCGCGGGATCTTTCCGGCTATCTCGATGCCTGCGCCACCAGCCCCCCCACGCAGGGGGTGATGCGGGTGATGGCGGCAGCCCAGCGCTCTGCGTGGGCCAATCCATCCAGCCTCCACGGCTTCGGCCTGCGGGCCTCCGAACTCCTTGAACGCAGCCGGGGGCGCCTGGCCGAATTGCTGGGAGCTAGCCAGCACGATTTGATTGTCTGCTCCGGCGCGAGTGAGGCGATCCACCTGGCGCTGCTGGGCCAGGCGGGGATGCTGCCGCCGGGGCGGCTGGTGATCTCCCCGGTGGAGCATCCCGCCACCACCGCGGCGGCGGACAGGCTGCTGCGGCTGGGTTGGGAGGTGGCGAAGGTGCCGGTCGATCGCCTCGGCGTGATCGATCTGATGGCTCTCAGCGAACTCCTGGTGCCCCCCACCCGCCTGGTGTCGCTGATCTGGGGCCAAAGCGAGGTGGGCACGATCCAGCCCCTGGAACCGGTGAGTCGCCTGTGCCGGAATGCCGGCATCCCCCTGCATGTCGATGCGGTGCAAGTGGTGGGTCACCGGTTGGTGGATGCCGACGCCCTCGGCGTGGATCTGCTGAGTTGCACCGCCCACAAGCTGGGTGGCCCTCGCGGGATTGGCCTGCTGCTCCGTCGCCGCGGCATTCCGCTGCTCCCCCAGATCGGCGGCGTGCAGGAAGGCGGGCTACGGGGTGGGACCGAAGCGGGGGTCTTGGCTGCGGGCTTTGCCCAGGCCCTGGAGGAGGCCAACGAGCGTCTGCTCCTTTATGGAGGGCAAGATCCGTTGGCAGGCCTACGCGACCCCCTGCTGGCACGCCTGCTCGAACTGCCCGGCGTGAGCCTGAGCGGTCCCGCCCCGGAGGATCGGGAAGGCCGTCTGTCGCACCACATCAGTCTGGTGGTGAGCAGCGAGGCGGGAGTCCCATTGCCCGGCCGAGAGCTGGTGCGGAGACTCTGGCGCCAGGGTCTGGCGGTGAGCAGCGGCTCCGCCTGCAGCGCCATCGCTTCCCCCGGCTCCCGGGGTGGAGGCAGCGCGGTGCTGCGGGCCCTGGGGTACCCCGAATCCCAGTGCGCCAGTGGCTTGAGGATCAGCCTCGGGCCCTGGCTCTGCTCCGCCGATCTCGAACGGGTGCCCGGGGCCCTGGAGCAGGCCCGGCGGGAGCTGGAGACCTCCGCCCCGGGCCATTAAGGTCCAGGCTCCTGCGAGGCTCGGCCGATGCTTCCCCCCGACCTTCGAACGGCCGAGGCCGAGGCCTTGGCCTCGCTCCGCTCCGCCTTGGCGAGCGATCCCCGCGGTCGCTGGACCCTGGAACTGCGCTTTGAGGGGCTGCGGCTGTTGCCGGTGGTGCTGCGGCTGGTCGGGGAGCTGGAATCGAGTGCCGCGGGGATCAGGCTGCTGTTCCCGGATGCCGGCGCCGCGGCACTGGCCCGCCGCGATGGGCCGGAACTGGCGGAGCGCATCGCCACCTTCAGCGACCATCTGCGGCTGCGGGCGAGCACCTCTGCTGTGGCGCTTGAGCAAGGAGATGGTGCCGCTGCCGGAGGCCCAGAGGGCAGCGGCGCTGAGGTGCTGATCCTGGTGGGCGCCAGCCAGGCTGATTACGAGACCGTGGAGAGCGTCTGCCAGGCCCACGCGGGCCGGGTGGTGCTGGTGAATCCGGGCCTTGAAGATGGCGCCGTGGGCATCGGCAGCGTCGGCCGTGAACGGCGGCGGGGGTTCCTGGCCCAGTGGGAGGCGGCCTACGCCTTGCTTCCCCTAACCGGCTCCGCCCTGCGGCGGGCCCACCCCCTCGACTGGGAGCTCTTCCGCCTGGATCCCGATGGCTACCGCTTTGTGGCCAACTTCGACCATCGACCCGATGGAGAGGAACGGGATGGGGCCCTGCAGGGTGATGGATCCGGTGGCCTTGGGATGACCCTGCGCTCGGTGGATCGGCTGCTGGATGGATTGCAGCGCTGAAGACGAGCCCCGGGACCGCGGCCCTTCGGGCATTGGCCTGCCCTACTTCGGGCTGGTGTCCTCCAGATGATCTGCTTACACTTCGCGAACTTTCCGGCTGCCATGACCCGCTCCTCCAAACCCGGCCGTTCCTTCACGCTCCTGGATGGAGCGGCGGCTGCCGCCGTGGTGTTGGCAGCGGCTGGGGTGGTGTGGAGTCCGAAGCTGAGTGGGGCCGTGGCCAAGGCCACCGGTGCCCTCAGGCCCGTGATCGTGACGGTGGATGTGCGGGGCGTGCCCAGTGCCGATCCCATGGCACTGCTCAAGGGCGCCGAAGCTGAGGGCAAGGTGGCGATCGTGATCCGCAACCAGCCCCACGGCAGCGTGAAGCTTCTGAAAATCCTGCCCCTGGAGCGCCGTCTCACGATCCTCACGCCCGATGGAAAGCTCGTTTCAACTCCGGATCCAAACCAAAAGACCTTTGGCACCTTCGATGGTCGCTTTGTGCTGGAGGGTGAGGGCAGGCGCTCCGCCGGAGGCGTGGTGTTCGGCAATCAGAGCATCAAGATCGGTGCCCCCGTGGAGCTCGAGGGGAGCAACTACCGCTTCAACGGCACCGTGACCGACCTCCGCATGGAAGGCAGCTGACCATGAACATCCCCTCTCGCCTCAACGAGAGCGTTGCAAGACGCTCGGATCAAAACCCTGAGACCGCCCGTGCCGGTGGCCGTGGTCTTCGTTTCTTTGGAACCCTCGCCCTCCTGGGGGCGCTGCTCCCTGCCGGAACTGGTGCGGCCTTGGCTCAGGCCTACACCCCCGCCATTCCATCACGAGTCCGGGGTCTGCCTCCCCGCCTTGCGGCCCTGCCTCCCCTGCCGGCCGCTGTGGCGAACCCGGTTCTCCAAGCCGAGATCAGCTGCCCGGCTCTTCAGCAACGGGTTTCGGCCGTGATCGGTGCTGAAGCCGACGTTTGGAGTGTGAGCGTGGCTGATGCCCGCGGGCGCCTGCTGGCGGATGTCAACGGCACCCGTTCGCGTACTCCGGCCTCCAATCAGAAGCTGATCAGCACGGCCTTCGCCCTCGATCGCCTCGGGCCTGATTTCCGCTTGGCCACCCGGCTGTGGCGTCTTCCCGATGGTCGCTTTCGGCTCACGGGCCAGGGTGACCCTGACCTCGCCCTTCCCCAGCTGCAGCGCTTCGTGCGCATGACGGCCCTCAACAGCGGGGCCTCCGCCACCAATCCCGTGCGTTTGGAGCTGGCCGAGGAGGATGCCGGCGTCTGGTGGCCCCAGGGCTGGAAGTCGGGCGACCGCGGCATGGCCTATGGCGCTCCCGTCACTCGCTTGGCGATCACCAGCAACACCATCGATGACGCGGTGATGAATCCACCGGCACGGTTGCAACGGCTCTTGAATCTCACCGTCGCCAGCCAGGCCCCCGGCGCCATCACCCTCAATGTGATCTCCGCCCGCGAGCCATTGCCGCCGAATGCCTTGCTGGTCCATGAAGAGCCCTCCACCTCCATGAATGGGCTCTTGAGCCTTGCCAACACCGAGAGCCACAACTTCACGGCCGAGGTGCTGCTGCGCTCCGCCGCCGGCACCTGGAATGAGCAGGAAGCGGCCCTGCGGGCCACCGCCTGGCTCCAGACCCAGGGCCTCCCCCTTCAGGGCGTTCGCGTGTCTGATGGCAGCGGTCTTGACCGCTCCGACCGGGTCACCAGCCGCTTCCTCGCCGCCCTGCTGCTGCGGATGGATCAGCATCCCTATGCGCGTCACTACGTGGGATCGATGGCCATCGCCGGCCAGCGCGGCACCTTGCGCCATCTCTTCAGTGGCACCTCCCTTGATGGGATGCTCCACGCCAAGACGGGAACCTTGACCGGTGTCCGGGCGATCAGTGGTGTTCTGCAGACGAACGATGGACCCCGCTATGTGAGTGCCATTTCCAATGGCGCCACAACACCGAACCGCACGATCGGCAGGGTCATGGCACAGGTGCAGAACGTGTCCCTCTGCGCCAGCAGCACGGCCTCGGCCGCTCTTCCAACTCCCTGAAGGAGCCCCTCGGTGGATGTGGGGCTGGGATGATTGATCAGAACGAAGCTCCCCGAAACGCCGGACAGCGTCGGGGAGCCTTCAAGTTCACTGGCCGTGATCAATCGCTCAAGACCGCCTGAGGCCCTGGCCTCAGCTGGCCAGGCCGCGGGCCGCGGCCCGGCGTAGACGGCCGGCGGCTCGGCGGGCCCGGTTCACCGGTTCCTCCTGGTCGGCCGGAAGCAGATCAGCGGAGCGGTTCGCCGGCTTGGTCTCGACCGTCTGGAGCCGCACCAGCTCCCGCCTTCCACTCAGCACCACCTGGCTGAGTTCCTTCAGCCGACCTTCCAGTTCCCCGAGCACCTGCTCCGCGTAGTGGTTGGCACCCTCCTGGACCGTGGTGGCCTCATGGCGAGCCCGGGCGATCAGGGATTCGCATTGCTGCTGGGTCTGCTGCCGGAACTGGAGTGCATCGGTATGGAGCCGTTCCGCCTCGGCCTGGCTGTCGCGCTGGATGCGGTTGCCTTCCTGGCGGATGGCTTCCAGCTCGGCCATCGCCTGCTGCCGGCTTCGTTCATGCTGTTCAAGCAGCTGGCGATTCCGTTCGGCGGCTTCCTGGTCGATGTGCTGACGTCGTGCCTGGGCCTCCTGTTCCAGCTGCTGGCGCCGGACGGCGAACTGCTGCTCCATCTGGGCCATGCGGGTTTGCAGGTCCTGCTCCGCCTGGGCGGCCTGTTGCCGGCCGGCGAGGATCAGCTGCTCCCCCTGCTGGCGGGCCTGCTCGCGCAGTTCGCTGCCCTGCCGCTCCGCCTCCTGCCGCACGGAGGCGGAAGCGATCAGGCCCTCCCGTTCCCGTCGGGCCTGACTGAGGATCTCCTCAGCCTGCTGGCGGGCCTTCTCGATGAAGCTGTCCCGCTGATGCAGCAGATCCTCTGCCTGGGCGATCTGCGCGGGTAGGGCAGCACGGAGGGCGTCCATCGTTTCGATGGCGTCCTGCTCATTCACCAGGCGCCCGCCACTGAAGGGGATGCGGCTGCCTTCAAGAACGATGTCCTCAAGCTGGTCCAGCTGGTCGAGAACGGTGATGCGCTCCTCGCTCATGTCATCCGGGAGGTGATGGCCGATTAAAGAGCCTCCGCAGGTCCTGCGCCACTCCCTCCGGGACCATATGACTCACATCGCCACCGAATCGCGCCACCTCCTTGACCACCGAGCTACTCAGGTAGCTGTGGTTCACGGCGGTGGCGAGGAACAGGGTCTCTAGGTCGGGATCGAGGCTCTTGTTGGTATGGGCGATCTGGAGCTCGAACTCGAAATCGCTCAGGGCCCGCAGGCCGCGCAGGATCACACTGGCGCCGCAGGCGCGGGCGTACTCCACCGTGAGCCCATCGAAACTGCCCACCTCCACTCCCTTCAGATGGGCTGTGGCCGCGCGGATCTGCTCGAGGCGCTGCTCTAGCGGAAAGGCGGGCTGCTTGAGAGGGTTCTGCAGCACCGCCACCCTCACGCCGTCGAAGAGCCGGCTGGCCCGCTCGATCAGGTTGAGGTGGCCCAGGGTGAGGGGGTCGAAGCTGCCGGGATAGAGGGCGCGCATGGCCTGGGCGGGTGGGGTCATCTCCCTAGAGTCGCTCCAAGACCGAACCGCACGAATCATGACCGACGTCAGCCTCGACGCCGCCGCGAAGAAGACCCTGCTTCGGAAGATTCCCCACGGCCTGTTCATCTGCGGCGTGGCCGAAGGTGAGGAGGTGAACGGCTTCACCGCCAGCTGGGTCACCCAGGGATCGTTTGAGCCCCCCCTGGTGGTGATGGCGGTGCGGGCCGATTCCACCAGCAACGGCATGATCCGCCGCACCGGCCGCTTCTCCCTCAATGTGCTGCGCGCCGACCAGAAGGACCTGGCGGCCGTGTTCTTCAAGCCCCAGGCGGCGGTGGGGGGGCGCTTCGATGCCGCTCCTTTCCGACTCGGTCCCCTGGGCTTGCCAATCCTGGAGGACGGTTTGGGCGGGGTGGAATGCGAGCTCGTCGGCACGGTCGACCATGGCGACCACACAGTGTTCGTGGGGGAGGTGAAGAGCGCCACCCTGCTGCGGGAAGGCGATGCCCTCGAGCTGGCGGGCACCGGCTGGCAGTACGGCGGTTGAGGGGGCTGGTCGCCGCTGTCGCCCCGCCGTGAGCGTTCGCACGAATCGGGCAACCCTTCAGGACGCCGCGGCCGTGCCGCCTGTGCTGATCCAGCAGCCAGCAAAGCTCAAGGCTCGCCTCAAGGAGGTGCCTTCCGAACCCGGCTGCTATCTGCTCCGTGATGGTGAGGACAGGATTCTCTACATCGGCAAGGCCAAGGTGTTGCGCAACCGGGTGCGCAGCTATTTCCAGAGCGGTGGCGGCCACGCCCACAGCCCGCGCATCGCGCTGATGGTGCGGCAGGTGTGCGAGATCGAGTTCATCGTGACCGACAGCGAAGCCGAAGCGCTGGCACTTGAATCGAACCTGATCAAGCACCACCAGCCGCACTTCAATGTGCTGCTGAAGGACGACAAGAAATATCCCTATCTCTGCATCACCTGGAGCGAGGCTTATCCGCGCATCTTCATCACCCGCCGCCGCCGCTTCCGTTCCCCCCTCGATCGCTTCTACGGTCCCTACGTAGATGTGGGCCTGCTGCGCCGCACCCTGGCAATGGTGAAGCGGGTGTTTCCGCTGCGGCAGCGTCCCCTGCCCCTTCACCGCGACCGCACCTGCCTCAACTACGACATCGGCCGCTGTCCCGGCGTCTGCCAGGAAAAGATCAGCTCCGAGGCCTACCACCAGGGCCTGCGCAAGGTGGCGATGGTGTTTCAGGGCCGCAACGACGAGCTGCTGGAGCTGCTGCGGGCCCAAATGGAGCGCTATGCCGAACGGCTGGATTTCGAGGCCGCCGCCCGGGTGCGCGACCAGCTGCAGGGCCTCGATGCCCTCACCGCCGACCAGAAGATGAGCCTCGGAGATAGCTCCGTGAGCCGTGATGTGGTGGCCCTGGCCAGCGATGGTCGGGTGGCGGCGGTGCAGCTGTTCCAAATGCGGGCCGGCAAGCTGGTGGGCCGGCTGGGCTTCACCGCCGATGCGGTGGCTGCTGATGGCGGCGCCCTGGATCCGGGCCGCATCCTCCAGCGGGTGGTGGAAGAGCACTACAGCCAGGTGGAGCCGGTGGAGATCCCGCCGGAGCTGCTGCTTCAGCACCCCCTGCCCCAGCAGGAGCTGATTGGCGAGTGGCTGCAGGAGAGGCGTGGCCGCAGGATGCAGCTGGCGGTGCCCCAGCGCCAGCAGAAGGCCGAGCTGATCGAGCTGGTGGAACGCAACGCCGCCTACGAATTGCAGCGGGCCCAGCGCGGCGCCGAGCAGCAGCAGCTGGCCACCGAGGACCTGGCCCAGCTCCTGGAGCTGCCCACGCCACCCCGGCGGATCGAAGGGTTCGACATCAGCCATATCCAGGGCAGCGATGCGGTGGCCTCCCAGGTGGTGTTCGTCGATGGCTTGCCGGCCAAGCAGCACTACCGCCGCTACCGGATCCAGAGCAGCTCGATCCGCGCCGGCCACTCCGACGACTTCATGGCCATGGCCGAGATCATGCGCCGCCGCTTCCGCCGCTGGGCCCAGGCCAAGGCGGAGGGGGCGGATCTGGCGGAGCTGCGCCGCGCCGCTGACACGGCCCTCCACACCGGCGGCCTCAACGACTGGCCCGATGTGGTGATGATCGATGGCGGCAAGGGCCAACTCTCGGCTGTGATGGAGGCCCTGCGGGAGCTCAACCTCCATGGGGACCTGGTGGTTTGCTCCCTGGCCAAACAGCGGGAGGAGGTGTTTCTGCCGGGGGCGAAGCAGCCGCTTGAGAGCGAGCCCGATCAGCTGGGGGTCCAGCTGCTTAGGCGCCTGCGGGATGAGGCCCACCGTTTCGCTGTGAGTTACCACCGCCAGCAGCGAGGGGAACGGATGAAGCGTTCGCGGCTGGGGGATATCCCTGGCCTGGGTCCGAAGCGGGTGAGGGATCTGTTGGCCCATTTCCGCTCGATCGATGCCATCCAGCTCGCCAGCCCCGAGCAGATCGCCGCAGCTCCGGGCGTGGGTCCCGCCCTGGCCCGGCAGGTGTGGGAGTACTTCCATCCGCCCCAGGGAGCCGAGGATGGTGAGGAGGGTGCCCGCTCTGAACCGGTGGAATGAGTGCAGCGGTTCCGGTTGGTCGGCAGTGATCAGCATTCGCCCGTGCCGCCGGCCACGCACGGACGGCGAAGGGGTCCTCAACCAGCCGATCCCCAGGCCGAAACCGTCAGGATGGACTCCCCTTGGCGACCCGCCCTTGCCGCTCCTGATCCGACTGCGGACTCCACTGCCGCCTGCGGGACAACGGACTCCAGTGCTGGGCTGGGCTGGGATCTGGCAGTGGCTTACGGCCTCTTCCCCGTTGGGAGCACACCGGCTGACAGGACGGTTCAGCCTGAGCTTGGGGCTGGGACTGCTGATGGCCTTGGTTCTGGTGCTACCTGCGCTGCCCGCGTTGGCTTCCCCCGGCCTCTGCGTGGGGCCTGTTTGCGGTGATGAATTCAGCCGCAGCGCCCAGTACCACTGGCAGCTACGGCTGCGGGTGAACGACCAACAGGGACACCGCGAGCGCCTCGTGGTGGATTGCCGCAACGGTGCCCTCAGCCCTCAGCAGGGGCTGGTGGAGCGGGGTTATGCCAGCGCCGTGGCGCGCCGGGCCTGCCGGTTGGCGGCCGAGGGGAATGGCTGACGTTGGGCAGCTCCACCTGGAGCCACGATCAGTTCCCGGCTCTCCCGAACGTTGATCGGTGGCCTTACCCCAAACCGCTGCGCTGACACCCCCATGACCATTGGCATCCTGGTGCTAAGCGATCAGCTCAATCAGCGCCATGCCGTTCTGCCTCTGCTGGAAGAGCGCTTCGGGGCCAGCGACGCTCGCCGCCATTGCCGGGTGTTGCTGATCGAGAGCAGTGCTCCTCTCGAGCGGATGCCATTGCACCGCCAGCGGCTGGTGCTGCTCTGGAGCGCCCTGCGCCACTTCGTGGTCGAGCTGCGCGAGGCGGGCTGGCAGGCGGACCACCGCGAAGTTGAGAGCTTCGGGGGGGCCCTGCGCGCCTGGTGCGCGGAGCACGGCATCACGGAGCTGCACGCGATGGAGCCGGCCGATCGGCCGGTTCGGGAAGCTCTGGAGCGGATCATCAGCCGCTGGGAAAGCTCCAATCCTGATCCCAGAGCTCCTGATCTCCCAGCTCCTGATCGAACAGGTTCCAAATCATCAGCTGCGTATCAGACCCATCCCGATCAGACCCGTTCCGAAGCGATCAGTCCCGAAAAGAACAGTCCCGAAAAGAACAGTCCCGAAAAGAACAGTCTCGGACTGACCAGTCGCGATCAAATCATTCTTGATCAAATCAGTCTCGATCCAAAGACTCTTGAACAGACCACTCTCAATCAGAACGGCCACGCCGAACCAGGCTCCGGCCTGGCCAGATTAAGGCCGCCAAGGTTCGCTGGGTCCCTGCACGGTTCGCCAAAGCCCACGCCAGAGCCCAACTTCGGGGCCGCCCCAACCCTGATCTGGCATCCCTCCAGCGCCTTTTTGTGGAGCCGCGAGGAGTTCGCCACCTGGGCCCACGGCCGCCGCCAGCTGCGCATGGAGCTCTTCTATCGCGAAGGTCGGCGGCGCTTCGGGGTGCTGATGGAGGGTGAGGGTCCCAGCGTCACCCCCCTCGGCGGCCAGTGGAACTTCGACCACGACAACCGCCGCTCCCCCACGAAGGGGCTGGCCGGTCCTACGCCGCTTTGGTTCGAGCCGGACACCATCACCCTGGAGGTGATCGCCAAGGTGCGGCGGCTCGATGCCAGTCGGGACAGCCGCGGGCTCGCTCCCCTGCCCGGAGATCTGGAACCCTTCGGCTGGGCGGTGAGCCGCCACCAGGCCCTAGCGGTGCTGGAGCACTTCATCGCCACCCGCCTTGCCGGCTTCGGCCCTTATCAGGACGCGATGGTGAGCGGCCAGCCCACCCTCTGGCATTCGCTGCTCTCCCCCTTCATCAACCTCGGGTTGCTGCATCCGCTTGAGGTGATCCAGCGCCTGGAGCAGGCCGGCCACCCGTCTGCGGTGGCTGCCACCGCCGTGCCCCTGGCCAGCCTGGAGGGCGTGATCCGCCAGATCCTGGGCTGGCGGGAATACACCCACGGCCTTTATCACTGGCTTGGCCCCACTTATCCCCACCTCAACCATTTCCAGGCCTCCAGGCCCCTGCCGGCCTGGTTGGAGCAACTGGGCTGCAGCGGCATGGCCTGCATGGACACGGTGCTGGCCGAGCTGAAGGCCACGGGCTACGCCCACCACATCCAACGGTTGATGGTGCTGGCCAACTACGGCCTCCTGGCGGGCCTCGATCCCCAGGCCCTCACCACCTGGTTCCACCGCCAGTTCATCGATGGCCACGACTGGGTGATGCAGACCAACGTGATCGGCATGGGGCTGTTCGCCGACGGTGGCCGGCTGGCCAGCAAGCCCTATGCCGCCAGTGGCAACTACATCAATCGCATGTCCACCTACTGCAAGGGCTGCCGGTTCAACGTGAAGCAGCGCAGCGGAACCGATGCCTGCCCGTTCAACAGCCTCTACTGGGATTTTCTCGCCCGCCACGCTGACCAACTCCGCGCCAATCCGCGCATGGGTCTGGTGATCAAGCAACTCGACCGCCTTCCCCCTGAGGAACTCGCCGCCATACGAGCCACGGCGGCGGCCCACCTCATGGCCCAGGCCCCCTAACCCCGTCCCCGACGGTCTGACCCCCTAGCGTGAAGGAGACCTGTTCGCGGCCGATGCTCCTGGCCTTCACCTGGCCCCCGGAGGCCTACCTCTGGTTCAAGACCCTCCACATCGTGGGTGTAGTGGTGTGGTTCGCCGGGCTCTTCTACCTGGTGCGGCTGTTCATCTACCACCGCGAGGCGGCAGAGCTGGACCCCCCGATCCGGGCGGCCTTCGAGGCCCAGTATTCGGTGATGGAGCGGCGCCTGGCCAACATCATCACCACCCCCGGCATGGTGGTGGCGGTGGCGATGGCGGTGGGCCTGCTCAGCGTGAACCCCGCCTGGCTTCATCAAGGCTGGATGCACGCCAAGCTGGCCTTCGTAGCGGCGTTGCTGGCCTACCACGCCTTCTGTTACCGGCTAATGGGCCAGTTGCAGAGAGGGGCCTGTACCTGGAGTGGCCGTCAGTTGCGGGCCCTCAACGAATTGCCCACCCTGCTCCTTGTGGTGGTGGTGATGCTGGTGGTGTTCAAGAACCAGTTCCCCACCGGCGCCGCCACTTGGTTCCTGGTGGCCCTGGTGATCGCCATGGCGGCCTCGATCCAGTTCTACGCCCGCTGGCGCCGCCTGCGGAGCGAGACGGAGGCTGAGACCGCCCGGATGGCCGGTGTCCTAGTGAGCGAAGGGGAAGGACGCGGTGCTGCGGGCTGAGGCGCATCAGCATCCGCTGGCGGCGGTGCTCCGCGAGGTGGGTCCGGAGAGCTGTCCGACCCGCTTCAACTTCCACTGCCATACCCTTTGCAGCGATGGCAGCCTGGCCCCCGAGGCCCTCGCCCACCAGGCGGTGGCGATCGGCCTGGAGCACTTGGCGGTGACCGACCACCACGCCCTGGCCGCCCATGACCGCATCGCCGCGGCATTGGCGCGTTGGCAAGAGGAGGGGACCCGGATTCCGACCCTCTGGCGGGGGGTGGAGATCAGCTGTCTGCTGGAGGGTTGCCTCGTGCATGTGCTGGGCCTGGGCTTCGGACCCGACCCGGAGCCCCTGGCCCCCTACCTGCAGGGCGAGGCCGTGGTGGGACCGGGCCTGCGGGCGGAGGCGGTGGTGGCGGCGATCCGGGCAGCCGGGGGGCTGGCCCTGCTGGCCCATCCCGCTCGCTATCGCCTGCCCCACCAGCGCCTGATCGCCGCCGCCGCCGAGATTGGCCTCGATGGCGGGGAGGCCTGGTACGACTACACCATGGCCCCACAGTGGAGCCCCACACCGCTGGTGTGTGACGCCATCGCCCGCAACCTGTCTGATCGTGCCCTTTTGCTGAGCTGCGGCACCGATACCCACGGTCTGGCCCTCCAGGGCCGCTAGGGTTCCCTGACAGGTTTGTTGACGCCCATGGGTCTGTTCGATCGTCTGCTCGGCTCCCGCTCCAGCGAAGTGAAGATCTCCGGCCAGTCGAAGCCGGCCAAGGCCAAGAAGGCCGAAGAGGCCTTTTTTCTGGATCCCGATGCCTCCACCAGCATGGGGGACGTCAACTTCATGCGGCGCCCCAATACGATCCGCCGCACCTTCCCCGGCAGCGCCGACAGCCCCGGCCAGAAGGAAATGATCCAGGAGGTGGCCTCGATGGAAGCCCGCCTCGAAACCATGACCCCCGGCCTGGCGGGCATCAGCACCGACACGGATGTCGATGTGAATCTCACCGGTGGGGTACCCAAGCCGGTCAAGAAAACCTTTGCCCAGTCGATGTCCCCGGCCGAGCTCGCCCAGCGGATGAAGGGCACTGCCGTGTCCGTGAACCAGCCTGGTGCTGCTCCGGCAGCTCGGCAGGCCAAGGCCTCCGAGGGCGAAGGCGCAGCCACCCCAGCGGCGGGCCGTGCCGGCTCCATCGATCCCTTCAAGTCGATGGCCAAGGATCTGAACGGCTGATTCTCAGGGCGCTTCAATCAGGGCCTCGCTCTCGAGCACCAGTTCCCTGAGACTGGCCAGCTGCCCGTGTTGGGCCCCTGCCCAGAGGCCGCGATTGTGGGCTTCAAGCATCCGTTCGGCCATGTCCCGCAGGGCCCAGGGGTTGCTGCGGCGTAGGAAGTACAGAACAGCGGTATCAGCAAGCCATCGTTCCGCCAGGGCGCCGTAGCTCCAGTCCGGCACCCGACCGGTGCTGGCGTCATAAGCGAACAGGTAATCGAGGCTGGCGGCCATCTCGAAGCCACCCTTGTAGCCATGGCCCTGCATGGCCTCGATCCAGCGGGGGTTGAGCAGACGGGAGCGCAGCACCTTGTCGAACTCCTTCTCCAGGCGATGCATGCGGGGTCGTTCGCTGCGGGAGTGGTCCGCGAACCAGAGCTGGGGCGCAGAGCCGCTCAGATGTTCCACGGCGGCGCTGAGGCCCCCCTGGAATTGGTAGTAATCATCCGAATCGAGCAGGTCATGCTCGCGGTTGTCCTGGTTGTGGAGCACCACCTGCACCTGTCGCAGGCGGGCCTCCAAGCCGGAACGGTCGTGGCTGGCTTCGATTCCAGCCTGACTGGGATCCCAGGCGGAAGCGCCACGTCCCGAATCCGCCTGCCCGGGCTCCCCCCCTGCGGCTCCTGATTCAATCGCGGCGCCGTAACGCCAGGAACTCCACTGCAGGAAGGCCTCGGCGAGGTCGGAGCGGCTCTCCCACTGCCCGGAATCGATCAGGGCCTGCAGACCGGCCCCGTAGGCCCCTGGAGCCGATCCATACACGCGCCAGGCCTGCCCTTCCCGCCGTGCCGCCGCCGCCAGGGGATTGGCCTCCTCGCTTTCCTCGAGGGCGGCCACCAGGCTGCAGGCCCGGTTGAACCAGCCCACCAGCTGGGGGAAGGCATCACGGAACAGGCCGGAGATGCGCAGGGTCACGTCCACCCGGGGCCGGCCCAGCAGCTTCAGGGGCAGCACCTCCAGATCCACCATGCGGCGGGTGGGGCCATCCCATACCGGGCGCACCCCCATCAGGGCCAGGGCCTGGCCGATGTCCTCGCCGCCATTGCGCATCGTGGCGGTGCCCCACACCGAGAGGGCCAGGTGGCGCAGGTCGTCGCCCTCGCTCTGCAGGTGCTCCTCCAGCAGCAGTTCAGCGCTTCGGCGGCCCAGATCCCAGGCGGCTTCGGTGGGAAGACCGCGTAGATCCACGCTGTAAAAGTTGCGGCCCGTGGGGAGCACATCGGGTCGCCCGCGGCTGGGGGCGCCGCTGGGTCCAGCGGCGATGCGGCGGCCGGCCAGACCGACGAGCAGGGCTTCCCGTTCGGCGGCGGCGCAGGCGAGTAGGTCGGGGAGGAGCTTTTGCCGGATTGCACCCAGCACGCTGCTGCAGGTGGGGCCTTGGCTTGCGGGCCATCCATCGGGTGGAGTCGCAGGCGGTGCACCAGGCTCCAGGGCGGCGCTCACCTCCTGCTGGAGCACGGCCAGTGCCAACGTCTCGAGATGGGCGATGGCATCGCCGCACTGGCGCCATCGAACCGCTTCGGGTGCTGCGGCCACTCCTGGTGAGCCGGCAGCGGCCAGTGTCCCTGGGGAGCCAGGGCTGTCAGGGCGATCCATGCGGTGATCGGCCCGCTGAGCCGCTGTTGGTTGCCCCGGGTTTGGCGATGACGCGACGGCCCCAGCAGGAGTGGCAAGTTCCTGCAGCCGCCGGCGGTCCGCCTCCCCCAGCGGAGCTTCCTCCCGGTCGGCCCAGGGGTCGAGTTCGAGGCCCAGATCCAGGGCGAGCGCCTGGGTGAGCCCCGGCAGCCCTCCCTGGGGTGGTCGGGCCAGGCACAGCAGTAGCTCAGCCAGCTTCGCCGGCTCGGGCAGGGTGCCATAGGTGTGGAGCCCCAGCCTGATCTGGGCTTCCTTGAGCTCACAGAGATAGCCGTCGGCGGCCTCCAGCCGCCCGTCCCCGCCAGGCGCGCTGCCGGCGGGGGCCGGAAGATTCAGGGTGGCCAGGAGGCGGTCCAGCTCGACCCGTAGCGGATCGGCGCGCTCCGCACCGAGTTGGCGGGCTTCCCAGTACTCATCGAGTAGGGCCTCAAGGGCCTGGAGATCGCCATGCAGGCCGGCCCGGCCCAGGGGCGGCGTGAGGTGATCGAGGATCACGGCCTGGCTGCGGCGCTTGGCCTGGCTGCCCTCCCCCGGATCGTTCACGATGAAGGGATAGAGGTGGGGCATCGGCCCAAGCGCCCATTCCGGGAAGCAGCGCTCCGAGAGGCCCACGGCCTTGCCCGGCAGCCACTCCAAGTTGCCGTGCTTGCCCACATGCACCACGGCCTGGCAGTGGAAACTCTCCCGCAGCCAGAGGTACTGGGCCAGGTAGGCGTGGGTGGGTGGGAGGTCGGGGCTGTGGTAGGTCAGCTCCGGGTGACGGTCGTAGCCGCGGTCGGGCTGCACCAGCAGGGCCACGGATCCGAAATCCAGCCCTCGGATGGGGAAACCCTGCCGACCATCAGCCATCGGTTCGAGGCCGGAATCGCGTTCCGGTGCTCCCCAGACGCCCTCCAGACGCTCCCGACCCTCAACCGGTAGGCTGCCGTACCAGCTCAGGTAGGTCGTCAGCGGGACGTGGGTGAGTGGGGGCCGGTGCCCGCTCTCGGGGTCATTGGTCCGGCCAGCCAGCAGACGCTGGATCAGCCCATCCCCATCGGTTGGCAGGGGCTCCGCCACCTCATAGCCAGCCTCCGCAAGCCAGCGGAGCATGAGCACCACGCTGGCGGGGGTATCGAGCCCCACGCCATTGGCCAGCCGGGAATTGCGGGTGGGGTAGTTGGCCAGCACCAGGGCCACCCGGCGACGCGCCACCGGCGTGCGGGCCAGTTCGATCCAACGCTCCACCAACGCGCAGATCCAGCCGAGCCGTTGCCGGTCCGGTTCCGAGCGGTGGAGGGCTGTACCCAGATTCGGATCACTGGCCGTCCATTCCTTGAAGGCCGCCACCCGGGTCGTGAGGCGCCCGTCGAGCTCGGGCAGGACGACTTGCAGGCTGAGGTCGAGGGGGCCCAGACCGATGCTGCTCTCCTGCCAAGCGGAGCGGCCCCTGGCGCTGCAGAGCATCTGGAGCACCGGAACATCCAGCCGTTCCCAGAGCGGAGCCCCGAGCCCCGCCTCCTCGAAACGCACCGAGGCGAACCCGGTGCCGCAGAGCACCGCTGCCACCGCCTCGCGCCGATAAAGGTCGGCCACTCCCTCCTGCACGGCTGCGTCCCTCAGGCTGCTCACCCAGAGGCCCCGCGGCGCCAAGCCCCGTTGGCGCAAGGCGTCGAGCGTGGCCTCCATCAGGGCCGTGTCGCCGGCCTGGCGCTGAGCCCGGTAGAGAATCACGCCCACGCGAGCCCCGGGCTCGTTGCGCCAATCGTGGGGAAGGGGGTCGGAAGCGGGCTCCACCACGGGCAGCAGGGGTGGCTGCCGAAGCCGGATCCGCTCAAGGCAGCGCAACACCTGGCGCAGATTGGTGGTGCCGCCCTCCCGCAGGCAACCCGCCAGCGCCAGGGTGAGGTCGATCGGGGCGTTGCCCAGTTCCGCCAGCGCGTCTTCCTCGTCGGTCGTGCCCGCCAGCACCAGCAGGGTTCGCCCTTCCGCTCTCCTGCTCCAGGCCTGAAGGCGCTCGAGGCCGTAGCTCCAGTGCCCCCGGCCGCCCAGGAGTCTCACCAGCACCACCGTCGCTGCCGGCAGGGTGGTGGCCACGTAGTGGTCGATCACGGCGGGATGGCCGAGGGCCGCCAGGTTCAGGGCCCGCAGGGACCCTGCGATCAGCTGAGGTTCGTTCTCCAGCAGGCCCGCCACGGCGGCCAGATCCGTATCGGCGCTGCTGAGGAACACCATCTCGGCACCCTCCTGCTCCACGAAGGGCAGGGAGCCATCAGCGGGTTCCGGGGCGCCGGGAATCGTGGCAAGTCGGTGCATAGCCACCATCCTGCTGTCCGCAGTGAGAAGATCGCAGCGTCACCACCGCCTGCCATGCATCAATTTCTCCCTTATGCCTGGTTCGGCGGAACCTGTGTTCCCTTCGCCGAGGCCACCCTCTCGGTCGCGACCCATGCCCTCCACTACGGCACGGGCGCCTTTGGTGGCATGAGGGGGCTCCCCAACCCGGATGATCCGGGCGAGGTGCTCCTGTTTCGAGCCGATCGCCATGCTCGCCGCCTCACCCAAAGCGCCCGGCTGCTGCTGACCGAACTCAGCGAGGACACCGTGCGTGGTGCCATCGATGCGTTCCTGCAGGCCAACAAACCACGCAAGCCCTTTTACCTGCGCCCCTTCGTTTACACCTGCGGTCTGGGCATCTCCCCCCGACTTCACGATGTCGAGACGGACTTTCTCATTTATGGCATCGAGATGGGGGATTACCTCTCGCCGGAAGGGGTCACCTGTCGCTTCAGCAGCTGGACCCGCCAGGAAGATCGCTCCCTGCCCCTACGGGGCAAGATCAGCGGCGCTTACATCACCAGTTCCCTTGCCAAGACCGAGGCGGTGAAGAGCGGCTTCGACGAGGCGCTGCTCTTGAATAGCCGGGGCAAGGTGAGCGAGGCCAGCGGCATGAATCTGTTCATCGTGCGCGATGGGGTCCTGATCACGCCTTCGGTGGATCAGGACATCTTGGAGGGCATCACCCGCGCCAGCCTCCTGGAACTGGCCCGGGCCATGGACATTCCGGTGCTCGAACGCCCCGTCGACAAGACGGAGCTGTTTGTGGCCGATGAGGCCTTCCTGAGTGGCACGGCGGCCCGGGTGACCCCGATCCGCCGCCTGGAGAGCACCGATCTTCCCAACCGCCGGCCGGTGATGGAGAAGCTGCGCGACCGGCTGACCGCGATCACGGAAGGCCGCGATCCCGTTTATGAACATTGGGTCACCCGCATCCGCATCGACACCTGATGACCGCCGCCACCGCCACCAGCCGGATCGGTTTCCTGGATCGGCTCCACGATCCTTCCAGGCCGGTTCTGGTGTTTGATGGCGCCACCGGCACCTCGCTGCAACAGATGAACCTGAGCGCCGAGGATTTCGGCGGCCCAGCCCTGGAGGGTTGCAACGAGAACTTGGTAGTCACCCGGCCTGATGCGGTGCAGGCGGTGCATCGCCAGTTTCTGGAGGTGGGCGCCGATGTGATCGAAACCGACACCTTTGGCGCCGCTTCGATCGTCCTGGCCGAATACGGCTTGGAGGATCAGGCCTTCGCCCTCAACAAACGGGCCGCCGAACTCGCCCGTGAGGTAGCCGAGCAGTTCAGCACGGCCGAAAAGCCGCGCTTTGTGGCCGGCTCGATCGGACCCACCACCAAGTTGCCCACCCTGGGCCACATCGATTTCGACACGATGAAGGCCTCCTTCCGCGAGCAGGCGGCGGGACTGCTGGCGGGCGATGTGGACCTGTTCATCGTCGAGACCTGCCAGGACGTGCTGCAGATCAAGGCGGCCCTTCAGGGCATCGAGGAGGCCTTCCGCGAGGCAGGGGAACGCCGGCCCCTGATGGTGTCGGTCACGATGGAAACCACCGGCACGATGCTGGTGGGCTCTGATATTGCCGCGGTAGTGGCGATCCTGGAGCCCTTTCCGATCGATGTGCTCGGCCTCAACTGCGCCACCGGACCGGAGCAGATGAAGGAGCACGTGCGCTACTTGAGCGAGCACTGCCCCTTCGTGGTGAGCTGCATTCCCAATGCCGGCTTGCCGGAAAACATCGGCGGGGTGGCCCACTACCGCCTCACCCCCACCGAGATGAAGATGCAGTTGTTGCACTTCGTCGAGGACCTCGGGGTGCAGGTGATCGGCGGCTGCTGCGGCACCACCCCCGCCCACATCGGCGCCCTAGCGGAGCTGGCCGCCGAACTCCATGCCGCTCCTCGGCCGGTGCGCCGAAGCCACCGGGCCGCCCACACAAGCGCTGAACAGGACCCCGCCAGCCACGACCACGCCCCAACCCCCGATGCCGCCGCCGTACGCCCGGCCCTCGGCTACGAGCCTGCCGCCGCCTCCCTCTATGGCGTAACCCCTTATCTGCAGGACAACTCCTTCCTGATCATCGGCGAGCGGCTCAATGCCAGCGGCAGCAAGAAGGTGCGGGAGTTGTTGGCCGAGGAGGACTGGGATGGCCTGGTGGCCGTGGGCCGCAGCCAGGTGAAGGAGAACGCCCATGTGCTCGATGTCAACGTCGACTACGTCGGGCGCGACGGTGAGCGCGACATGCGCGATTTGGTGAGCCGTCTGGTCACCAATGTAAACCTGCCGCTGATGCTCGATTCCACCGAGTGGCAGAAAATGGAGGCCGGCCTCAAGGTGGCCGGCGGCAAGTGCATCCTCAATTCCACCAACTACGAAGACGGCGACGAGCGCTTTTTCAAGGTGCTCGAACTCGCCCGAGATTACGGCGCCGGTGTGGTGGTGGGCACCATCGATGAGGAGGGCATGGCCCGCACAGCCGAACGTAAGTTCGCCATCGCCCAGCGGGCCTACCGCGACGCCCTGGAATACGGCATTCCAGCCCACGAGATCTTCTACGACCCCCTCGCTCTGCCGATCTCCACCGGCATTGAGGAGGATCGCCGCAATGGTGCCGCCACCGTGGAGGCGATCCGTCGCATCCGCAGTGAACTTCCCGGCGTGCATGTGGTGCTGGGGGTGAGCAATGTGAGCTTCGGCCTCTCACCGGCAGCGCGGATTGTGCTCAATTCAGTGTTCCTGCACGATTGCTGTGAGGCGGGCATGGATGCGGCGATCGTCAGCCCCGCTAAGATCCTTCCCTTGGTGAAGATCAGCGAGGAGCATCAGCAGGTCTGCCGCGACTTGATCTACGACCGGCGCCGATTTGAGAACGGCATCTGTAGTTACGATCCCCTCACGCAGCTCACCACGCTGTTTGCTGGGGTTTCCGCTAAAGATGCGCGTTCCTCGGGCCCCTCCCTGGCAGACCTGCCAGTGGAGGAGAGGCTTAAGCAGCACATTATCGATGGCGAACGGATCGGACTCGATGGCTCGCTGGTCGAAGCCCTCACCACCTATCCACCGCTGCAGATCATTAACACCTTTCTGCTCGATGGCATGAAGGTGGTGGGAGAGCTATTCGGCTCCGGCCAGATGCAGCTGCCCTTCGTGCTGCAGAGCGCCGAAACCATGAAATCGGCCGTGGCCTTCCTCGAGCCGCATATGGAGAAGCTTGAGGATGCTGAGGGTAATCAAAAAAGCAACAGCAAGGGTAAGTTCCTGATCGCCACGGTGAAGGGTGATGTTCATGACATCGGCAAAAATCTCGTCGATATTATCCTCACCAACAATGGCTATGATGTCATCAATCTAGGTATCAAGCAGAGCGTTGAGTCGATCGTCGAGGCCCAGCAGCAGCATCGGGCTGATTGCATTGCAATGAGCGGCCTGCTGGTGAAGTCCACCGCCTTCATGAAGGACAACCTCCGCACTTTTAATGAGGTGGGTATCAATGTGCCCGTAATCCTCGGCGGCGCCGCCCTCACCCCCCGCTTCGTGCATGGCGACTGCCGGGCCGCCTACCAGGGCCAAGTGATTTATGGCCGTGATGCCTTCGCCGATCTGCGCTTCATGGATGCCCTGATGGAGGCCAAAGCCGCCGGCCGCTGGGACGATGGCCAGGGCTTCCTCGACGGAACGCCGGAGGGCCTGGGGCCGAGCCTCGGCAATAGTGAGGAGGTTGAGGCCGGGGGGGAGGTTGCCGGAACCACCCCGGCGGCGGTGGCCGCCGCCACCCCCGCCGCTCCGCCGGCCAGCGACCACCGTTCGGAAGCCGTGCCGGAAGAGGCGGCCCTCGCCCCGCCCTTCTGGGGCTCGCGGCTCCTCGATGAGAGCCAGATCAGTCTGCAGGAGGTGTTCGCCTACCTCGACCGCAACGCCCTGTTTGCCGGCCAGTGGCAGCTACGCAAGGCCCAGGACCAGAGTCGCGAGGCCTATGACGCCATGCTGGCGGAGAAGGCGGAGCCCGTGCTGGCCCAGTGGATGGAGCGTTGCCTGGCGGAAGGGCTGCTCACCCCCCGGGTGGCCTATGGCTACTTCCCCTGCGGCCGCCGGGGCAATGCCGTGGTGGTGTTCGATCCGGCCGGTCTGGCGGATGGCGCCAGCCCCGGCGAGGCGGATCAAATTCTCGGCCACTTCGACCTGCCCCGCCAGCGAAGCGGCAATCGCTATTGCATTGCCGATTTCTACCGCGATCTCCCGAGCGGCCCTGATGGTATTCCCCGTGGCGCCGATGTGCTGCCGATGCAGGCGGTCACGATGGGGGAGAAGGCCACTGCCTTCGCCCGCGAGCTCTTCGCCGCCGACCGCTATAGCGACTATCTGTACTTCCATGGACTCGGGGTGCAGATGGCCGAGGCGCTGGCCGAATGGACCCACGCCCGCATCCGCCGGGAACTGGGCTATCCCGATCCCCATGCCATGCCCCTGCGGGATGTGCTGGCCCAGCGCTACCGCGGCAGCCGTTATTCCTTCGGCTATCCCGCCTGCCCCAACGTGGCTGATTCCCGCCAGCAGCTCGCCTGGCTCGATGCCGGTCGGATCGGGCTAGAGATGGACGAGAGTGACCAGCTCGAGCCCGAGCAGAGCACCACGGCTCTGGTGGCACTCCACAGCAAGGCGCGTTACTTCAGCGCCTGAAAGCGGTCACCGCCGCCATGGCAGGCTCACGCCCGTCCCCCATCCCACCCCATCCATGGCCATTGCCGGTCCCGGTGGCGTCGATGACGCCATCGCCGCAGGTCTCGACCTCGACGGCACCCCCATTCCCGCCCCGATGCTCGCCCTCTACAACGAGGTGATGGAACTGGAGAGCCAGCGAGCACGCAGCGGTGTGAAGAAATCAATGCGCAACCGGATCGTGAAGACCGGCTCCAAGCATCTGGACCAGGCCACCCTCGATGCGCGGCTCCAGGAGGCCGGCTGGGACGGCCTTAAGGAGAAGGAGGTGGCCTTCTTCTACGGCTGAGTCTCCGCAGGGGCCGCTGGCTGGTGCTGGTGAGCGCGAGCGGCCCCCTGCATGGGACCGCCAGATGGGCTGCGAGTGCCCCTGGCATTGAAGATTGAAGGGCCTAGGCACGCCCGCTCCCTAAGGCTCACCACAGACGTGAGGAAGTTCGGTGGGTTAGCTGGCCTCTGCGACGCTGCTGAACAACCGCCGATCAGCTGCAGAGCTCCTCGAGGCTGTCGATCACCTCCTGCTGGAACTCCTCAAGGTCGTCGGAGTCGCTCAGATCAATCCCTTCTCCAGCCGCGTTTTGGGACAGCTCCTGGAAATGGAAGGCCCCTTCGCCATGGGCGAGGAACTCCATGGCGGAGGGTTCACCGCTTTCCTTGTAGGCGTCGCAGAGGGCCAAAAAGGCCG